>MRWF01024068.1_pt1 | contig 47909 bp, 40 predicted proteins | sample 1013331 | NCBI WGS metagenome assembly MRWF01 (sample SAMN06117577, study PRJNA244670) | biofilm metagenome | biome: Water; feature: Cathode Biofilm; material: Biofilm; isolation source: microbial consortium enriched at the cathode of a solar microbial fuel cell | place: USA: District of Columbia ... | reverse complement strand
ATAGACCACGCAGCCACGCTCATGGAGGTGGCGGCGTGGTCACCCAGGAGGAGAACCGCCGCCACCTCCATGAGCGTGGCTGCGTGGTCTATCTGTGGACGCCGGTGGAGGTGCAACTGGCCCGCACCCGCAACGACCGCAACCGGCCGCTGCTGCAGACCAGCGACCCGGAGGCCCGTCTTCAGGCGCTGTTCCAGGAACGGGATCCGCTCTACCGGGAAGTGGCGCACGGCGTGGTCTCCACCGCTTCCGGTAACCTCAAGAAAGTGACCGATCAGGTACTCGGTTGTCTGGCCGACCACGCCAGCCGATAATGCCCGCACTCCCACTCCGCTTTACGAGGCCGTATGCAGAAGCTTGATGTGTCGCTGGCCGAACGCAGCTACCCCATTTATATCGATCGCGGCCTGCTCGGGCAGGACCTGATCCGCGGCCATGTGCGCGGCAATCAGGTGATGGTGGTCACCAACGAGACCATCGCCCCGCTTTACCTGGACGCGGTCACCCGCGGTCTGGGCGACCTGCAGTGCGACACCCTGATCCTGCCGGACGGTGAGCAGCATAAAACCCTGGCCACGCTGGAGCGTATTTTCGACGCCCTGATGGCCCACCGGCATTCGCGCACCACCACGCTGGTGGCGCTGGGCGGTGGCGTGATCGGCGATATGGTGGGGTTTGCCGCCGCCTGCTACCAGCGCGGCGTGGACTTCATCCAGGTGCCCACCACGCTGCTGGCGCAGGTGGATTCCTCGGTGGGCGGCAAGACCGCCGTCAACCACCCGCGCGGCAAGAACATGATCGGCGCCTTCCATCAGCCGCGCGCGGTGGTGATCGACACCGCCGTGCTCGACACCCTGCCGGAGCGGGAATTCGCCGCCGGCATGGCGGAGGTGATCAAGTACGGCTTGATCCGCGACCCGGAATTCTTCCAGTGGCTGCTGGACAATCAGGCGGCGCTGGCCGCCCGCGACACGGCGCCGGTGGCGGAAGCGATCCTGCGCAGCTGCCGCAACAAGGCCGAGGTGGTGGCCGCCGATGAAACCGAGCAGGGCAACCGCGCGCTGCTTAATCTGGGCCACACCTTCGGCCATGCCATGGAGACCTTTACCGGCTACCGGGACTGGCTGCATGGTGAGGCGGTGTCCGCCGGCATGGTGATGGCGGCGCGCATGTCCCTGGAGCTGGGCTGGCTGAAGCAGGCCGACCTGGACCGGGTGAGCGACAGTCTGGCGGCCTGGAAGCTGCCGGTGACCGCGCCGGAAGGGATGGCGCGGGCGGATTTCAGCGAGCTGATGGCGCTGGATAAAAAGGTACAGAACGGCCGCCTGCGGCTGGTGTTGCTGAACCAAATCGGTGATGCCCTGGTCACAGGCGAATACGACCCGAACGCATTGACGCGAACGCTCGAGGCCTTTTGTGAGAGATGAGGATTTTTTCTACGAGGGCGCCGAGCGCGGCGACCTTCTCGACGCCCTGAACGGCCACGCCCACGACGGCGCCACCACGGTGCTGGAAGGCGAGGCCGGCAGCGGCGTCTCCACCCTGCTGGGCATGCTCTCCATGTCCCTGGTGGGGGACTTCGAACTGATCCGCCTGGACGGCGCCGAGGAACTGGGCGCCAACGCGGTGGTGGACGCCATGCTGGTGCACTTCGATATCGAGCGCGCCGACCTGGCCGACACCCTCAAACAGACGCTGGCGGACACCAGCCTGGTGATCGTGGTGGACAACGCCCACCTGGCCCCGTCCGAGGCCCTGGCCACCATGGCGTCCCTGAAAACCAAGCTGGGGCAGCGCCTCACCTATGTGTTCGGCGGCGAGCCGGGCAGCGCCGAGCACCTGCGCGACGCCGGACTGAACGTGGAGGACGTGCTGGTGCTGCCGCCGCTGGACGCGGACGACGTGGCGGTATTCGCCGATCAGGGCTTCGCCCTGGCGCTGGACGACCAGGAAGCCCGCGATCTGAGCGACGAGAGCGACGGCCGCATCGCGGCGCTGTTGCCGATGCTGGAGGCAAGAGCCGGCGGCGGTGGCGGCCTGCTGGCCAACAAGCCGGTGCCGTGGCGGCACGGTCTGGCGGTGGGCGCGCTGGTGCTGGTGGTGCTGGTGCTGTGGCTGGCCAGCGGCGGTGACGACGAAGCCGAGCAGGATCAGGTGGTGAGCCTGGACCTGCCCAAGGAGCCGGTGGCCGAGGCACAAGATCCGGCGGAGCCGGCCCCGCAAGCCACGCAAAGCGAGAGTTCGGCACGCAGCGGCGAACGCGGCGACCCGGAAACCACCCGCCGCGCCCTGGCCGAATACCACGATTCCGCCCGCACCTTCGAAGAGGCGGAAAACGTGCCGGAGCAGGTGGCGGCCGAGCCGGCAGCGGAAGACGCGCGCACGCCGCCGGCGCCGGAAGCCCCGGAGCCCGCCGGTGAACAGGCCGCCACGGCCGACGCTGAGCCCGCCGAGGCCGAACCCGCCGAAACCGCGCCTTCCGAGTCGCGCGCTACCCAAACCAATCCGGAACCCGCCGAAACGGCGCAGGAAGAAACGCCGGACACCGTTTCCAGCGGCGAGCCGCAATTGTCGGGGCTGGACGCCCGCCTCGGTTACCAGCAGGAAGACTGGCTGGCCACCCGCGACGATGGGGAGTGGTTTCTGCAGCTGGTGGCCACCGGCCGGGAAGACGGAGCGCGCGGGGTACTTGACCAGATCGACCGTAACGGCGCCTACTACCGGGCGGAACGGGGCGATGAACGGGTCTACCTGGTGCTGGCGGGCCCCTATCCCAGCCGTGACGCGGCTTTGGCGGCCCGGGACGAACTGCCCGAGGCGCTGCGGCGCGGCGGCCCCTTCCCGCGGGATATGGGCTCGATACGCAACGAATTGCGCTAGAGTTGCCCGCGGCGCGGTCCACCCGGCACTGTGCGGTTTGGACGGTGCCGTCTTCCCGTTTGTGGCTGATCGGCGCAAAGTGTAGAATGCACATCCCTTTTTTGCCGTCGCCGTCTTTTCGACGCCTGTTCCGCCTTCTGTAAGTCTCTGAATTTCAAGAGGAAAGGTTTTGATGCAGCAGAATTCCAAGCTGGTGCGTGGGCTCTATGAGCCCGGAGAATTCCGGGACAACTGTGGTTTCGGCCTGATCTCCCATATGGAGGGCAAGGCCAGCCACGAGCTCCTGCAAACCGCGATCGAAGCACTCACCTGCATGACCCACCGGGGCGGCATTAATGCCGATGGAAAAACCGGTGACGGCTGCGGTCTGTTGCTGAAAAAGCCCGACTCCTTCTTCCGCAAGGTGGCCGGCGAGCAGGGTATCGACCTGCCCGACACCTATGCCGTGGGGATGGTCTTCACCCACCCGGACGCCGAGCGCGCCCGCGCCCAGAAAGCGGTGCTCCAGGAGCAGATGGAGGCTCAGGGCGTCAATGTGCTGGGCTGGCGGGAAGTGCCCACGGACCCGTCCTGCCTGGGCGATCTGGCCAAGCAGTCGCTGCCCGGTTTCCACCAGGTGCTGGTGGCCGCCGAGGGCGACACCGACGACCAGCTTAACCGGCGTCTGTTCTTCGCCCGCCGGCACGCGGAAAAGCGCATCGAAGCGGACGGCTACTTCTACGTCTGCTCGCTGTCCTCGGCGGTGGTCTCCTATAAAGGCCTGATGATGCCGGTGGACCTGCCGGCGTTCTATCCGGATCTCAGCGACGAGACCATGGAAACCGCCATCGTGGTCTTCCACCAGCGGTTCTCCACCAACACCTCGCCGCAGTGGCCGCTGGCCCAGCCGTTCCGGTATCTGGCCCACAATGGCGAGATCAACACCATCCAGGGTAACCGCAACTGGGCGCTGGCGCGGGAGAACAAGTTCGAGAACGAACTGCTGCCCAACCTCAGCGACCTGAGCCCGCTGGTCAACCGCGAAGGGTCCGACTCCTCGAGCATGGACAACATGCTGGAAGTGCTGGTTTCCGGCGGCATGGACCTGTTCCGCGCGGTGCGCATGATGGTGCCGCCGGCCTGGCAGAACGTGGAAACCATGGACGCGGATCTGCGCGCCTTCTACGAATATAACTCCATGCACATGGAGCCGTGGGACGGCCCCGCCGGTCTGGTGATGACCGACGGCCGCCACGCGGTCTGCATGCTCGACCGTAACGGTCTGCGTCCGGCCCGCTGGGTGATCACCAAGAACGGCTTTATCACCCTGTCCTCCGAGATCGGCGTGTACAGCTATCAGCCGGAAGACGTGGTCGCCAAGGGCCGTGTCGGCCCCGGCCAGATTCTCGCCGTGGACATCGAGAAGGGCGAGCTGCTGCACACCAGCGATATCGACAACCGTCTCAAGGTGCGTCACCCCTATCGTCAGTGGCTCAAGGAAAGCGCGCTGCGCATTGAAGCCAACTACGACCACGAAGTGGAGCGTACCGACGACATCGATCCGCAGGATCTGCTGAGCTACCAGAAGTTCTTCCAGATCAGCTTCGAAGAGCGCGATCAGGTGATCCGTCCGCTGGCGGAAGCCGGCCAGGAAGCCACCGGTTCCATGGGCGACGACACCCCCATGGCGGTGCTCAGCGAACGCCAGCGTCCGCTCTACGATTATTTCCGGCAGCAGTTCGCGCAGGTCACCAACCCGCCCATCGACCCGCTCCGCGAAGCGATCGTGATGAGCCTGGAAACCTGTGTCGGCTCGGAACGGAATGTGTTCGAGGAAACCTCCGACCACGCCGACCGTGCGATCCTGTCCACGCCGGTGCTGTCCCATTCCAAGTTCACCAACCTGCTCAAGATCGACCGGCCCGGCTACGCCCACGCCCGTCTGTCGCTGCACTACCAGCCCGACCAGGGCCTGGAAAGCGCGGTCAAGGCGCTGTGCGAACAGGCCGCCCAGGCGGTGCGCGACGGCAAGATCATCCTGGTGCTGTCCGACCACGGCATTCAGCAGGACCAGCTCACCATCCACGCGCTGATGGCCACCGGCGCGGTGCACCACCACCTGACCGCCTGCGGCCTGCGCAGCGACGCCAACATCGTGGTGGAAACCGCCACCGCTCGCGACGCGCACCACTTCGCGGTGCTGTTCGGCTTCGGCGCCACCGCCGTCTACCCCTACCTCACCTACGACGTGATCGCGGACATGGTGAAAAGCGGGGAGCTGATCGGTGACCCGGTGGAGCTGCAGAAGAATTTCCGTAAGGGCATCAATAAAGGCCTGATGAAGATCCTCTCCAAGATGGGGATCTCCACCATCACCTCCTACCGTGGCGCCCAGCTGTTCGAAGCCGTGGGTGTCGCCAGCGACGTGGTGGACCTGTGTTTCCGCGGCGTGCAGAGCCGCATCGAAGGCGCCGGTTTCGAGGACTTCGAGAACGACCAGAAGATCATCGCCAAGGACGCCTGGAAGCAGCGCAAGCCGATCGACCCGGGCGGTGTGCTCAAGTACATCCACGGCAAGGAATACCACGCCTTCAACCCGGACGTGATCCATGCCCTGCACCGGGCCACCCAGGACGGCGACTACGACGCGTACAAGGAGTACGCGGCGCTGGTCAACGACCGCCCCATCGCCACCCTGCGTGACCTGCTGCACGTGCGCCAGGATGTGCCCGCCATCGACCTGGACGAGGTCGAGCCGATCGAGAACATCCTGCCGCGCTTCGACTCCGCCGGCATGTCCCTGGGCGCGCTCAGCCCGGAGGCCCATGAGGCCATCGCCACGGCGATGAACCGCCTCGGTGGCCGCTCCAACTCCGGTGAGGGCGGCGAAGACCCGGCCCGCTTCGGTACCGAGCGGGTGTCCAAGATCAAGCAGATCGCCTCCGGCCGTTTCGGTGTGACCCCGCATTACCTGGTCAACGCCGAAGTGCTGCAGATCAAGGTGGCCCAGGGCGCCAAGCCCGGCGAGGGCGGCCAGCTGCCCGGCGGCAAGGTGAACGCGCTGATCGCCCGCCTGCGCCATTCGGTGCCCGGCGTGACGCTGATTTCACCGCCGCCGCACCACGACATCTACTCCATCGAGGACCTGGCGCAGCTGATCTTCGACCTCAAGCAGGTCAACCCGGCGGCCCAGGTGTCGGTGAAGCTGGTGTCCGAGCCCGGTGTCGGCACGGTGGCGTCCGGCGTGGCCAAGGCCTACGCCGACCTGATCACCATCTCCGGTTACGACGGCGGCACCGCGGCCAGCCCGCTCACCTCGATCCGCTACGCCGGCTCCCCCTGGGAGCTGGGGCTGTCCGAGGCGCACCAGGCGTTGCGCGCCAACGACCTGCGCGACAAGATCCGCCTGCAGACCGACGGCGGCCTGAAGACCGGCCTGGACGTGATCAAGGCGGCCATTCTCGGCGCCGAGTCGTTCGGCTTCGGCACCGTGCCGATGGTGGTGCTGGGCTGTAAGTACCTGCGTATCTGTCACCTGAACAACTGCGCCACCGGCGTGGCCACCCAGCGTGAGGATCTGCGTCAGGAGCACTTTATCGGCGCCCCGGAACTGCTGATCAACTACTTCACCTTCGTGGCGCGGGAAGTGCGTGAACTGCTCGCGGCGCTGGGTGTGAAGAGCCTGCCGGACCTGATCGGCCGCACCGATCTGCTCGAGCGCATCGAAGGCAACACCGACAAGCAGAAGCGTCTGGACCTGACGCCCATGCTGCGCAACGACCACATCGCCGCGGACAAGCCGACCCACTGTCAGGTGGAGCGCAACGAGCCGTTCGACAAGGGCACGCTCAACCGCAAGATGGTGGAGGAAATGCGCACCGCCGTGGAGAACAAGTCCGGCGGCTCGTTCCACTACACCATCACCAACTGTGACCGCTCCGTGGGCGCCACCGTGTCCGGCGAAATCGCCAAGCACCACGGCAACCTGGGCATGGACCACGCGCCGATCCGGGCGCGCTTCACCGGCACCGCCGGGCAGAGCTTCGGGGTGTTCAACGCCGGCGGTCTGCACCTGTACCTGGAAGGCGACGCCAACGATTACGTCGGCAAGGGCATGGCCGGGGGCAAGGTGGTGATCCGTCCGCCCAAGGGCAGCCCGTTCAAGACCCAGGACACCGCGATCATCGGTAACACCTGCCTGTACGGCGCCACCGGCGGCAAGCTGTTCGCCTCCGGCACCGCCGGCGAGCGTTTCGGGGTGCGTAACTCCGGCGTGCACGCCGTGGTGGAAGGCTCCGGCGATCACTGCTGTGAGTACATGACCGGCGGCTGCGTCACCGTTCTGGGCCGCACCGGGCATAACTTCGGTGCCGGCATGACCGGCGGCTTCGCCTATGTGCTGGACGAAGACAACGATTTCTTCGACCGGGTGAACCCGGAACTGATCGAGCTGCACCGCATCAGCTCCGAGGCCACCGAATCCCACCGCAGCCATCTGCGCCACGTGATCCATGAATTCGTGGAAGAGACCGGCAGCGAATGGGGCCAGTACATTCTTGATAATTTCGATGCCATGAGCCGTAAATTCTGGCTGGTTAAGCCCAAGGCGGCCAGCCTGGAAGATCTGCTCAAAAGCACGCGTGCGAATCCGGCATAACGGGGAACAACATGGCTGAACGTTTAAACAACCATTTCCAGTTTCTTGATGTCCCCCGGGTGGACCCGAAGAAAAAGGACATCGAGCAGCGCAAGGACCGCTACGAGGAAATCTACTACCCGTATGAAACCCGGGAAGTGGAACACCAGGCGCATCGCTGTCTGCATTGCGGCAACCCGTACTGCGAGTGGAAGTGCCCGGTGCACAACTACATCCCCAACTGGTTGAAGCTGATCAGCGAAGGCAACCTGATGGAAGCGGTGGAGCTGGCGCACCAGACCAACTCCCTGCCGGAAGTGTGCGGCCGCGTTTGCCCGCAGGACCGTCTCTGTGAAGGCGCCTGCACGCTCAACGACGGCTTCGGCGCGGTGACCATCGGCGCCACCGAGAAGTACATCGCCGATACGGCGCTGGCCATGGGCTGGCGCCCGGACATGTCCAAGGTGGTGTGGACCGACAAGCGGGTGGCGGTGATCGGCGCCGGCCCGGCCGGCATCGGCTGCGCCGATGTGCTGGTGCGCAACGGCGTCAAGCCGGTGGTGTTCGACCGTTATCCGGAAATCGGCGGCCTGCTGACCTTCGGCATCCCCGAATTCAAGCTGGAAAAGCCGGTGATGACCAAGCGCCGCGAAGTGTTCGAGGGCATGGGCATCGAGTTCCGCCTCAACACCGATGTCGGCACCGACGTGACCATCGATGAACTGCTGGAAGAGTTCGACGCGGTGTTCATGGGCATGGGCACCTACACCTACATGAAAGGCGGTTTCCCCGGTGAAGATCTGGACGGCGTGCACGAAGCGCTGCCGTTCCTGGTCGCCAACGCCAACCGCAACCTGGGTTTTGAAAAGGATCCGGCGGACTTCATCGACGTGAGCAACAAGCGCGTGGTGGTGCTGGGTGGCGGCGACACCGCCATGGACTGCAACCGCACCTCCATCCGCCAGGGCGCCGACAGCGTGGTCTGCGCCTACCGCCGCGACGAGGAAAACATGCCCGGCTCCCGCCGCGAAGTGGCCAACGCCAAGGAAGAGGGCGTGCAGTTCCTGTTCAACCGCCAGCCCATCGAGGTGGTCGGTGAAAACGGCAAGGTGGTGGGCGTCAAAGTGGTGGAAACCAAACTCGGCGAGCCCGATAACAACGGTCGTCGTCGTCCGGAGCCGATTCCCGACAGTGAGGAAGTGCTGCCCGCCGACGCGGTGATCGTGGCGTTCGGTTTCCGTCCCAGTCCGTCCGACTGGTTCGACGCCAAGAACGTGGTCACCGACGACGCCGGCCGCGTCACCGCCGTGGAGAAGCAGACCTTCCCGTTCCAGACCAGTAACGAGAAGATCTTCGCCGGCGGCGACATGGTGCGCGGCTCTGACCTGGTGGTGACCGCCATCTGGGAAGGCCGCGAAGCCGCCAAAGGCATCCTCGATTACCTGGACGTTTGAATTTTATGGTGCACGCGCCGCTGAAGAATGACCGCTTGTTGAAAGCCCTGGCCCGCCAGCCGGTGGACCGTACGCCGATCTGGATGATGCGCCAGGCCGGTCGTTATCTGCCGGAGTACCGGGCCACCCGGGAGCAGGCCGGGTCCTTCATGGACCTGTGCCGCAACGCGGAACTGGCCTGCGAGGTGACGCTGCAGCCGCTGGAGCGTTACCCGCTGGACGCGGCGATTCTGTTTTCCGACATTCTCACCATTCCCGACGCCATGGGGCTGGGTTTGTACTTCGAGCCCGGCGAGGGTCCCAAATTCCGCAAGACGGTGCGCACCGAGCAGGAGATCGCCGCGCTACCGGTACCGGACGCGGAAGCGGACCTGGACTACGTGATGCGCGCGGTGAGCACCATTCGCCACGCGTTGAACGGCCGGGTGCCGTTGATCGGCTTCTCCGGCAGCCCCTGGACGCTCGCCACCTATATGGTGGAAGGCGGTCCCAGCAAGGATTTCCGCCATCTCAAGGGGATGGTCTACAACCGGCCGGAACTGGCCCACGCGCTGCTCGACAAGCTGGCTCTGGCGGTGACCGATTATCTGAACGCCCAGATCCGCCACGGCGCCCAGGTGGTGCAGATCTTCGATACCTGGGGCGGCGCTCTGTCCGCGGAGGCCTACCAGACGTTTTCGCTGCGCTATATGCAGCGCATCGTCGACGGGCTGGAGCCGGACGCCGAGGGCCGCAAGGTGCCGGTGATCCTTTTCACCAAGAACGGTGGGCTGTGGCTGGAATCCATGGCCGATACCGGCTGTGACGCCCTGGGCTTGGACTGGACCATCAACATCGGCGAGGCGCGCCGCCGCGTCGGCGACCGGGTGGCGCTGCAGGGCAATATGGATCCGGCGGTGCTGTACGCTTCACCGGCGGCGATTCGCGCCGAGGTGGCGCGCATCCTCGATGACTTCGGCGATCACCCGGGGCACATCTTCAATCTGGGGCACGGCATTACGCCGGAAGTGGACCCGGAGCACGCCAAGGTATTTATCGAAGCGGTGGTGGAGCTGGGCGAGCGTAAATGAAAAGCGCGGCCCGAAGGCCGCGCGAGATTTCCAGACTCTCATGTCGGAAACGCACCCCCGGGCTCCGTGCCTCATCGGAGTGCGATTTCAGGCTAGCCCCGACGAACAAAGCCTGTCAATACGCCTTTGCGAAAGCGGCAACGAATTGCGGATGTCGCTTTGACCCTTCACCTGTACCGCTTCAGCTGCCGATTTTTCGCAGCTGATAGACGTTATGGGTGAGCGCCACCACTTCCCCTTTTTCGTCTTTGATCTCGGTATCCCATTCAAAATCGCATTTGCCGTTGGCGTCCGCCTCGGACTGGATGCGTTCGATTTCCTCGTCGGTGATGCGTACTTCCACGGTCACATCGGTGGCGGCCGGGCGACGGAAACGGATCCGCATGTCCTTGACGATCGGGTAGAAGCGCCGGGTGTCGAACGACGACATATAGATCACGCCGCCGGGCAGCTCCGCGATGGTGTACAGGGCGCCCGCGTACATGATGCCGACGTGGTTCAGGTTGGGCGCCAGCGGCATCATCATCTTGCAGTAGCCACGGTCCACGTCCAGGGTCCGGGCGCCGCAGCGTTCCACGAACGGAAAGGTTTTATCGGACGCCGCTTTGATTTGTTCTTTTTGCTCTTCGCTTAAAGCCATGGGTCTCTCCTGATTGCCGTGACCCATGCTAGCAAAGGGCGTGGGCGGGGCGGCTGTCGCGAAGCGACAGCCGGGTGATGCTTCCGGTCACCGTAAGGTTCAGGACAGGGGGCGGATATCCGCTTCGGGGAAGTCGAGGTGGAAGTCCGGCAGGTACAGAGAGCCGCGTCCGCGGCCGTACTGCAACTGCGGAAAATCCTTACCGTTGCCCCAGGCATCGCTCAGGCTGGCGACGCCCAGGCGGCCACGCACCGAGGGCGCGAAGACGAATTGCTGGTTGTCGCGCACCTGGCCCAGCCGGCGCCAGCGCTCGGGCAGCCAGGGCCCGAGTACGGGTAGGGCGGGACCGCGCCGCTTCAGGGTCAGACCGGCGATGTCCCGGTCCTGGTAGCGCACGGTCACGCTCTCGCCGTAGCGGGTTCGCTCGACCCGGAAGGAGGCCACGCGCTTGTCCAGGCCCCAGTTGCGGTTGCCGTTGCGGGCGCTGTCTTCGCTGGACACATAGATGCGGCCGATCGACCAGCGCCGGTGACCGTCCGGAAAGCGACAGGGCCCGGGCATGAACAACAACTCCCGATACGGCCCCACCTCTGAACGCTGGTAATCCACGAACATGACCACCCCGAGGCGGCCGGTCGCCGGGCCGAGTGCTTCGGCGGTGCCGCCTTGCGGCCGACGCAGGGCATCGGGCATCGCCAGGGCGCACACGTAGGCGTGCCCTCTCAGCGTCCAGGGAGCGGGTGCGTCCATTCGACCTCAGGTCCTTTTGTCGAACAGCGCGTCGGTCTTCGCCGCGCAGATGAAGTCGTTACGGTGCAGACCGCCGATCTTATGGGTCCACCAGGTCACCGTGACCTTGCCGTATTCGGTGAGCAGGGCAGGGTGGTGCCCCTCCTCTTCGGCCAGGTCGCCGACCTGGTTGGTGAACGCGAGAGCCTGGGCGAAGTCCTTGAACTTGAACTGGCGCTGCAGTTTCTCTTCGCCGTCTTCCTCCACCTGTTTCCAGTCCGGAATCTCGCCGCGCAGCTTGCCCGCCTCCTCATCGCTGATACGGGGCGCGTCGGCGCGGCAGGCTTCGCAATGCTGTTGCTGTAGTGCCATGGGGAATCCTCCTTGTTGCTGGCAGCTTCAAGGCTACAAGCTTCCAGCGGCAAGCTCCAAGCCTGCCGCTTGCGCCGCTCAGCCTCTGCCCAGCAGGTCCCGGGCGATGGCGATGATCTGCATCTCGTCGGTGCCGGCGTAGATCTGCAGGATCTTGGCGTCGCGCATCAGCTGCTCCACGCGGGACTCGCGCATGTAGCCGTAACCGCCGTGCACCTGGACCGCCTCGGTGGACACCTCCATGGCGGTCTGGGCGGCGTACAGTTTCATCGCCGAGGCCTCCGCCAGGCTCATCTGCTTGCCGGCGGCGGTCATCTCGATATAGCGGAACACCATGTTCTGCAGGTTGGCGCGGGCCACTTCCATCTTCGCCAGTTTCAGCTGAATCAACTGGTTGTCGCCGATCGGGCGGCCGAACTGGGCGCGGTCACGGGCGTAGGCGGTGGACAGTTCCAGCGCGCGCTCCACCATCCCCAGGGCCATGGCGGCCACGCCGGCGCGTTCCTGCATGAAGGTGGCCTTGGCGCCGGAGCGGCCGTAGCCGGTCTCGCTGCCGCCGAGCAGGCGGTCGGCGCCCACCTTCAGGTCACTGAAGAACAGCTCGCCGGTGGGCGACGAGCCGATGCCCATCTTCTTGAACGGCTTGGACTGCTCCAGGCCTTCCATGCCGGCGTCGAGAATAAAGGACACGATCTTGCGGTCCTTGGGTTCCACGCCTTCCTCATCCAGCTTGCAGATCAGCACGATGGTGTCGGCGTAGGGGCCGTTGGTGATCCAGGTCTTGCTGCCGTTGATGATGTAGCCGCCGTTGCCGTCGCGCTTCGCCAGGGTCTTCATCTGGCCGAAGGCGTCGGAGCCGGAGTTGGGCTCGGAGATCGCCCAGGCGCCCACTTTCTCCAGGGTCAGCAGCGGCAGCGCCCAGCGCTCTTTTTGTTCGATGGTGCCCTTGCTCATGATGGCGCCGCCGGTGAGCCCCATGGACACGCCCATGGCGGTCACCAGCCCCTGGGCGTGGCGGCTCAGTTCGATGATCGGGATCATGGTCATCGCCGCCTGATCGCCGGCGCCCTCGGAGGGGCCGTCCTTCTTCTTGGTGGGGGCGTCCTCGCCGTTTTCGGCGGCGGCTTTCTCGCGGGCGATCTGCTTCTCGTAGTTCTGCGTCGCCATCACGTCCATGCCGAAGGTTTTGATCATCTTGCGCAGGATGTCGTAGGGCGGCACGCCGTTGTATTCGATATCGTCCAGGTTGGGCACCACTTCCTTGGCCACGAAGTCGCGCACCATCTTCTGGATCATCTGCTGTTGTTCGTTCCACTCGATCATGAGGCTTCCCAGGCAATGAGTTAATGCCCTGGGACGCTATCAGGCGCCCGCCGGGCCGTCATTGATCAAGGGGAGCGGCGGAGTTGATGGAAAAGGTCAGGAGGCGCGTCGGATCACGTCGATGCGCGGCACCGGCTCGTAGGTCACGCCCATGATCAGGGCGTCCGGGCCGGCGCTGGAGGCGGCCATGTCGATGTCCTGGGGGCGCAGGCGCGGGTGGCTGCCGTCCAGGAATTTCTTCGCCGCGAAGGCATTGCGGGTGCGCTCGCGGGCCTGCTCCAGGCTGATGCCCTCGCCGCCCAGCAGGCCACGGATGTATTCCGCGCAGGCCACATCCTCGTCGCCGGTGGGGTGGGACGCCACCAGCACCACGGTGTCCGGGTTCTGTTCGCGGATGTAGTTGGCGGTGGCTTCGGCGTTGATCAGCGCGCCGACCAGCACCTGGCGGCTGTCGCGGGCGCGCAGGGTGGCGGCCACGCCGTTGGTGGTGCGCATGATCAGATAGCGGCCGCGCACGTCGGTGTGGCGTATTTCCCAGGGCGAGTTGCCGTGGTCGAAGCCCTCGATGGGCAGCGCCTGCACCTCGCCCACCAGCAGGCCTTCCCGGTAGTCTTCGCGCAGCCGGAAGGCGTCGTCGGCGCTGGAGACCGGGTAGATATGGCTGGCACCGCCCAGAAACGCTTCGTGGCTGGTGGTGAAGGCACGGATCACATCAATGATCACGGTGATGCCGTTGATGTTGTGCGGCGGGTTATGCCCTTGGGCGATGCTGATTTTCATGGGCGCGACCGTTTGCGGAACGAAGCGTGCATTATGACGGACCCGTGGTGTCTGATGCCAGACAGGCGAAAATAACGTCTCTGGGATCCTGCCGGCCGCCTTTGGCGGCCTTTCGCGAGCCGGGCTCGCTCCCACAAACCGTACTTTGTAGATGGCGTTAGCGCTCTTGCTGCAGGGTTCTCGCCAGGGCCCAGACGCGCACTTCCTTGGCGCCGCCTTCCAGCAGGGCACGGCTGGCGGCGCGGGCGGAGGTGCCGGTGGTCATCACATCGTCGATCAGCAGAATCCGGCGGTATTGGGCGCCGGGCCGCGCCAGGAAGGCGTGGCGCAGGTTGCGCACCCGTTCCGCGCGGCCCAGCCCCTGCTGATGGCCGGTGGGCCGGTGGCGCAGCAGCAGCGGCACCACCGGACGCTGCCAGTGGCGGGCCAGTATCAGCGCCAGCCGCTCCGCCTGGTCGAAGCCCCTGGCCAGCCGGCGCCGCCAGTGGGCGGGCAGGGGGCAGAGCACCTCGGCGTCCGGCCAGGGCAGCGGCTGCTCGCGCAGCAAGGGTTCCAGGGCCCGTTCCGCCGGCAGGCAGCCCCTGTGCTTGTACGCGTTGATCAGCCGGTCCAGCGGAAACTGATAGACCCAGTGGCAGTAGGTACTGGTGAACGGCGGCGGCCGCCGCAGGCAGCGTCCGCACAGCCCCCCTTGCTCGGTGCCGGGCAGCCCGCAGCGGCAGAGCGGGTCGTACAGGGCGCCGCCGTCACGCAGCTCGCCGGCGCACAACCGGCAAAGGCCCTGTGGGCTGCGCCGGCCGCACAGCAGGCAGGGTTCGGCAAGGTCGAACAACATCCGTGTCCTCCGTCTTCCTCGGTGTCGGGTGCCATCATCATCGGCGCGGCGGCCGGGCCCTGCCCAGCCGACATCGGCCCAAAGCCGTGTAGGTCATGGCTGGAAATCCGGTAAGCCAAGTAGCAGCGGGTTCACGTATTTTTGACATGAAGATAATAATGGTTATCATTGCCGCCCAGTGACGTAGCCAGGTCCACCCCAGCCATCGTCGAAAACACCAACTGGGGGACTGCTATGTCTGCGTTACGTTTTACCCGCCTCTCCATCTGTCTGATCCTGGCCGGTAGCGCCAACCTGTACGCCGCCGACGACGATACCGATGACACCCACGAGCTGGACGCCGTCGACGTGGTCGGCACTTCGGTGGACGGCTATGACGCCGGCATGATCACGGAAGGGTCGGGCAGCTACACCAGCGGCGCCAGCAACACCGCCACCCGCATGGTGCTCTCGCCCCGGGAAACGCCCCAGTCGGTGACCGTGATCACCCGTGAGCAGATGGAGGACTTCGACCTCAACAGCGTCGCCGAGGTGATGCAGCGGACCCCCGGCGTCACCGTCAACGCCCAGGACACCGAACGGCTCACTTTCAGCGCCCGCGGCTTCGAGATCACCAATTTTCTCTATGACGGCATGCCGTCCATGCGCAGCAGCACCCTGGGCAAGCAGAGCGCCCACGCGGACACCTTTATCTACGACCGCATCGAAGTGCTGCGCGGCGCCAGCGGCCTGCTGCACGGCATCGGCAATCCGTCCGCCACCATTAACCTGGTGCGCAAGAAACCCACCCGGGAATTCGCCGGCCAGGCGGGCCTTTCAGCCAACAGCTGGGACGGCTACCGGGGCGAGCTGGACCTGGGCGGCCCGCTGACCGAGGACGGTCAGGTGCGCGGCCGCTTCGTCACCGCTTACCAGCAGGGCGAGTCTTTTCTCGATCATTACGAGAATGAAAAGCAGGTGTTCTACGGCGTTATCGAGGCGGACCTGTCCGAGGACACCATGATCACCCTGGGCGTGGATTCCATGGACTACGACCCGGAAGGCTCCACCTGGGGCGGCGTGCCGCTGTTCTACAGCGACGGCGGCATCGCCGATCTGGACCGGGACACCAACCCGGCCACCGACTGGAGCAGCTGGGCCCAGGAAGCCCGCACCGCCTTCGTCAATCTGGAGCACCAGTTCAGCAGCGGCTGGTACGGCAAGCTGGCCTACACTTACCAGGAAAACAACTACGACGCCCAGCTGGCCTCCGCCGGCGGCGGCACCCTGAACCGCGACGGCAGCGGGCTCACGTTCTGGTCCGGCCGCTACCTGGAGGACAAGAAGCAGCATACCTTCGACGCCTACGCCAACGGGCCTTTCGAATTGTTCGGCCGGCACCACGAGCTGATCGTCGGCGCCAGCTATTCGCGCAGCAAGGTCGACTACATCGGGCAGCCCTCGGTGAACTTCGACAGCACTCTGGACAATCTCTTTACCTGGGACGGCGACCGGGCCAAGCCGCTGTGGGGGGATATCAACACCGACGAAAACGAGCGCGCCTCACAGACCGGTCTGTACGCCACCGCCCGCTTTAAACCCACCGACGATCTGGCGGTGATCACCGGCGCCCGCGTGGTGGATTGGCGCGTCGACCGGGGCGGCTTCAACTGGAGCGGAGACTTCGCCGAGCGCTACCAGGAAAACGGGGAAGTGGTGCCCTTCGCCGGCGTGGTGTACGACCTCACCGACCGGCACTCCGTCTACGCCAGCTACACCAGCATCTTCCAGCCACAAACCCAGCGGGACCTGAACAACCGGATACTCGATCCGGAAGAGGGCAACAGTTACGAGGCGGGTCTGAAGAGCGAGTTCCGCGACGGCCGCTTGAACACCAGCGTCGCGGTGTTCCGCGTCGATCAGGACAACCTGGCCGAGGGCACCGGCCAGCCGATCCCCGGCGGACCGCCCAATTCCGAGGCCTACCGGGCCGTGGACGGCGCCCAGACCAACGGCTTCGAGCTGACCGCCTCCGGCGAGATCCTGCCCCGCTGGCAGATGCTGGCCGGCTACACCCACCGGGTCACCGAGGACCCGGACGGCGACGAGCTGAACACCACCTCCCCGGAAGAGATGGTGCGCCTGTCCACCCGCTACCGTTTCAACGGCCGGCTTGACGGTTTCACGGTAGGGGCCGGGGTGGCCTGGCAAAACCAGACCTACGCCTTCGTCGACCGCCCGGGCCAGAGTGGTCAATACAAATTCGTCCAGGACAGCTACACCCTGGTGGACCTGATGGCCCGCTACCGCTTCAGCCCGGCCCTGGCGGTGACCGCCAATGTCAGCAACCTCACCGACGAGAAGTACTACAACAACCTGGGCTTCTATAACGGCGGCTACTACGGCGACGCCCGTCAATACAGTCTCAAGCTCAACTACAACTTTTAGGAGCATAACTGGTTAATAAATGATCATTGGTTAACCTTGTTACTTGTTGGAAGTTGACAGGGGCCGGCGCGCTGCTAGTCTGATGCGGACTGTTCAGAGAGATTTCATCATGACTGTAGCCGCCGCCACGCCCCTGTCCGACGCCGCCCCGAACGCCGTACGCCACGATTGGCACCGCGGTGAGATCGAGGCGCTATTCACCCTGCCGTTCAACGACCTGCTGTTCCGGGCCGCCTCCGTGCACCGCCAGCACTTCGATCCCAACGCGGTGCAGGTCAGCACGCTGCTGTCGATCAAGACCGGCGCCTGCCCGGAAGACTGCAAGTACTGCTCCCAGTCCGGCCACTACAACACCGAGCTGGAAAAAGAGAAGCTGCTGGAAGTGGAGCGGGTGCTCGAAGAGGCGCGCGCCGCCAAGGAAAAAGGCGCCTCGCGCTTCTGCATGGGCGCGGCCTGGCGCAGCCCGCGCGCCAAGGACATGCCCTATGTGCTGGACATGGTGCGCCAGGTGAAATCCCTGGGGCTGGAAACCTGCATGACCCTGGGCATGCTCGACGAGGGGCAGGCGCAGAGCCTGGCCGAGGCCGGCCTGGACTACTACAACCACAACCTGGACACCTCGCCGGAATACTACGGCCAGGTGATCACCACCCGTACCTACAGCGACCGCCTGACCACCCTGGCCAATGTGCGCGACGCCGGCATGAAGGTGTGCTGCGGCGGCATCGTCGGCATGGGCGAGAACCGCAACGACCGGGTCGGCCTGCTGCAACAGCTGGCCAACCTGCCGGAGCATCCGGAGTCGGTGCCGATCAACATGCTGGTGAAGATCGAAGGCACGCCGCTGTCCGACGTGGATGATCTGGACCCGCTCGAGTTCGTGCGCACCGTGGCGGTGGCGCGGATTCTGATGCCCAAGTCCTATGTGCGGCTGGCCGCCGGGCGCCAGGAGATGAACGACGAGGCCCAGGCCCTGTGCTTCATGGCCGGCGCCAACTCCATGTTCTACGGCGAGCGTCTGCTGACCACCGATAACCCGGAAGCCACCCACGACCATCAGCTGTTCCAGCGCCTGGGCATCCATTCTCTGGACCCGCGCCACGAAGCCTCCGACGAGGCCCACGAGGAAGCGCTGCGCCAGCAAGTGGCGGAGAACGAAGCGGCGCAGAGCGGCTTGTACCACGATGCGCTGGCGTACAGCGGGCAGAGCCGGCGCGGCGCCAAGCACGTGCTGGACAAGGACACCGGCCGCCCTGCCCACCGGAAGCTGGACGCCTGAACCGCGCGGAGTCACTCCCTTGGCTTTCGATCTCACGGCGCGCCTGGACGAACGGCGCGCCCGGCAGCGCTTCCGCCAGCCGACGCTGATGGGCGGCCCCTGTGGCCGCACCGCGGTGGTGGACGGCCGCGAACATCTGAACTTCTGCGCCAACGACTACCTGGGCCTGGCCGGCGACCCGGAGGTGGTGGCGGCGTTCCGCGACGCCGCCGACCGCTGGGGCGTGGGCAGCGGCGCCTCCCACCTGGTGTGCGGCCACCAGCGTCCGCACCAGCAGCTGGAAGAGGCCCTGGCGGCGCACACCGGTCGCGAGCGGGCGCTGCTGTTCTCCACCGGCTACATGGCCAATATCGGCGCCATCACCGCCCTGGTCGGCAAGGGCGACGCTCTTTTTCAGGACCGCCTTAACCACGCCTCCCTGCTGGACGCGGGCCTGCTCAGCGGCGCCCGCTTCCGGCGCTTCGCCCACAACGATGCCGCCGCCCTGGCCGGACAGCTGGCGCGCAGCGACGCCGGGCGCAAGCTGGTGGTCACCGACGGTGTGTTTAGCATGGACGGCGACCAGGCGCCGCTGGCCGCCTATCTGGACGCCTGCGAAGCGGACGATGCCTGGTTGATGGTGGACGACGCCCACGGCCTGGGCGTGCTGGACGGCCAGGGCCGGGGCACCGCGTTCGCGCAGGGGGTCAATGGGCGGGTGCCGGTCTACATGGGCACCCTCGGCAAGGCGCTGGGCACCGCCGGCGCCTTTGTGGCCGGCTCCAACGAACTGATCGAAACCCTGATCCAGTTCGCCCGCACCTATGTCTACACCACCGCCATGCCCGCCGCCGTGGCCGCCGCCACCCTGGTGAGCCTGGACAAGGCGCGCCGTGAACCGCAGCGCCGGGCGCATCTGAACGCCCTGATCCAGCGGTTCCGCCGTGGCGCCGCCGAGCTGGGCTATACGTTGATGGATTCCGACACCCCCATTCAGCCGATCCTGATCGGCGACGACGGCGCCGCGCTGGCGCTGAGCCGCGCCCTGGCGGCGCACGGCGTGCTGGTGTCCGCGATCCGCCCGCCCACCGTGCCGGAGGGCCAGGCTCGCCTGCGCGTCACCCTTTCCGCCGCGCACCGGGAGGCGGACGTGGACCGTCTGCTGGGCGCCCTGGAGGACAATGCATGCCGCGTCTGATTCCTTTCCACAACACCTACAAGGCCACTGGCGTCAGCGACGACCAGGCCCGGGACATCGTGCTGATCCACGGCTGGGGCCTGCACGCCATCGTCTTCGACGACATCGTGCCGGCGCTGCTGGAACGCTTCCGGGTCACGGTGGTGGACCTGCCGGGGATGGGGCAGAGCCCGCTGCCCAATGACCCCTACACCCTGGACTTTCTGGCCGACCAGGTGGCCGCGGTGATGCCGGCGCGCGCCCATCTGCTGGGTTGGTCCCTGGGCGGGCTGGTGGCGTTGCGGCTGGCGCTGGATCACCCGGACCGGGTGCAATCGGTGGTCACGGTGGCCACCACGCCGCGCTTCACCGCCGCCGACGACTGGCCGGCGGCGATGAAGCCGGACATCTTCAACGCCTTCGAGCAGATGTGCCGCGAGGATTACGAAGGCACCCTGGTGCGCTTCCTGGCGCTCAACTGCAAGGGTGCCGAGAGCATGCGCCAGGACGTGGCGCGGCTTAAGGAGATTCTCTACTTCTGCGGGCTGCCCGCCCACCGGGCGCTGCGCGAAGGGCTCGCGATTCTGCGCGACACCGACCTGCGCGGCGACCTGGCGGCGCTGGAAGTGCCGCTGCGTATGATCTTCGGCGCGCGCGACAACATCGTGCCGGCGGCGGCCATGGCCGCGGTCGAGCCGCTGCTGAACGAGCGCGGCGACACCGCGCTGATCGAGCAGGTCGCCCATGTGCCGTTCCTGTCCGCCCCCGATACCTTTACCCGGGCCGTTTATGACTTCTATCGCCGACACCAGCTCATTGATGGATAAGGCGGCGGTGAGCGACCGTTTCGGTCGCGCCGCGCCCAGCTACGACGCCCACGCCGGCCTGCAGCTGGCCTGCGCGCTCAGCCTGCTGGACATGGCGCCGGCGGAGCTGCCCGACAGCCGCGCCCTGGAGCTGGGCTGCGCCACCGCGCCCCTGGCCCGGCGTCAGCAGAGCCGCTGGCCGGACAGCCGCTGGCTGGCGGTGGACCTGTCGCCGTCGATGCTGGCGGAGGCCCGGGCGCGTGGGCGCACCGGCGAGCGCTTCCAGCCGCTGTGCGCGGACGCGGAAAGACTGCCGCTGGCCGACGCCGGCCTGGGGCTGGTGTATTCCAGCTTCGCGTTGCAATGGTGCCTGCCGGCGCGGGCCATGGCGGAAGCGGCCCGCGTGCTGGTGCCCAGCGGCCACCTGTTGCTGGCGGTGCCGCTGGCCGGCTCGCTGCACGAATTGCGCGACAGCTGGGCCGCCGCCGACGGCACCCGCCGCCCGCGCCTGAACCGTCTGCCGGCGGAGACCGACTGGCGCCGGGCGCTCGAGGGCGCCGGCCTGTTCCCCCAGCAATGGCGGCGGATGGCGTTCACCGAGCACTATCCGGACGTGAGAACCCTGGTCCGGGCCTTCAAGGCCACCGGCGTCGACCATGTGCAGGGCGGCGCTACCGGCCTCACCGGCAAAGCGGCCTGGCGGGCCCTGTGCGACGCCTACGAAGCACGCCGCCAGCCGGCCGGGCTGCCGCTCACCTGGGACGTGCTGTTCGTAGAAGCAATCAAGGAACCCCATGGCTGATACCCCTTCCCCCGAACGTCCCCCGCTGCCCGTTCTCAAGGGCGTGTTCTTTATCACCGGCACCGACACCGAGGTGGGCAAAACCTGGGTCAGCTGCCGGCTGCTGGAACGGGCCCGGGAGGCGGGCCTGAGCTGCTATGGGCTGAAGCCGATCGCCGCCGGCTGTGAGGAGACCGCCGACGGGTTGCGCAACGAGGACGCCGTGAATCTGATGGCGTCCTCGTCCGTGGCGCTGCCCTATGACGTGGTCAACCCGGTGGCGCTGAAAGCGGCCATCGCGCCGCACATCGCCGCCCGGCAGGAGGGGCGTCGGATCAGCCTGTCGCAACTGGCCGGCTATGTGCGCGGGGCCCTGAGCAGCCATCCGGCGGACCTGGTGCTGGTGGAGGGCGCCGGCGGCTGGCGGGTGCCGCTCAACGACCGGGAAATGCTCTCCGCGCTGGCGGTGGAGCTGAACCTGCCGGTGATCCAGGTGGTGGGGATGAAGCTCGGCTGCATCAGCCATGCGCTGCTCACCGCCGAGGCGATCCAGGCGGACGGGCTGCGCTATACGGGCACGGTGGCCAACTGTTTCGGTGAGATGGACGTGCGGGAGGAAAATCTGATCACCCTGCGGCAGCACCTGCCGGGGGCGTTCACGGTGATTTAGCGCCCGGCGTGGCCGGGCGCCGCCGCCGTCGTCAGACGTTCGGGTTCAGGGTGTAGGTGCCGGTCACGCTGGCCTGGTCGAGAATGTGGCCCTGCATGGCTTCCACCACCTGGGGGCCGCGAATTTCACCGCTCAGGCCCAGGGAGGTCACGTCCAGCGCGTAGACGGTGAAGGTGTAGTGGTGCAGCCGCTCGTCGTTCCAGGGCGGGCAGGGGCCGTCATAGCCGCCGTAGACGCCTTTCATGTCCGGGTCGCCGGCCAGGAAGTCGGTGTAGTCGTTGGCGCCGCGAATGCCTTTCGCGGTTTGCCCGATCTCCTTGCCGCGCGGCACCACGCCGTCGGCGTCCTCGCCTTCATCGATCTGCCGCACGTCGGCGGGGATATCCACCAGAACCCAGTGGTAGAAATCCGCCCGGGGCAGATCCGCGGGCACGGTTTTGCCGTCCTGGTTCACGTCGGAGGCATCGGTGGGTGCGTCCGGGTCCACCACCAGCAGGGCGAAGCCACGGGTGCCTTCCGGTACACCGTCCCACACCACCTTGGGGTTGCGGTTGTCGCTCAGGCTCATGTGTTCTTTGGGATCGGGTACCGCGAATGCGAACGGGCCGGGAATCGGCTGGCCTTCGTTCACGCCTTCCACAGTAATGCGCATGCTCTCCTCCTGATTGGCTTAAAAGTGCCGTCTCTACAATACGGCCTACCCCCAGCATTGCGTCTCCGGCACCGGTAATTCAAGCCCCGTGCGCCTTCGATTTCACGCAACGGCCGCGCGCCTGTCATCACCTTGTCAATCTTCGCTGGGCGTTTACACGGTTTTACAGAGCGCAACAGTTTAGTACGGCCGTGCAACTGTTTAAGTGCAACTTCCTGCTTACGCTTTGCCTTCATTCTTTATTGAGGGCCTGTTCACACTACTTGCATCACGCCTGTTGCGGCTAAAAAGCCACCCATCAAGGCGCGAGAAGAGAAGTTTGGTGACTCCAAATGAACGACGAGCAACGCGGAGGGGTGGCTTTTTAGCCGCAACCCGAAGGGCTGGAGCCCTTTTTGCTCCCAGCGTCGTTGTCGGTCGCTTATTTGGAATGACCAAACGGCGCTCCCTCCGCCTAGCTGGAAGCAAAAAGGGCATCCAGCAGGCGCGATGCAAGTAGTGTGAACAGGCCCTAGGGAGATCGGGGTATGGATCGCAAGCGTCGTCGTCTGGTACAGGCCATGGCCGTGGGCAGTGCCGCCACCTGGGTAGCCGGTTGTGGTGGGGGGAGTTCATCCGATTCGCCGCCGCCGTCCTCGGCGGCGCCCAATCAACCGGAAACGCCGGAGACCCCGGCGCCCTCGGAGCCCCGGGTTCCGCGGGTGGACTTTTCCCACGGGGTGGCGTCCGGTGATCCGCTCGCCGACCGGGTGATGCTGTGGACCCGCGTTACCCCTCGGGAGGAGACGGCGGGCCCAATACCGGTCACCGTCACGGTGGCCCGGGACGCGGCGCTGCTGGATCCGGTGGCGCGCTTTGAGACGCAGGCCGACGCCGAGCACGATTTCTGCGTCAAACAGGACGCCACCGGGCTGGAAGCGGGGCGCTGGTATTACTACCGGTTCAGCGTGGCGGACCAGCGCTCGCCCATCGGCCGCACCCGCACCCTGCCGGCGGCGGACCGCTACGTGGACCGGGCCCGGTTCGCGGTGGTCTCCTGCGCCAACATTTCCCACGGCTACTTTTCCGTCTACAAGACCCTGGCCGAGCACGGCGATCTGGATTTCGTGCTGCACCTGGGCGACTACCTGTATGAATACGGCATCGGCGAGTACGGCGACGTGCCCGACCGGGACCCGGTGCCGCCCCACGAAATGGTGACCCTGGAGGATTACCGTCAGCGCCACGCCCAGTACAAGGGCGACGTGGACCTGCAGGCGGTGCACCAGCAATACCCGATGATCGTGATCTGGGACGACCACGAAAGCACCAACGACAGCTACCAGGACGGCGCCGAGAACCATCAGCCGCTCACCGAAGGCGACTGGGAGACGCGCAAGAACATCGCCCGCCGGGTGTATTTCGAATGGATGCCGATTCGCGAACAGAACCCGGGGGATGTCGCCACCATTTACCGGCGCTTCCAGTTCGGCGACCTGATCGACCTGAGCATGCTGGACACCCGCCTGGAGGGCCGCGACGAGCCCCTGTCGTTGCCGTTCGACCCGGCCCGCAACGATCCGGAGCGGCGCCTGATCAGCGACACCCAGATGCAGTGGCTGCTGGACGGCCTGAGCGCGTCCACCGCCCGCTGGCGGTTCATCGGCCAGCAGGTGATGTTCGCCCAACTCAACATCGCCGAGATTCCTTCGCTCAACGAGCACGCGCCGCAACTGCGCGGCAATCTGTCGGCCATCAACATGGATCAGTGGGACGGCTACGCCGCGGACCGCTTGAAGATTCTCAACCACCTGGACGACAACAACATCGACAACGTGGTGATCCTCACCGGCGATATCCATACCTCCTGGGCCAGCGAAATCTATCGCAATCCGGGTACCTTGCTCGGCGACCTGTTTGACGCGCCCCTGGCCGCGGAATTCGTCACCCCGGCGGTGACCAGCCCGGGCTTTCCGGAAGGCGCGGCGGAGCTGGCCGGCGTCGCCGTGCCGGTGGTCAACCCGCACATCCGCTATGTGGAAGCCAAATCGCGCGGTTTCATTCTGATGGACGTGAACCACCAGCGTGCCCAGGCGGAGTTCTATTACGCCCGCGACATCGAGTCCTTCGACCTGCGTGGGCAGATCGACGAAAGCAAAACCAAATTGGTGGCGGTGTACAGCGGTGACAGCCGGTTGCGCGAAGAAGGCCTGCGGCCCTCGCGCCCGCGCACCCTGCGCACCGCGCTGTTCCACCCGCCGGCACCGGCGAGCGCATCCACGGAGGAGATGGCATGAACTGGACAATCCAACGACTGGCGCTGGCCGCCGCCCTGGGTCTGACCCTGGCCGCCTGCGGCGGCGACAGCGGCAGTGACGGCGGCGCCACGCCGCAGCCCAATGAGCCCGAGGAGCCGGAAACCCCGGTGGAGCCGGAGCCGGAACCGGAACCCACGGTGCTGGAGCGGGTGCGCTTCCTGACCATCGGCGATTCCGGCAGCGGCTCGGACGGCGCCTACGCGGTCGGCCAGGCAATGGCGGATATCTGTGCCGTGAAACTGGGCGCGGAAAACGACCCCGAGCGGGCCGGCTGTGATTTCGTGGTCGGCCTCGGTGACAACATTTACGAGTCCGGTGTCACCAGCGTCGACGACCCGCAGTTCGAAGAGAAATTCGAGCTGCCGTTCGAGCCGGTGGACCTGCCGTTCTATCTGGTGCTGGGCAACCACGACAACACCGCCTATGTGGGCGGCGACGGCGCCGGCAACGCGCGCGGTGAATTCCAGGTGGACTACACCTACTTCGACGGCCGTCTGTCGGACCGCTGGATCATGCCGGACCGCTATTTCCAGCAGGACGCCGGCGAGACCGAGAGCGGCGCGCCGCTGGTGTCGCTGTTCGCGCTGGACTCCAACCCGATCGCCGGCGGCTTCGCCGACGCGGACCTGGATTACGCCTACCACACCTACGGCATCAACCAGCTGAACTGGGCGGTGAGCGCCATCGGCGGCTCCCAGGCGGAGTTCAAAATCGGCCTGGCGCACCATCCCTACCTGTCCAACGGCACCCACGGCAACGCCGGCAACTATGACGGCGTGCCCAGCCAGATCCTGCCGGTGCTGGCGGGCGACCGCTGGCGGGCGTTCATGGAAGAAGCGGTCTGCGACAAGACCGATTTCTTCTTCGCCGGCCACGACCACGATCTGCAGGTGCTCGACGCGGTGCCCGAGTGCGGCCGCACCGAGTTCGTGGTCAGCGGCGCCGCCAGCAAGACCCGCAGCCTGGACGACCCGGAGCGCAACCAGGCGCCGTTCCAGATCGGCGACGTCTACGGTTTCTTCTGGATGGAAGCGGTGGAAGCGGACAGCCAGGCCGGCACGCCGGCGCGGCTGTGCCTGGAAGCCTATGTGGTAGAGCCCGGCGTCGACGGGCTGGGCGTGCTGGACGCCGGCCAGGCCACGCCGGCCTATCAGCGCTGCTACGACAAGCAGCCCGCCGTCGGCATCCCGGCCAGCAATGATTTCTCCAGCGACATTTTCACCAGCGGCGACGCCTTCCCGCTGCCGCTGCCGGATGGCTTCGACGCGGACTTCAGCGGCCCCCTGCAGGCGTTCCGCGATCAACTGATCTCCGGGTTCAACCAGGCCATGGCGGGCCTGCCGGAGGGGCCGCAGCAGGAAGTGGCGGCGCAGATTCTGGCCGGGCTGGATACGCTGTTCAGCGCCCTGGACGGCGCCGCGGCGGCGATCTCCGGCGGCGACGACGCGGATATGAGCCAGGCGTTCCAGGGCGCGTTGGCGGCGTCCCAGCAGTTGGAAGCGATCGACACCAGTGTGTTGCCGGCGCCGTTTGACCAGCTCGGCGGTGCCTTCCAGGCGCTCAGTGAAGGGTTCGGCAACAGCGCCGACTTTGAGGGCGAGTCCTCCGGCACCCTGCAGGATGTGGCGTTCCTGGCCGGCCCGCTGGTGCAGCTGGCGCGCAACCTGGACAACATCGTCGACGGCGTCGACGAGCAGACCCCGGACGTGCCGGTGTTGTCCGGTCTCACCAAGGTGCTGTCCAGCGTGTCGCTGGGTCTGGCCAACACCCTGGAGCAGTTGGTGCTGCTCGACACCAGCGCCACCGGCGAGCAGTTGGTGGGCACCATCCAGCTGGTCCTGGAGCAAGTGGTCAACGACGTGCTGTGGCTGGAGAGCGTCGACCAGGCCACCTTGCCCGGCAACCTGGTGTCCACCGCGCTGGCCTTTTTGACCCGGGAAGTCACCGAGCAGCTGGATAGGGGCCTGAGCCCGCTCAGCGGCTTGCTGGACCTGCTCTCGCCGGTGACCAACCTGCTCTCCGGATTGCTCGGCTTTCTCTAGCCGGTCCGGCTAGTCCCGCTGGCACAGCCAGTCGGCGATCATCGCCCAGCTCTCCTGCTGGGCGGTGGCGCCGCCGAGAATGCCCATATGGCCGCCGGGGATGGTAACGTAGGTCTTGTCCCGGCTGCCCACCAGGGTATCCATGGCGTGGCTGCAATCGCGAGTGACAATGGGGTCGCCGGCGCCGGTGATATTGAGAATGCTGGCCTGCACGCGGCTCAGCTGGCCACCGCCGCCGGGCATCGGCAGCTGGCCCCGGGCCACCACGTTGTCCACCCACAGATAGTGAATGATGTCCTGAATCACGCCGCCGGGGTAGGCGACCATGTCGTTCAGAAAGGCGCCGTTGGTGGCGTGGGCGCTGACGAAATCCCGGTCGTGCAGGTTCTTCACCAGGTTCCAATAGCCCTGCACGCTGGCCACCGGGTTGGTCAGCTTGAACGCCAGGCTGTTGGCCCACCCCGGTGACCGCAGCCAGGCCGGATTGAGGTCATGGGCGCGCAGCCCGGTACGCCGGCGCAGCCACTTCAGGTTGCGGCTCAGGCGCCGGTACTGTTTGCCCAGGGCGCCGTTGCGGTGATAGTCCGTGGGCGTGCCCACCAGCACCAGATTGGCGAGGTCCGGGTCCTGCCCGAGCCCCGCGTAGCAGAGGCTGAACAGGCCGCCGAAGCTCCAGCCGTGCAGGCTCAGGCGGCGCTCGCCGCTGTGCTCGCGCACCCGTTCCAGCAGCGCCGGCAGCTTTTCCGCGAAGTAGGTGGCCAGGCTGTGATGGTTCTCCGCCCGCCCGGGCCGCCCCCAGTCCACCAGGTAGAGCTCGAAGCCCCGTGCGCGCAGGTAGCGCACCAGGCTGCGCCTTGGGAACAGATCGTAGATCAGCATGTTCACCGCCAGCGGCGGCACCAGTACCAGCGGCGTACGCTGGGTGCGAGTGCTGACCGGCACCACCTCGCCGTTGTCCAGTTCGATCTCGGTGTCCCGCAGCGGCGGGTAATAGCGCAACTGCACCAGGCCGTCATCGCTGATCACCTGAAAAGGCGTGGCGTCGGCTTGCACCAGGGCATCGCTGCGGAACAGACGCTGGCCGGCGTTGCCGAGCCAGCGGCGGGCGGATTTCAGAGACGGCACCGAGGGCGCCGACAACATGGCCATGATTCAATCCTGCGAGCCGTTTTCGGGGCCGCGAAGTGTAGCGGGGAGGATCGAAACTGGCCGTCGCCGAAGCGACATGGGCGCCTGGCGCCGGGGTAAAACTAGAAGATGCCGGAATCCAGCCCGGCGGCCATGTACATGCCCAGTTCTTCCACCTGGTCGGCGAAGGCGTCCTGCCACTCGCCCTTGCACACCAGCGGATCCTGCACCCAGTTCCAGCGCAGGCCGGTGACGATGGACTCCACCGCCCGTCGGGTGCCGGTGCCGTCCAGGCCGGCGCGGATATAAAGCGCGCAGGGCAGCCCCTGCTTGTCGTCGATCACCGCGTAGTAGGTGCGGTCAAAGAAGTCCTTCAGCGCGCCGCTCATATAGCCCAGATTCTCGGTGGTACCGAGCAGAATGGCGTCGCAGGCCAGCACGTCCTCCGGACCCGCCTCCAGGGGCGGCTTCCAGGTCACCGACACCTGCTCGATGTCCGGGTGGCCGGCCCCCTTCAGGGCGGCGTCCACCAGCCGGCGGGTGTTCGGCGACGGCGCGTGCGCGACGATCAGTAGCTGTTTCATGGTGTCAGGGTAACAGGATGCGCGTCGCGACTTAATCGATGTAATCCAGGGGCAGGGCGGAAGTGTCGATCACCCGGCGCATCACGAAGCTGGAGTGGACGCCGCTGACGCCCTCGATGCGGGTGATCTTGTTAAGCAGGAACTGCTGGTAATGGTCGATATCCGGCACCACCACCTTAAGCAGGTAGTCCGCTTCCTGGCCGGTGACCAGATAGCACTGCTGCACTTCCGGGTACTCGCCCACGGTGGCTTCGAAATTGGCGAAGCGCTCCGGGGTGTGGCGGTCCATGCTGATCTGGATCATCACGGTGAGATCGAGCCCCAGCTTGCGCGGGTCGAGCACGGTTTCCCGGCGCAGGATCACGCCCGCCTGTTCCAGCTTCTGCACACGCCGCGAGCAGGGTGAGGGGGACAGGCCGACCTGTTCCGCCAGCTGCTGGTTGGTGAGGCCGCCGTCCTGCTGCAAGGCGCGCAGGATACGCACGTCGGTACGGTCGAGATTTGCCGGTTTTTCCTTGGCCACGCAATAAACCCTCGCGTTTCGGTGGTTTCTGGCTCTTTCATTGCTAAAAGTGGCGAATATTCCGTTAAAAAGCAAGCACATTGCCGGGCCAGGCGCCTAGACTGAGTCCTGTCGCTGCGGGAAGGCCATAAGCCGGACCGCAGTCGGTCACGGGCCTCCGCCTTACCGGGCGGGGGTCGGTACCGAACCCAACGCCACGGCTTGATCAGCCGCGCGGCCAACACACCGGCGATCCCGGACCCGGCCCAGGCATACCGAATTCAAGGAGTCCGTCATGAGTTTTGATCATCGCAAATACGCGCCTTTCCCCGTCGTCGATAAGCCGGACCGCCGCTGGCCGTCCCGCCGCATCGAGAAAGCCCCGCTATGGGCGGCGGTGGACCTGCGCGACGGCAACCAGGCGTTGATCAAGCCGATGAACGTGGCTCAGAAGAAGCGCTTTTTCCAGTTGCTGGTGGAGCTCGGCTATAAGGAAATCGAGGTGGGTTTCCCGTCCGCCAGTCAGATTGACTACGATTTCTGCCGGGCCCTGATCGAGGACGACCTGGTGCCCGACGACGTCAGCATCCAGGTGCTGACCCAGGCGCGCCAGGAACTGATCGAGCGCACCTTCGAATCGCTGCAGGGCGCGAAGAAGGCGATCGTCCACATCTACAACGCCACCTCGCCGACGTTCCGTCAGCAGGTGTTCAATGTGGACAAAGAGGGCTGCAAGAAGATCGCCGCCCAGGCCGCCCAGTGGGTGCGGGATTGCGCCGCCGCCCAGCCGGATACCGACTGGAGCTTCCAGTATTCACCGGAAACCTTCAGTGCCACCGAGACCGATTTCGCCATTGAGGTGATCGACGCGGTCAACGACGTGTGGCGCCCGGATCAAGGCCGGCGGGTGATCATCAACCTGCCCGCCACCGTGGAAGTGAGCACGCCCAATGTGTTCGCCGACCAGGTGGAAACGGTCAACGACAACATCCGTTACCGCGAGCACGTGCTGATCAGCGTCCACACCCACGACGACCGTGGCTGCGGCGTGGCGGCGGCGGAGCTGGCGGTGATGGCCGGCGCCGACCGGGTGGAAGGCACCCTGCTGGGCAACGGCGAGCGCACCGGCAACATGGACCTGGTGACCGCGGGCATGAACCTCTATGCCCAGGGCATCGACCCGGAGATCGATTTCTCGCGCATGAAGGAGATCATCGCGCTGGTGGAGGAGATCACCGAGATCCAGACCCATCCGCGTCACCCGTACGCCGGCGATCTGGTGTTCACCGCCTTCTCCGGCAGCCACCAGGATGCGATCCGCAAGTGTCTGGCCCAGTACAAGCCGGGTGATACCTGGCGCGTGGCGTACCTGCCCATCGATCCCCACGATCTGGGCCGCCGCTACGAGGAAGTGGTGCGCATCAACTCCCAGTCCGGCAAGGGCGGCGTGGCCCATGTGCTGGAGCGGGACTTCGGCCTGACGCTGCCGCGCTGGTTGCAGCAGGAGCTGGCGCTGGTGGTGCAGCAGGACGCCGAGGAAGACGGCGGCGAGATCACCGGCGAGCGCATTCACCGTCGCTTTAACGGCGACTACCTGAACGTGCCGGCGGGTTGGACGCTGCGCTCCTACGACCTGCACCGCACCGATGCCGGCGTCAAAGCCAGCATCAGTGTCGGCGAAAAAGGCGACACCGTGGATCTCAACGGTCAGGGTGAAGGGGCGGTGGGCGCCCTGGTGGACGCGCTCAACCGTCGCCACGGCTGGCAGATCCGCGTGGAGGCTTTCGATGAGTCGTCCCTGGGCGATGACACCGAAGCCAACGCCATGGCCTGTGTGCGGGTGCGTGTCGGTGAGCGGGTGCAGAGCGCGGTGGCGCTGGCCGCCGACACCACCGCCGCGGCGTTGCAGGCGATCCTGTGCGCCGCCGGTCGGGTGGCGGAAACCGCCGACGTGGAGGCGCCGGCCCGGGCCCAGGCCTGAGCCGGCGCCGGTTCAGATCTCCAGAAACGTCTCCAGAACCCGGCCCAGGCGTCGCTGCGCGGCGCTGAAGCGGGCCGGGTCCGCGAGCATCTCCGCTTCGCTCTGAATCCAGGGCCCGTCCTTGAGTTCGTCGGCGCATTCGCGGCATAGCGCGCGCGCCTCGTGCTCACCCAGCTCCAGATGAAACTGTAACGCCAGCACCCGGTCGCCGAACCGGAATGCCTGGTTTTCGCAGCCCCAGCTGCGCGCCAGATGCACGGCGCCGTCGGGAATCGCGAAAGTATCGCCGTGCCAATGCAGTACCGGCGCGCCGTCATCGAACAGGGCGCCGATCGGATCGTGCCGCCCGGCGTCGGTGCTCTGCACCGGAAACCAGCCGATCTCCGGCTCCGGGTTGGCGGTCACCGGCGCGCCCAGCACGCGGGCGATCAGTTGCGCGCCGAGACACACCCCCAGCACTTTTTTGTCCGCCGCGATGCACTGTTCGATAAAACGCTTTTCCGCCGCCATCCACGGGTAGCGGGCTTCGTCGTCGGCGCCCATGGGGCCGCCCATTACGATCAGGGTATCCAGCTGCTCCGGTTCGGGCAGCGGTTCGCCCTGGTAAAAGCGGGTGGCGGACAGTCGTGCGCCGCGCTGTTCCAGCCAGGTTTCCATGGTGCCGAGCTTTTCGAACGGTACATGGGACAAGTAGTGAACGCGCATCAGAACAGATACTCCGCTTGCAGAATCGCCAGCGCCTGCTCGCCCTCGCCGTACAGCATCAGGCGCTGCCCCTGGATCTCGAACCGCCGGGTGCGCTCCAGGGCGTCGGTGAAGGCCTGGGCCTGATCCGGGCCGCTGCAGGCGCGCTTGGTGGTGGCCAAGGCTTCCAGGGTAAGACGGCCGTCGTCGTTTTGGTAGCCGCCGGAAAGACTGTTGCAGCCGGTGCTGCCCTTCACCCGCTGCCCCTCGCTGTGAAACACCAGGTGCGCCTGGGTGTTCTGGTCCCGGGGCGGCGGGGTCTGCTCGTCGCCCACCTGGATCAGTTTCCAGTAGGTGTCGGCGAACGGCGGCTCGGCGGTGGCGGCGTGCAGCGACAGGCTGGTCGGGCCGTCCGAGGCGCCATTGAGTACCCGGTGGGGCGCCGTGGTGGTGAACTGCACGGCGCCGTCCAGGATCACGCGGGCGTCCACCACGTAGCGGTGCGTGTCGTCGATCATGTCGCCGTTGTAGTAGAGCCGGAACGGCATCTTGCCGTCTTCGACCACCAGGCGTGTCAGCCGTTGAACCACCGGGGTGGCGTCCGCCGCGCCCTGGTCCCGGAGGGTCAGCACCAGCACGCTGGTGTCCGGTATGTCGGCGTCGTCGGGCAGCACCACCTGGCCTTCCAGGGTGCCCACGCCGGATGCGTCGCGCCGGTAGTCACCGGCGAAGGGGCCGTCGCCGGCCAGCGTCAGGGACGGGTTCTCCAGGGTGATGGTGAGCGGGTCCTGGTTCAGGGGGTCGTCGTCGCGGGTGTTCAGGTAGCTGAGCAAAAGGGTGTCGTCGTCCTGTTTTTCCCAGCGCACGCCGCGGTGGCCGTGGTCGCCGACCAGATAGAGCTGGCCGTCGTTCTCCAGCACCAGCGCGTGCAGCGGGTTCTCGCCCTCGGGCCGCCAGATGCCGGCCAGGCCGTCGCGGGCCTCGGTGGCGTCCTCGGGCGATGGGGCCGAAACGGGCTCCACGGGTGACGGCGTGTCCGTGTTGTCACAGGCCGCGAGGGCGAACAACAACGGCAGGGCGAACCAAACAGGTCTCATAGGGCGGTCTCCGGACTACGGGAAAGCGGACGGTCGGATTGTAGTTGCGGCCGCGGGGCGGCGGATGGGGTTCAGAGTCCCCCGGCGGCGGATAAGTTCGCCGCGCCGCGGTCAGGGTGGTGGAATCCTGACCAGCGGCAGCTGCTTCTGAATCCACAGTGTGCGCTGTTCGACGTACACGGTGGTGCCGCGCACATCGTAATAGCTGGGGCGGGGCAGCAGTACCGCCAATTGCGCCGCCTGGGCCGGGCTCAGGGTTTGCGCGTCGACGTCGAAATAGTGCCGGGCGGCGGCCTGGGCGCCGAACAGGCGGTTGCCCCACTGGGCGGTGTTCAGATACAGCTCCAGGATGCGCTTCTTGGACAGGGTCGCTTCCAGCATCAGCGCGATCAAGGCCTCCTGAATCTTGCGGGCGTAGGACTTTTCACTGCTCAGGAACAGGTTCTTGGCCAGCTGCTGGGTCACCGTGGAGCCACCGGCCACCGGGCGGCCCGCTTCCTCGTTGCGCTCGATGGCATGGCGGATGCCGCGCCAGTCGAAGCCGATGTGCTCCATGAAGCGGGCGTCCTCGGAAATCAGCACCGCGCGCTTGAGGTCGTCGGCGATCTGCTCGTAGTCCCGCCACTCGTAGCGCACCGCGCCGTGCTCCCGGGCGCGCTCCATGAACGCGGTGTCGTCCGGGTTGTGGTCGCGCAGTTCCAGCACCGGGATCAGATAGCGCAACTGAGAGGCCACACCGACGGCGATCACCAGCGTCAGCGCGATGAGAAAGAATCGTTTCATACGGGAATCGGCATCCTGCTCCGCAAGAGGCTTATCTTCGCCAAAACGGCGGGCGTTGTCAGGTACTCAGTCCCCGCTTCGGTGATTTTCCCCCGCTCCCTGGCCGCCGGTGGCGCTCAGCGCGGCGACCGCCTCCCGGTTGTTGACGAACAGATTGTCCTCGCCCAGCTCCGCCATCAGGCCGGTGTGGTCGAGCACGTCGCGAACCTGTTTCTTGACGCCGGAGAGCGTCAGCCGCACGCCGCGCAGGCCCAGGTCACGGCGCAGGGTGGCCAGGGTGTCGGCGCCGGTGGCGTCCATGGCGTTCATCGCCGAGGCACAGATCAGCACCACCCGGATCTCCGGTTCGGCGCGCAGCCGCTCGCGGATAAAGCGGTCCAGCAGCGGCGCGGTGATGTAGGTCAGCGAAGCGTCCATGCGCAGCGCCAGCACCCCCGGCGCCACCGGCGGCAGGCCGTGCAGGGCACGGTCGCGCAGGGTGCCGGCGGCGTGCAGGCCCAGCTCGATCAGGCGCGGGTGCGAGCGCCGGTACAGGAAGAACAGGATCGACAGCAGGAAGCCGGTGAGTACCCCCCAGTGCAGGTAGGGCACCGAGGCCAGCGTAACCAGGAAGGTGGCGAGGCCGACCAGGCCGTCGTCCAGCGAGGCCCGCCACAGGCGGACAAAGGCCATCGGGTCGAGCAGCCCGAATACCGGCACGATAATGATCGCCGCCAGGATCGCCCGGGGCAGGTGTTGCAGGTAGCCGGTGAAAAACAGCAGGCACAGCAGGGTGCAGAGGGCCGCGAACAGCGCCGACCAACCGCTGGTGGCGCCCACATAGCGATTCAGCGCGGTACGGGAAAACGAGCCGCTTACCGGGAAGGCGCCGCTCAGGCCGCTGGCCACCTTGGCCAGCCCCTGGCCGACCAACTCCTGGTTCTGATTCCACAGCCGCCCGTCCGGCGACGGCAGCGACCGTGCGCTGGACATCGCCTCGGTGAAGCTGATCAGCGCGATGATCACCGCCGCCGGCAACAGCGAGCGATGCTGCTCCATGGTCAGGGCGTCGGGCCACTGCAGCACCGGCAGGCCCGAGGGGACGGTCCCCACCACGTCGCCGCCCAGCGCCTGAAAGCCCAGCCAGGCGCTGAGTGCGATGCCCAGCACGCACACCAGCAGAACGCCGGGAAAGCGCGGCAGGGTGCGCTTCTGCAGCCATAACAGCAGTAAGGCGCCGGGCCCGAACACCAGGGTCCATAACCAGGCGGCGTCGGGGTGCAGACCGTGGTCGGCCAGTTGTCTGAGCGCCGGGAGCAGTCCCTCACCGGAGAGGCCCAGCAGGGCGGGCAGCTGCGACACCAGAATGATCAGCGCGGCGGCGTTCAGAAAGCCGGTGATCACCGCGTTGGAGACGAAGTTGGCGATCACGCCGAGCCGCAGCGCGCCGAGCAGGAACTGGATAACGCCGGCGTAGAGGGCGAGCCAGATCGCCAGGGTCACCCAGTGCGGGCTCTCCGGCTCCGCCATCGGCGCCAGGGCCGCGTAGGTGAGCAGGCTGGTCAGCGCCACCGGACCCACCGCCAGCAGTGAAGACGACCCCCAGAGAATGCCGATGATGCCGGGCAGCAGGGCGGCATAGAGACCGGTGATCGGCGGCATCCCGGCGAGGGTGGCGTAGGCGATCGCCTGCGGAATCAGCACCAGACCCACGGTGATACCCGCGACCGCGTCCTTGCGCAGCGCCGGCCCGGTGGGACGGGGCCATTGCAGGAAGGGCAACACAGCTTGGATCCAGGACGTCATTAAAAAAAGCTCCGCAGGCCGCTCGCCGGGGCGCCTGGACGCGGTGAGCGTCGGCGCGGCAGGAAGATTTAATGGTACTAAATTATTTTTGCCGCTTGAAGCGCGAGCCGGGTCCGGAAACAAAAAAACCCGGGCGGGGCCCGGGTTTTTCGGTGTTGGTGGAGGCGGGGGGGATCGAACCCCCGTCCGCCAGCAATCCGCCTGTAGATCTACATGCTTAGTCGTGTCTATTGATTTAAGTGGCTGCGGCCCGACAGACAGGGCGCAGTCACCGAGTCCCTAAAGGTTTTAACAGCGCCATCCGGGACGGACTTTGCTGCGAGCCTGTGTAGCGATGCTCGCCTCACTTCCCCACAGGCTGGGTCGTTTGGCGATAAGCAGGGTTTAAGCTGCTAGTGCGTAAGTATCGTCGTTTGCGATTACTTTAATGTGCCACAAGGTATTTACGAGCATTGCGACGCTACTCGACATGCACCACAGGTTTCTTTACCGGCGTCGAATCCATGTCGCCCCCTGTTGCGGTCATTGTAGGAGATGGGGACGCGGAAGTCGAAGACAAGAGGGTGGTGTTTTTCGCTATAACAGTGCTTTACAAATATTGTCCGACAATCAAACCGGCTGATATGGGTTTGTCACATTGAGGGTGCATCATCGGGGCTGTGTCGCAGTGGATGCGACCGCAATGAGCCATTCATTGAGGAGTGGAAACGATGAAGACGATCAACCATCTTTGGGCGCCGGTGGCGGCGCACCCGCTGCTGGCCCGGACCCTGCAACTGGTGCTGACTCTGGCCCTGTACGCCGGCGGCGCTTACGCGGTCGCTCTGGTGAGCGGCGACGCGCGCATCCCGCTGGTGCTGTACGCGGTGTACTTCCTGCCCGCGGTGCTGCGGTCCTGGTTGCAGTTCTACTGGCGCCTGCGTGATGACGTGAAGTCGCTGGGCGGACACCGCGGCAAGACCAACAAGGCGCTCTAGGGCGCCTCGAACGGACGCTTCCGCCGGCTCAGCGCTGGCGGAGGATGCGCTGTTTCTGCCGTTTCCAGTCGCGCTCGCGTTCGGTGGCGCGCTTGTCGAACTTCTGTTTGCCCTTGGCCAGGGCGATGTCCAGTTTCACCAGGCCGCGCTTCCAGTGCAGGTTCACCGGCACGCAGGTGAAGCCGTCCTTTTGCACGCCACTGAACAGCCGCGCCAGCTCCTTGCGGTGCAGCAGCAGCTTGCGGGTGCGCTGGGGGTCCGGCACGGAGTGGGTGCTGGCGGTGGGCAGGGGCTCTATCCGGGCGCCGAACAGGAACGCCTCGCCCTCCTTGAGCATCACGTAGGATTCGGTCAGGTTGCCCTTGCCCTCACGCAGCGCCTTCACCTCCCAGCCTTGCAACGACAGGCCGGCCTCGAAGAATTGTTCCAGGTGATAGTCGAAGCGCGCTTTGCGGTTTTGCGCAATGGCGTTCGGAGACGATTGTTTTTTCGGTTTGCCCATGGGGCGGCGATTATAGAGAGTGGCCGCGGCCCTGGCGAGGGCCGTGGCACTTGTTTCTGCGCCCGGGCGGGTAAGCGGTTACGTACCCGCGCTTGAGCGGCCTGGCGAAAATCAAGACAATGGCCCGATTGCGTCGAGGGGTAAGTTGCCGATGAAGAAGGAATACAAGCCGGTCCACGGTATGTGGACCAGCCGGTGGGTCTTTATTCTCGCCGCCACGGGCTCCGCCGTGGGATTGGGTAATATCTGGCGGTTTCCCTACATCACCGGGGAGTACGGCGGTGGCGCCTTCGTGGTGCTTTATCTGCTCTGCATCGCCCTGATGGGGATTCCGATCATGGTGGCGGAAGTGATGCTCGGCCGCCGTGGCGGCCTGAGCCCGATTCACACCATGTCGAAGCTGGCGGAGCAGAGCAAGGTGACGCGCCGCTGGGCGGGCATCGGTTACCTGGGCGCGTTGTCGGGCTTTTTGATCCTGTCTTTCTATTCCGCGGTGGCCAGCTGGGCGCTGATCTATGTCTGGGAAGCGGCCCAGGGCGTGTTCCAGGGCATCACGGCGGTGCAGTCCAAGGCGCACTACGAGGACATGCTGGCCAATCCCTGGCTGCTGCTGGGCTCACACACCCTGTTCATGGTGATCACCATGGGCGTGGTGGCGCTGGGCGTGAAACAGGGCCTGGAGCGCGCCGTGCGCGTGCTGATGCCGGTGCTGTTCGCGCTGCTGGTGGTGCTGATCGGCTATGCCTCCACCACGCCGGGTTTCGCCGAAGGCGTGGGTTTCCTGTTCGCGTTCGATTTCTCCAAGCTGTCCGGCGAGGCGGTGATCGTGGCGCTGGGCCAGGCGTTTTTCACCCTGAGCCTGGGAATGGGCGCGATCATGGCCTACGGCGCTTACATGCCCCGCGAGATCAAGGACAAGAGCGGCCGTTCTCGGCCGGTGTCCATTGTCTCCTCGGTGGTCACCATCGCCGTGCTGGACACCCTGGTGGCGCTGGGCGCCGGCCTGGCCATGTTCCCGCTGCTGTTCACCGGCGGTCTGGAAGTCGGCCAGGGGCCGGGCATGATGTTCGTGACCCTGCCGCTGGCGTTCGGGCAGATGCCCGGCGGGCTGCTGTTCGGCACCCTGTTCTTCGTGCTGGTGGTGTGCGCGGCCTGGAGCTCCTCGATTTCCCTGGGCGAGCCGATGGCCGCCTGGCTGGTGGAGCGCGGTCTGGGGCGCGGCACGGCGGCGCTGGCGGTGGGTCTGGCGGCCTGGCTGCTGGGCGTCGGTTCGGTGCTTTCCTTCAACGTCTGGAAGGAGCATGAATTCCTGGTCGGCACCTTCTTCGACAATATCGAGTTCCTGTCCACCAGCGTCATGCTGCCGCTGGGCGGGCTGTTGATCGCCATCTTCGCCGGCTGGGTGATGAAGGAGACCCATGCCCGCAAGGAGCTGGCGATGAAGAGCTTCCCGCTCTATCTGATCTGGCGGGCGCTGGTGCGGGTGGTATCGCCGACGGCGGTGATCGCCCTGTTTATCTACTCCCTCTGGTCGGTGCTGGCGGCGGACGACGGCAGCGCCGAGGCCGGCGCCGACGGCGACCCGGTGGAGCAAACCGCGCCCGCTGACCAGGAGACACGCTGATGGCCACGGATCGGCTGCATGTGGAGGTGGTCTACGCGCTGCCCGAGAAGCAGCGGCTGATCGCGCTGGACGTGCCCGCCGGGACCACCATGCTGGAGGCGGCCCGTGAGTCGGGCATCGCCGAGCATTTCGAGGGGCTGGATCTGGAGCGGGCCGCCATGGGCGTGTTCGGCAAGGCGGAGCCGGCGCCGGCGCAGCGGGTGCTGATGGACGGTGAGCGTGTGGAAATCTACCGGCCGCTGAAGATCGACCCCAAGGCGGCGCGCAAGGCCCGCGCGCAGCGGGCCGGCAAGGACTAGCTGCGCGGGATCGGTACCGAGGTGGCGTCCGGGGTGGTCTGGGTGCCCGGGTCCGGGGCCGGATCGTTGAGCGGCTCCGGATCGACCACGTTGTCTTCCTTGCGGTCGCGGGCGCGCTGCTCCAGCTCCCGGTCGCGCCGGCCGGAGGTGCGCTCACGCACGTTTTCCACCGGCTCGCCGTCGTAGTGGCTGTACTGGCCCCCTTCGAAGAACACCACGATCTGCTGTTCCACGGTTTCCGCGTTACCGGTCTGGTAATGCAGTAAATAGAACCAGGTGTCCGGCGTGAACGGGTCGGTCAGCGTTGGCGGACCGAGCACGAAACGCACCTGTTCCGGCGTCATTCCCGGCTCCAGGTCGGCGAGCATCTCCCCGGTAACCACGTTACCCTGAGGAATATCAATACGATATACCCCCGGGAAGCGCAGGGAACTGCAACCGGCCAGCAGGACGGTCAATAACAGCGATAGTGCAATGAACCTTGGCATGGTGTTTCGACTTGGCATAATGTTCGGGCGATAATACAGACTTGGCAACAGGGGACAAGGTTCCCGAGAGAACCGGACATCCTCCACGGCGGCATACGGAGCAAAGACATTGGATAATCAGGATCTTAGAAAAGCGGGTCTGAAGGTGACCCTGCCGCGGATGAAAATTCTGCAGCAGCTGGAATCCTCCGAAGAACGCCATCTCAGCGCCGAGGACATCTACAAGGCTTTAATGGATACCGGCGAGGACGTGGGCCTGGCCACGGTTTACCGGGTGCTGACCCAGTTCGAGCAGGCCGGCATCGTGCTGCGCCACAATTTCGAGGGCGGCTCCGCCGTGTTCGAGCTGGCCGATGAAGAACACCACGACCATATGGTGTGCATGGAGACCGGCGAAGTGGTGGAGTTCATGGACGAAGAGATCGAGAACCGCCAGCACATGATCGCCGAGAAGCACGGCTACGAAATCGTCGATCACTCCCTGGTTCTCTACGTCAAACCGAAGGGCAAAAAGCGCTGACAGAGGCGCCGGGCCCCCTCTCTAGGCCACCCGCTGACCCTTGTCCAGCATCTCGCGGGCATGGGTGAGGGTGGACTCCGTAATCTCAACGCCGCCCAGCATGCGGGCCACTTCCTCCACCCTGGCCCCGGTATCCAGGCTCTGGATGCGGGTGTGGGTGGTGTCCTTGCCCTGAATCTTGTGCACCTGCCAGTGCTGGTGCCCCTGGGCGGCGACCTGCGGCTGGTGAGTGATGCACAGCACCTGGGCGTGCTCGCCCAGTTCGCGCAGCAGGCGGCCGACGATCTCCGCCACGCCACCGCCGACGCCCACGTCCACCTCGTCGAAGACCAGGCTGGGCACGGTCAGGTTGCGCGCGCAGATCACCTGAATCGCCAGGCTCACCCGCGACAGCTCGCCGCCGGAGGCCACCTTGGCCAGGGCCCGTAGCGGCTGCCCCGGGTTGGCGGAAAAGCGGAACTCCACCTCTTCCAGGCCGTCCGGCCCGGGTTTGCTCTCTTCCAGCACGGTTTCCAGGCGCGCCGCCTTCATGCCCAGCGCCTTGAGCTGCTTCTGGATTTGCTGGGTCAGGCGGGTGCCGGCCTCCCGGCGGCGCCGGCCCAGGGCGCGGGCGCTTTCCATATAGGTTTCGCGGGCCGTCTGCTCGGCGGCGGCGAGCGCTTCCAGATGCTCGTCGAAATGCTCCAGGGTGTTCGCTTCCTCGGCCAGCTTGCGGTGGTGCTCAATCAGTTCCTCGGGGCGCAGGCGGTGTTTGCGCGCCAGCGTGTAGGTCTGGTCGAGCCGTTCTTCCACCTGGCTGAGACGCTGCGGGTCCAGATCCAGCTTTTCCAGGTAATGGCGCAGGTCGTCGGCGGCGGCCTCCACCTGCAGGCGGGCGGATTCCACCGTGTCGTAGACCGTGGCCAGGGCGTCGTCGCTGCGGCGCGCCTCCTCCACCCAGTGGCTGACCTGGCCGAGCTGGTCGTTGCAGGTGCCTTCGTCGCCGTCGTAAAGGGCGGTGACCGCCTGCTGGCAGAGCCGTATCAGCGCTTCCGCGTTGCCCAGGCGCTGCTGCTCCTGTTCCAGTTCCGGCAGCTCCCCTTCGCTGAGCGCCAGGGCGTCCAGCTCCTCGAGCTGAAAACGCAGCAGTTCCTGCCGCTCGGTTTGCTCGCGGGCGCCGGCCAGTGCCTGGTCGTGGGCGCGGCGGGCCTTCTGCCAGGCGCGCCAGTGATCGCGCACCTGCTCCGCCTGGGCGCCGGCCTCGGCGAAGTTGTCCAGCAACTGGCGGTGGGTTTCCTTGCGCAGCAGCGCCTGGTGCTCATGCTGGCTGTGGATGCTGATCAGCATCTCGCCGAGCTCCCGGACCTCGGTGAGCGGCGTGGGGGTGCCGTTGATGTAGGCTCTGGAGCGCCCGTCCGCCCGCACCGTGCGGCGCAGCAGGCATTCGTTGCCGTTGTCCAGTTCGCGCTCGCCCAGCCAGGCCCGGGCCGCCGGGTTGTCGGCCACATCGAAGGTGGTGAGCACTTCCGCGCGGTCGCAGCCGGGGCGCACCACGGCGCTGTCGGCCCGTTCACCCAGGGTCAACGACAGAGCGTCGATGATCACCGACTTGCCGGCGCCGGTCTCGCCGCTGATCACGGTAAGGCCGGGCTCGGGCTCCAGCTCGAGCTGGTCGACGGTGGCGAAGTGGCGAACACTGAGGTGCGTGAACATGGACTGTCCTTTTGGCCAGTAGTGAGTCGATATTAGGCGATTCCGGCGGCCAGTGTAAGCCCCGTTTCTGGACGACGGTGTGTCGGTGTGCGGAGAATGGCCCTTCCGTGGTTATACTGAGGCTTCATCACGGGTAATAGAAGTATGGCCAAGTTGGAATTGAACGAACGCAAACAACGGTTGCTGATGGCGCTGGTGGAGCGCCACATCCGCCACGGCCAGCCGGTGGGCTCCAAGACCCTGGCCACCGGCAGCGGCCTGGCGGTCAGCCCGGCCACCATCCGTAACCTGATGGCGGAACTGGAAGACATGGGGTTGCTGGCCAGCCCCCATACCTCCGCCGGCCGGGTGCCCACCGAACGCGGCTACCGGCTTTACGTGGACACCCTGTTGGCGTCCAGCACCATGGAGCGCCCGGATAACGCCCGCCTGCGCGACGAGCTGCGCCAGATGCTGGCACCGGACCAGTCGCCCGAGGCGCTGGTCTCCCAGGCCTCGCGCAGCCTGGCGGAACTGACCCGCATGGCGGGCCTGGTGGCGGTGCCGCGCCGTGACGTGACCACCCTGCGGCAGGTGGAGTTTCTGCCCCTTTCCGGCCAGCGGGTGCTGGTGGTGCTGGTGGTCAACCGCTCCGAGGTGCAGAACCGCATTATCCAGACCAGCCGGGACTACACCGAGGTGGAGCTGCGCCAGGCCGCCAACTACATCAACAAGACCTACGCCGGCTGCGACCTGGACAATATCTGCGAGGGGCTGCTGAGCACCATGGACGCGGACCGCGCGCAGATGGACGTGCTCATGCAGGCGACCATGGACATCGCCGGCAAGGCGCTGCGCCAGGCCCGCAAGGACTCCGATTACGTGGTGTCCGGGGAATCCAATCTGCTGGAAGGCGGCCAGATGGACAGCATCGAGAAGGTCCGCGATCTGTTCGACGCCTTCAACCGCAAGCGCGACATCCTGCATTTGCTGGAACGCAGCATGAAAGCGGACGGCGTGCAGATCTTCATCGGCCGCGAGTCCGGCTACCAGCCGTTCGAGGAGTACTCCCTGGTCTCCGCGCCCTACAAGGTCGACAACGGCCCGGTGGGCGTCCTGGCGGTGGTCGGCCCCACCCGCATGGACTACGAGAAGGTGATCCCCACCGTGGACATCACCGCCCGCATCCTCTCCGCCGCGCTTACCCAACTCTGAGAACAGTTAAGAGTTAACAGTGAACAGTTAACAGTGAACAGTTAATGGCGAAACCCCGCGGGCCGCCGGCTGCGGGCCTGTCGGAGGGCCGAGTGCCCTCGAAAAGCCCGCGCGGGCACGGCCTTTACGAGGCACCACGCTCGCCCGCGCACTATTAACTATTCACTGTTAACTGTTCACTGCCTCCCCTTCTTCCCTTGAATCCGGCGCTGCCGTTCCCATATCTTTGCCCGCTTTCCCAGAATTCGGGACGTGTGGAGTGGATATGAGCGAACAGGACAAGCAACAACAGAACGAACAACAGGCTGAGGCCCGGGACGAGCAGGTTGCCCGCGAGGAGCACCAGGACGCGCCCGAGGCGGAGCCCGTGGCCGGGGACGTGGAGTCCGCGGCGGAGCAGGCTTCGGAGCCGGAACAGCCGTCCGTGGAGGAAGAGCTGGTGCAAACGCAGGAACGGCTCGCCAAGGTGGAGAAGGCGCTGGCCGAGGCCGATATCCGGGCCCAGGCCGAGATGCAGAACGTGCGCCGCCGCGCCGAGCGGGACGTGGAAAGCGCCCACAAGTTCGCGCTGGAAAAGTTCGCCGGTGACATCCTCACCGTGGCGGACAGTCTGGAACGGGGTCTGGCGACCCTGGACCCGCAGGACGAAGCGCTGAAGCCGGCCCGTGAAGGGCTGGAGCTCACCCTGAAGGTGCTGCTCGATGTGTTCGCCAAGTACAACCTGGAACAGATCGACCCGCAGGGCGAGCCGTTCAATCCGGAGCACCACGAAGCCATGACCATGATTCCGGCCCCCGATGTGGAGCCCAACTCCGTGGTCGAGGTGTTGGAAAAAGGCTACCAACTCAACGGCCGTCTGATCCGTCCGGCCCGGGTGGTGGTCAGCAAGGCCTGAGAGCGCCTGCCAAGGGCTCTTGAAAAGAACACGCCAGCCGCCATATAGCTGGCAAGTCAAACAGTTTCAGCCGTCCGGGCGGTCATTCGAGGCCCGGACCGTGTGAAGGAGAAGGAATCGTTATGGGTAAGATTATCGGTATTGACCTGGGTACCACCAACAGCTGTGTCGCTGTTATGGAAGGGGACAAAACCAAGGTTATCGAGAACGCCGAGGGCGCGCGCACGACGCCGTCCATCATCGCCTACACCGAGGACAACGAAGTCCTCGTCGGCCAGGCGGCCAAGCGTCAGGCGGTCACCAACCCGACCAACACCCTGTACGCGGTGAAGCGTCTGATCGGCCGTCGTTTCGAGGACGAAGTGGTCCAGAAGGACATCAAAATGGTGCCCTACACGATCACCAAGGCCGACAACGGCGACGCCTGGGTGGAAGTGAAAGGCGAGAAGATGGCGCCGCCGCAGATCTCCGCGCAGGTCCTCAAGAAAATGAAGAAGACCGCGGAAGACTATCTCGGTGAAGAAGTCACCGAGGCGGTGATCACCGTGCCGGCCTACTTCAACGATTCCCAGCGCCAGGCCACCAAGGACGCCGGCCGCATCGCCGGTCTTGAGGTCAAGCGCATCATCAACGAGCCCACCGCCGCGGCCCTGGCCTATGGCCTGGACAAAAAAGGCGGTGATCGCACCATCGCGGTCTACGACCTGGGTGGCGGTACCTTCGATATCTCCATCATCGAAATCGCCGAAGTGGACGGTGAGCACCAGTTCGAAGTGCTGGCCACCAACGGCGACACCTTCCTGGGTGGCGAGGACTTCGACCTGGCGATCATTAATTACCTGGCCGACCAGTTCAAGAAGGACTCCGGCATCGACCTGGGCGGCGACGCCCTGGCCATGCAGCGTCTGAAGGAAGCGGCCGAGAAAGCCAAGATCGAGCTGTCCTCCGCCGAGCAGACCGAGGTCAACCTGCCGTACATCACCGCTGACCAGAGCGGTCCCAAGCACCTGGTGGTGAAGCTGACCCGGGCCAAGCTGGAATCCCTGGTCGAGCAGCTGGTGACCCGCTCCCTGGAGCCGTGCAAGACCGCGATCAAGGATGCCGGTGTGAAAACCTCCGATATCACCGACGTGATCCTGGTGGGCGGTCAGACCCGCATGCCCATGGTGCAGAAGAAGGTGGCTGAATTCTTCGGTAAGGACGCCCGCAAGGACGTCAACCCGGACGAAGCCGTGGCCATCGGCGCCGCCATCCAGGGCGCGGTACTGGCCGGCGACGTCAAGGACGTGCTGCTGCTGGACGTGACCCCGCTGACCCTGGGTATCGAAACCATGGGTGGCGTGATGACGCCGCTGATCGAGAAGAACACCACCATCCCGACCAACGCGTCGCAGGTGTTCTCCACCGCCGACGACAACCAGACCGCGGTGACCGTGCACGTGCTGCAGGGCGAGCGTAAGCAGGCCAACCAGAACAAGTCCCTGGGCCAGTTCAACCTGGAGGACATTCCGCCGGCACCGCGCGGCGTGCCGCAGATCGAAGTGACCTTCGACATTGACGCCAACGGCATCCTGCACGTGGGCGCCAAGGACAAGGCCACCGGCAAGGAACAGACCATTCAGATCAAGGCGTCTTCCGGCCTGTCCGACGACGAAGTGGATCAGATGGTCAAGGACGCCGAGGCCCACGCCGACGAGGACAAGAAGTTCGAGGAGCTGGTGCAGGCGCGTAACCAGGGCGACCACCTGGTGCACGCCACCCGCAAGACCCTCGAGGAAGCCGGCGACAAGGCCTCCGAAGAGGAAAAAGAGGCCATCAACAAGGCCATCGGCGAGCTCGAGGAAGCGCTCAAAGGCAGTGACAAGGACGACATCGACGCCAAGACCAAGGCGCTCACCGAAGCGTCCGGCAACCTGGCTCAGAAGATGTACGCCGAAGCGCAGCAAGCCGAAGGCGGTGAGGCCGGCGCCGGCGAGCAGCAGAAGTCCGGCGATGATGTGGTCGACGCTGAGTTCGAGGAAGTGGACGACGATAAGAAGAAGTGAGGGCGTCGGACGCCAGGCGTCCGATGTCGGACCAGCAGCGCCGGGCCCCAGGGTCCGGCGTCTTAGCTTAAAGTCGACGTTGAATAAAGCGGACCCATTATGTCCAAACGAGATTATTACGAAGTGCTGGGGGCCTCCAAGGACGCCAGCCAGCAGGATCTGAAAAAAGCCTACCGCCGCCTGGCAATGAAATACCATCCGGACCGCAACCCGGATGACCAGGAAGCGGTGGCCAAGTTCAAGGAGGCCAAAGAGGCCTACGAAGTGCTCTCCGACGAGCAGAAGCGGGCCGCCTACGACCAGTTCGGCCACGCCGGCGTCAACGGCCAGGCCGGCGGCGGCGCCGGGGCCGGTGGCTTCGGCGGTGGCGGCTTCGGCGATATTTTCGGAGACATCTTCGGCGATATCTTCGGCGGCGGTGGGGGCCGTCGCGGTCCGGCCCGCGGCGCGGACCTGCGCTACACCCTGGAGCTGAGCCTGGAGCAGGCGGTGCACGGCTGCGAGGAAAAGATCCGCGTGCCCAGCTGGGACCCCTGCGAGGTCTGTGACGGCTCCGGCGCCAAGGCCGGCGAGCAGCCGGTGACCTGCCCGACCTGCGCGGGCATGGGTCAGGTGCGCATGCAGCAGGGCTTCTTCACGGTCCAGCAAGCCTGCCCCACCTGCCACGGCGAAGGTCGCGTGATCGAGAATCCCTGCGACCACTGCGGCGGCCAGGGCCGGGTGCAGAGCACCAAGACCCTGTCGGTGAAGATCCCCGCCGGTGTCGATACCGGCGACCGTATCCGTCTGGCCGGCAAAGGCGAGGCGGGCATGCAGGGCGCGCCGCCCGGGGATCTGTACGTGCAGGTGGCGGTGCGGCCGCACAATATCTTCACCCGCGAGGGCGAAAACCTGCATGTGGAGGTGCCGGTCAGCTTCGTCGACGCGAGCCTGGGCGGCGAGCTGGAAGTGCCCACGCTCAACGGCCAGGTGAAATTGAAGGTGCCGCCGGAAACCCAGACCGGCAAGCTGTTCCGCCTGCGTGGCAAGGGCGTGACCCCGGTACGCGGCGGCCCGCCCGGCGACCTGCTGTGCAAAGTGGTGGTGGAGACCCCGGTCAAGCTGTCCAGCGAGCAGAAGGACCTGCTGCGCCGGTTCCAGGACTCCATGGACAAGGGCGGCGAACGGCACAACCCCCGCCGCACCAGCTGGTTCGAGGGCGTGAAGCGCTTCTTTGAAGGCCTCTGAGGCGCTACCTTGTGATGAAACTGAACAGCGGGCAAACGTGATGAAAGTAGGCATTATCGGCGCCGCCGGGCGCATGGGCCGGATTCTGATGGAGGCCACCCTGGCCAACCCCGACACCGAGCTGGCGGCGGCCGTGGACGTGCCCGGCTCCAGCCTGATCGGCGTCGACGCCGGTGAGCTGATGGGGCAGGGGCGCCTGGGCGTGACCCTGGCGGACAATCTGGAACAGGTCGCCGGCGACGCCGACGTGTTCATTGATTTCACCGTCCCCGAGGCCACCGCGCGCAACGTGGAAATCTGCCGCGCCGCCGGTACCCGGCTGGTGATCGGCACCACCGGGCTGAGCGCGGACCAGCAAGCGGCCCTGCGCGACGCCGCCGAGGAGGTCGCGATCTGTTTCGCGCCCAATTACTCGATCGGCGTGAATCTGTGCTTCAAGCTGCTGGAAACCGCCGCCCGGGTGCTCGGCGACGAGGTGGACATCGAGGTGATCGAGGCCCACCACCGTCATAAGATCGATGCGCCCTCGGGCACCGCCCTGCGCATGGGCGAGGTGGTGGCGCAGACGCTGGGCCGCGACCTGGACCAGTGCGCGGTCTACGGCCGCGAAGGCCGCACCGGCGAACGCGACCGCCAGACCATCGGTTTCGAGACCATCCGCGCCGGTGACATCGTCGGCGAGCACACGGTGCTGTTCGCCGCCGATGGCGAACGGGTGGAAATTACCCATAAGGCGTCCAGCCGCATGTCGTTCGCGCGCGGCGCCGTGCGGGCCGCGGTATGGCTGTCCGAACAGCCCAAAGGCCTGTTCGATATGCAGGATGTGCTGGGCCTGGCCGGCGAAAGTGCCGGTTGGGGCAAACGTTAGGGCAGTCTCGGCGTGACAGCGTGCTGTGAACGTCCTAAAATACGGCCCTGCCCAAGATGGGCGAGCGGGCGGCCGAGTGAAGATGTGTATTTCCTGAAAAGCGAGGTGGAGCAATCCATCTCGCTTTTTTGCGAACCCTGCCAAACGGTTGCGGTAATGCACGGCCCCCGCCACCGATCTCCCAAGTCCCTATCCGCCAGGAGGTTGCGTTGACGGTACCCGCCAT
>MRWF01010658.1_pt1 | contig 47937 bp, 44 predicted proteins | sample 1013331 | NCBI WGS metagenome assembly MRWF01 (sample SAMN06117577, study PRJNA244670) | biofilm metagenome | biome: Water; feature: Cathode Biofilm; material: Biofilm; isolation source: microbial consortium enriched at the cathode of a solar microbial fuel cell | place: USA: District of Columbia ... | reverse complement strand
TAAATGTTCTTGCGGCCAGCGCCACGGTTCATCACATGATACAAGGCGCCGGGATATTCGATTCGTAAAGGACGGGCCATGAAGGGTAAGTATGGCACTAAAAACATTTAACACAAGACTTGACCCCAATACTTCCAGACCCCAATACTTCCAATACTTATTCCCACTCAATCGTAGCCGGAGGCTTGCCGGAAATATCGTAGGTAACGCGGGAGATGCCATCGACTTCGTTGATGATGCGGTTGGAGACCACTTCCAGGAATTCATAGGGCAGGTGCGCCCAGTGCGCGGTCATGAAGTCGATGGTTTCCACGGCGCGCAGCGCCACCACGTAATCGTATTTACGCGCATCGCCCATCACACCGACGGAACGCACCGGCAGGAACACGGTAAAGGCCTGGCTGACCTTGTCGTAGAGATCGTGACGGTGCAGTTCCTCGATGTATATCGCATCGGCGAGGCGCAGCAGATCGGCGTATTCCTGTTTCACTTCCCCCAGTATGCGCACGCCCAAGCCCGGACCGGGAAACGGGTGACGATAAACCATGCCCTCGGGCAAGCCCAGTTGCACGCCGATGCGGCGCACTTCGTCCTTGAACAGTTCGCGCAACGGTTCCACCAGTTTCAGGTTCATTTCTTCCGGCAAACCGCCGACGTTGTGATGCGACTTGATGACATGCGCCTTGCCGGTTTTGGCCCCGGCCGATTCAATCACATCGGGATAAATCGTGCCCTGGGCCAGCCATTGCACTTCGGTGAGTTTATGCGCTTCTTCGTCGAACACTTCGATGAAGGTGCGGCCGATGATCTTGCGCTTGTCTTCCGGATCGCCGACGCCCTTGAGCGCGTTCATGAAACGGTCCTCGGCATTAACGCGGATGACCTTGATGCCCATGTGCTCGGCGAAGGTTTCCATGACCTGGTCACCCTCGTGCAGCCGCAGCAAACCGGTATCGACGAACACGCAGGTCAGTTGATCGCCGATGGCTTCGTGCAACAGGGCCGCGACCACGGAAGAATCGACGCCGCCCGAGAGCGCCAGCAACACCTTGTCGCCGCCCACCCGGGCGCGCACGGCGGTGGTGAGTTCCCCGATGATTTCCTGCGTCGTCCAGCGGTTGTCGCAACCGGCGATATCGTGCACGAAACGCTGCAGGATGGCCATGCCCTGCGGCGTGTGCGTGACCTCGGGGTGAAACTGCAAACCGTAAAAATGCCGGCGCTCGTCGGCCATGCCGGCGATGGGTGCGTTCTCGGATGAAGCAATCACCTTGAATCCGTCCGGCAAGGCAATGACGTGATCGCCGTGGCTCATCCACACGTCCAGCAGACCGTGACCCTCGTCGTTGTTGCGATCCTGGATGTCCTTGAGTAAATCGGAATGACCGCGGGCGCGGATCTCGGCATAACCGAATTCACGCTTGGTGGAAGGCTCCACCTCGCCGCCAAGTTGCGCCGCCATGGTCTGCATGCCATAGCAGATCCCGAGTACCGGCACGCCCAGGTCGAAAACACAGTCCGGCGCCTTGACGCCGTTCAACGCCGTCACCGATTCCGGCCCCCCGGAGAGAATAATGGCGCTGGGTTTGAAATCGCGGATGTGCTGCTCGTCCACGTCCCAGGCGTAAATCTCGCTGTAGACCTGGCACTCGCGCACGCGGCGGGCGATGAGCTGGGTGTACTGGGAACCGAAGTCGAGGATGAGAACGCGGTGGGCGTGGATGTCCGGATGGGGATTGGTGGATGATGATTGGTGAGTGGACATATGTGGTGATTGGTTGATTAGTGATTGGTGAATAAAAGATCGTTCAAAGTTCCAGGTTCAGGGTTCGATGTTCGGGTTGCCCGGTAAGTAAGTGAACGCCGAACCTCGCATGGTGAACATCGTCACGGTACAGGTGTCTGCCTTCAGGCTGACACCGGCATCGAAGCCGGGGTTTTTAAGATTCCTCCCAAGCTCCCTCGCAAGTTCCCTCGCTACGCTTCGGGACAAGGCTTCGGGACAAGGCTCGGAATGACAATGCCTTCGTTCAGAATGACAGGACTCGAGTTCACCACTCACTATTCACCATTCACCATTCACCTTTCACCTTTCACCTTTCACCTCTCACGGTATCAGCCTGAAGGCAGACACCTGATTCAAACCCGGTAATTCGGCGGCTCCTTGGTAATAGTAACATCATGCACATGGCTCTCGGTGATGCCGGCGTTGGTCAGGCGCACGAACTGCGGCTTGACGCGCATTTCCTCCAGGTTGCGGCACCCGGTATACCCCATGGCGGCGCGGATGCCGCCGACCAGCTGGAACACAATCTTGTTCAACGCGCCCTTGTAGGGCACGCGGCCCTCGATGCCCTCAGGCACGAGTTTTTCGATTTCGTCGTTTTCCTGGAAGTAGCGATCCGAGGATCCATGCTGCTGCGACATGGCGCCCACCGAACCCATGCCGCGGTAGGATTTGTAGGATCGGCCCTGGTACAGCTCGACCTCGCCCGGCGCTTCCTTGGTGCCGGCGAACAGGCCGCCGATCATCACCGACCAGGCCCCGGCGACCAGCGCCTTGGCAATATCGCCGGAGTAACGGATGCCGCCGTCGGAGATAAAGGGCACGCCGCTGTCTTTCAGTTCCGCGGCCACGTTCATGATGGCGCTGATCTGCGGCACGCCGACACCGGTCACAATCCGCGTAGTGCAGATGGAGCCCGGACCGATGCCGACCTTGACGGCGTCGGCGCCGACCTCGACCAGCGCCCGCGCGCCCTCACGGGTGGCGATGTTACCGCCCACCACCTGGATATCCGGGTATTGCTGCTTGATCCACTTGACCGTATCCAGCACGCCTTTGGAATGGCCGTGGGCGGTATCGACGACGATCACATCGGCGCCCGCTTCCACCAGGCCGGCCACGCGCACATCAGTCCCCGGCCCCACACCCACGGCGGCACCGGCCCTGAGCTGTTCATACTCGTCCTTGCAGGCATTGGGGAATTCCTCGGCCTTTTGTATATCCTTGACGGTAATCAGCCCGCGTAGCTCGAAATTTTCGCTCACAACCAGCACTTTCTCGATGCGGTGCTTGTGCAGCAGGCCGACGACCTCCTCGTTATCCGCGCCTTCCAGGACGGTGACCAGCTTCTCCTTGGGCGTCATGATGGTTTTCACCGGCTGGTCCATGTGGGTTTCGAAGCGCAAATCGCGGCTGGTGACAATGCCGACCAGCTTCTCGCCATCCACCACCGGCACCCCGGAGATGTCGTACTTGTGAGTCAGGTTGATGACTTCCTGGATGCTGGTATCCGGCGTCACGGTGAAGGGATCCTTGATCACTCCGCTTTCGAATTTCTTCACCATGCGCACCTCGTTGGCCTGGGCCTCGGGGCTCATATTCTTGTGGATGATGCCGATGCCGCCTTCCTGCGCCAGGGCGATGGCCAGACGACCCTCGGTGACCGTATCCATGGCCGAGGAGAGGATGGGGATATTCAGGGTGATATCGCGGGTGATGTGCGTCGACAGGTCCACCTCGCGCGGCAACACTTCCGAGTGAGCAGGCACCAGCAGTACATCGTCAAACGTCAGTGCCTGTTCGGAAATTCGCATGTTATCGCGTCCCATGGGTAAAATGCCGGGGTAAAAGAGCGCGCTATTATAGTGACTCGCTCTGGGCCAGACAACGACTGTGACAGATCTCAGACTTCAGATATCAGACATCTGAAGTCTGAAGTCTGAAGTCTGAAGTCTGATATCTGAAGTCTGATATCTGAAATCTGAAATCTGAGATCTGATGAACACCGAAATCTACTCAGTAACCCGCCTCAACCGCGAGGTGCGCGCCGTGCTCGAGGGCAGTTTCCGCACCGTCTGGGTCAAGGGCGAGATCTCCAACCTCGCCACCCCGGCCTCGGGCCACCTGTACTTCTCGCTCAAGGACGAATTCTCCCAGGTGCGCTGCGCCATGTTCAAAAACCGCAACCGCCTGCTCAAATTCAAGCCGCAGCACGGCGATGAAATCCTGGTGCAGGCCAACGTCAGCCTCTACGAGGGCCGCGGCGAATTCCAGCTCATCGTCCAGACCATGGAACCGGCCGGTCTCGGTGCCCTGCAGCGGGCGTTCGAACAACTGAAGGAAAAACTGCTGGCCGAGGGCCTGTTCGACGACGCCCTGAAAAAACCCGTGCCGGAATACCCGGGGGCCATCGGCGTCATCACCTCGCCTACCGGCGCGGCCATCCGCGATATCCTGACCACGCTGAAACGCCGTTATCCCCTCGCCGGTGTGGTCGTCTACCCGGTGCCGGTGCAGGGCGCCACGGCGGCGGCGGCGATCGCCGCCATGCTGGGCAAAGCCAACGCGCGTAACGAGGTGGATGTGCTGATCCTCGCCCGTGGTGGCGGCTCGCTGGAAGATCTGTGGTCGTTCAACGAGGAAATCGTGGCGCGGGCCATCCATGCCAGCGAGATCCCGGTAGTGACCGGCATCGGCCACGAAGTGGATTTCACCATCGCCGACTTTGCCGCCGATCTGCGCGCGCCGACACCGACCTCGGCGGCCGAACACGTCAGCCGCGATGTACGCCAGATCCACAGCAGCCTTGAGAGCCTGCACACACAAATGATCCGCCATCTCGAGGTGCTGATACGCCACCTGCGCCAACAGACCACCAACCTCTACCACCGACTGCCGCATCCGCAACAGTGGATAGTGCAAATCCAGCAGCGCCTCGATGACCTGAACCTGAAAATGCTTTACGCGCAACGCCAACTGGCAGCGCATAAAAGCCGCCGCCTGGCGGATCTGCACTCCCGCCTGGCCGGATTCAATCCAAAACATCTGCTCGGGCACTGGCACGACAAGAACGCGGGGCTCGGCAAGCGGCTGCTGCACGCCATGCAACAGCAACTGAAAGATCGCCATGCCATGCTCGGATTCCAGACCCGGCAACTGGAGGCGGTCAGCCCGCTGGCGACGCTGTCGCGGGGCTATTCCGTGACCCTGAACACCGAAACACGGCGAGTGTTGCGCGACATCAGCGACGTGCAAACCGGCGAACGGATCACCACCCTGCTCAGCGAAGGCGAACTGGAAAGCGAAGTTGTGGCACACTATCCCGACAGGCGGATGCCGCGCTGATGCAGGTGTCAGGTGTCAGCCGCCCTGGTGCAGGTGTCAGCCTTCAGGCTGACATCGGGGGAAAGACGCTGACACCACGGGAAAAGGTGTCTGCCTTCAGGCTGACACCGGGAAGATGACACCAACACCACGGTATCTGACTAAAGTCAGACACCTGAAAAAAACACAGCAAAAAAGGACCTGCTAATTGACCATCCCTGACAGCAAACAACAAGCCTGGCTCCTGTTGGCCGCCGTCTATGTCATCATCCTGCTGGCCTACGGCAGCACGCTGCAGACATTGTTCGGCCACTGGACAACCTGGGACGGTTCACAGTCCCACGGCCTGGTCATCGTGGCCCTGTCGGTTTATCTCTATATCCAGCGCATGGAACCGGGGCTGCTGTTAAAACGGGCACAGCCGCTCACGCTGGCGGCTATCCTCCCCGTCTCCCTGTTCTGGGCGCTGAGTGCGGCGATCAGCGTCGACATCATCGCCGAACTGTGCCTGCTGCTGTTGTTGCTGATGATGCAGTTCGCGCTGTTCGGATCCAGAAACGTCAAAGCCCTGATCGGTCCCGTCGCCCTGCTGATTTTCGCCATCCCAATCTGGGACTACCTGAACCCGCCACTGGTGGAACTGGCCAGTCACGTCGTCACCACCATGCTCGGGCTGAGTAATCTCACCGCGCATATCGAAACCAACAGTATTTTCCTGCCCTTCGGCACCATCATTATCGCGGAAGGCTGCTCGGGCCTGCGTTATCTGCTCATTGCCCTGGCGTTATCGATTTACCTGGTGCTGACCTCGCATGTCAACCTCAGACATTCCGTGCTCATCATCCTCGTCTCGGCGGCGCTGGGATTGCTGGTGAACTGGTTGCGGATCTACATCATCATCCTGATGGCCTACCGGACCGAGATGCAGACCGGATTGCTGGAAGACCATGAAACCTTCGGCTGGGTGCTGTTCGTCATCGTGATCATCCCGATGTTCTTCATCGCCAATCGCCTCCGGATCTATCAACATGAAAAACTCGACTGGCCGTTCGACAAACGATCACGCAAGGTCATACTGTTGACCACGGTGGTCATGATCACGGGACCGTTGTTGTTGCTGCTGCAATCGCAGGCCCTGTCAGAACCCGGCCACATCGCCGCACTGGAGGAAGATAATTTCGTACAGGCCGGATTCATCCCGGCAAAAGGTAAACTAAAAACCGACCCGCCGCCGGACAAGCTGTTCGTGCTTGAATACCGTAAGTCCGCATCGCCGGTAATGATCACCTCCGCGTTCTACTGGCAGAAACAGACCGGTGACGCTCTCGTCCCCTACATCCCTGAAATCATCGATACCACGAACTGGCGTATTGTATCGAATGAGAAAACACCATTATCGGACGGAACACTCGCCGCCGTAATGGTACTGGAGCGCAAGCTGACCTCCGAAACCCGTCTGGTTGTTTACTGGCTCAAAGTCGGCGGCTTCACCACAACGAATTACAAGGCTGCCAAGTTGTTGCAATACCCGGCCATGCTCTCGGGCAACAACCTGTTTGAATACACCCGCCTTGAAACCGGTTGCTCGGAAAAGACCTGTAACAGGGAAGTTGATGCTGTACTGGATGTTGCAAACAGCTTCAATGCCCTGGTTAACGCATCGGCACCTGACTGAAGGCGACTGCCACCACAATGCAGGTGTCAGCCTTGGCTCGGCATAGGTGTCAGCCCTGGCTCGGCATAGGTGTCAGCCTTCAGGCTGACATCGGACAAATGTATAACGGTGTCACAGGTGTCTGCCTTCAGGCTGACACCGGGCAAATCTGTAACGGTGTCAGGCTAAAGGCAGACGCCGTTCACTTGATTAAATATCCCTTATTCATTAAATATTTTATTTACATCATCAACCATGCTATTCGGCACAAAAATATAATCAAAGGATTCTTTATTTTCTTCCGACCAGTATACATTTGGGAATTGATTAATCTCTTTCAACTTAATTATTTTTTTAAGGTCTTCGGACTTCTGCAGATTGTAGACAGTATAATTATATGTATTTAATAGTTGAATAATTTCAGAATTCCGTTTTTCTTTAATTTCTAACGGTCGATCTTTTGCAGTGCCTAAAACTTCACAAATTATAATCGACTTACTCCTTTTCAGGAGTCGACTCATGCCTCTGATAACTTCAAGTTCATAAGCTTCAACATCAATTTTTATAATTCCGGGATCTTCGAATTCACATTCCTCAAGAAAATTATCAAACGTATTCATTGAAACAATCTGTTTATGACGACCCGTAATATTTCTTAAATTAGTCATCATTGTTGCCCCAGTGTCAGTTGCATAAGCTGAATATAGCGAAGAAAAACCATTTTTATCTGACAAGGCCAAAGTTATAACAAAGGAATCATCCATGCCGTTTTCAACCAGCAACTCATCAACAAATGCAGAACATGCCGGATTGGGTTCTATGCCTATATATCTCCCATTACTTACCAATTTATATGCTAATAATGTTTGACCAACATTGGCTCCAACATCAATAAAGCCGGGTTGTGTACAAGTCATTAATTTGGACAGGATGTCTACCATCCAGTTTGGAGACCATTGAAGCAGAGCTAGGGCACCTTTACCGTCAGATGGCACGAAAAATTTCGGGGGTTTATTCAATTCAATAAATATCCCAAATCTTTTTAGAATTGATATAGGGATAAATTGTGCAATACAAATATTTATTTTTATCATCTAAAACCCTATTTACGAAATAATAAAGAAAGCAAACTACTATGCAATTACACAAAATATAGCGAATATGATTTTTAATTATTTTTTACAATCAAAAACCCACCCCGGCTCATTATCAAGCATAGCAGAAGTATCGTTCCCCTCAACAAGTATACTATACCCATTAATAGTTAATAATCTTTCTGCACTGGTTTTATCTGTTTTACTCAAGCTCCCATGTTCGTATCTAATAATTTCAGGTTTTATTTTTTTAAAATCTATCATTTTAAGTACCTCATAGTCATAACCCTCAACATCTATCTTCAATAGATCTATCTTCGTAATATCATATTCGCTCAACAGATCCATAAATGTTGAGCAGTTGACTTCTTCTTCTAATATATATTCTTTCGGTGTGCCACTTTTCTTATAATGCATTGGATCAAAGGAGCCGATGCCATGCATCCATTCAGGAATATCTTTTAGTGCAGGATCAACTCTGTAAATAGTCATTTTCTTTCTTGAAGAGTGCACTGCTCTATTTACGCATTTTATTTTGTCGATATGTTGATAATTATCTTTTAATCTTTCAAATATATCTGGGAGCGGTTCAACTACAAGGCCTGATACATCGCTGTTTGATAAAAATTCATATATCGGATCCATTGATTTACCATCATTTGCACCAATCATTACAAAACAGAAATTTTCACAGACAGTATAACGATATCCAACTATATGTTTGAATCCATATTTGAAACTATATTCATTGGAGTTAGACGTAAATTTGTTCATCAGTTCTTTAATCTGTTTAATCATCAGTTTTTACCATTTTTCAGATTGTGATTTTTGAAAGTTATCGCTTATAGAAATAACATATTATTTCTATATTGTATTCTTACGGCTTCTCATTAACTAAGAGTTCATGAATTATCATCTTAATATTTCGTAGTGATTTCCAGAATAGCACGAATTTTCATCACTTCACTCTGCATAACAAACTCATGCACCGGCAAGGTCAACATCCGATCCGCAAACACAGCTGCATTCCGGTAATCCACCGGCGCTCCACCCGAACCCGCACCAATGATCTCAAGCGGTACGCCCTGGATCCCCGTTAACGGGCGTTGGTACATGGCCGAGCCCCCCAGACCCTGCCGGTTCAGCGCCTCCAGCATCTCATCGCGTGCGGCCTTGTCTTTCAGCAACAGCGGATAACGCAACATGCGCCCGGCTCTGGCCGAGAGCCGCACCGGCAGGTTGACCCGCTCCTCGCCCTGATCGTCCAACTGTTCCCGCCAGGCCTGTTCAACCGCTCTCCTGCTCAGCAGGTATCTTTCAATATTCCCGGCCAGCAATGCCCGCATCGTGGCCGGCATGGCCGTTACCGGCTGCGGTGGCTTGTACACCGTTGCACCAATCGCAAGGCCCGGCAGGCGGGCGACAAGACCGTAAACACTTGGATTCAGGCAAATATTATAGGCAACTACTTTCGCGAGATACTGCCAGCGTTGCAGGCCACGCACACCGACTGCATCCCGGTAGCCGGAGAGTATGTTATTGCAAGCCTGTGCTATTTCATCACGCACCAGCAATGCACCGCCACCGTGAATGGATGCCGGTTTGCCACGGCCAAAACTCGTTATTACCATGGCGCCCCTTAACAATGATTCATCTTCCGGGTACCACTGCGCATCGTCTTCAATCAACACGGCGCCGCAGTGGTTGGCCAGCGCATCAATCTCATCCAGGCGATCGCGTATACCCAGGAAATTCACGGCAATGACCGCCAGCGTTCGCTCCGACAGCAGGGATTTGAGGTGTTCCAGCTCATAGCCCGGATCGCCGGCGCCGATATCGCACAGCACCGGCGTGACCCCGGCACCGGCACTGGCGGTAATCAGATCCGGACAGGCATAGGCGGGAATGATCACCTCGGTGCGCTGTTCCTCCGCCTGCTGTTTCGCAACCCTCAACGCCAGCGTCAGCGCGGCGGTGCCGCTGTTCACCAGCACAGCTTCGTAGCCGTCAAATACCGGCAGTGCCGCATCCGCGCTATTCAGGGAGATCGAATTGCCGACCGGCGCCAGCATGGTTAAATAGCAACCTGAAAAGCATGTGGAAAAAAACTGTTCAGCGCTGCGAAATCACTCACCATCATTCCGGTTTCACTCACCGCCATCCCGGTACCACTCACCGTCATTCCCGCGCCACTCACCGTCATTCCCGCGCAGGCGGGAATCCAGTCAAACAACAACCGCCCGTGGCGGTTCATTACTCGGTAATGTGTCATTGATGCAAACCTATCGCTGCGAAGGCTGCCAGACGGCCATGCGCCTGCCGGAGAAATACAGCAACCAGGCCTGGACGATGGCGACATTGACCTGCAGGAAAAAATACACCACGCGGATCAACGCATGCGAACGCGCGGCCGGTTGGACATGGGCATAAAGCCCGATCCCGTAAAAAACCAGTTGGATGAGAAATACCAGCATGTACAGCGCACCCTGATCCAGCAGCACGAGGTTCAGCAGCAGCGTCGTCAGCAGAAACACCGGCACCAGCCAGCGCATCAGCTTGTGGCTGAACACCTGCAAGGCAAAGAGACCGAATTTCGCCGGATTCAGCACATCCAGATGCCTGCCGAGGCCGCTCATGCCGCGCAACACCGTGCGCACCTTGCGCTGGTACTCGCGGGCCGGATCGCTGAGATCCTTGTAATAGCCGAGCACATCACCGGCGGTTACTGCACGCAAACCCAGCCGCGCGCAGTTCAGCGCCGTGTTGAAATCGCTGGGGGCGTGAATATCCCACAAGTCCGCCACCTCCCGGCGGCAGGAAAAGAAAGAACCGGACAGGCCCACCAGGCCGGCCAGGGACGACTCCAGTCGCCGCAACCACATCTCGTATCGCACATATAGCCCCTCGCCCGCCACCTGGCCCTCGCTACTGATGAAGCGATCCTCGCTGGAAACGGCGCCCACGGATGGATCCGTATACCAGGCCACCAGTTTTTGCAGGGCATTACCGGGGATTTCGGTAGCCACGTCCGAGAACACCAGAATATCGCCCGTGGCGGCCTCGATGGCGCACTTCTGGGCGTACTCCTTGCCCAGATGCTCATCAGCACGCACCAGCTTCACACCCTTATCGGCGTAGCCGCGGACCATATCGTCGGTGCCGTCATCGGAACAGTCCGAGGCGACAATGATTTCCAGGGTCCCCGGGTAATCCAGCGCCAGCGTATTATCCAGCTTGGCCTCGATACGCGCTTTTTCGTTGTAGGCGGTGATAATCAGGGAGAGCGGCGGGAGGTTTTCACTGGCATCGGCGGGCGGCGCCGGCAACGGCTTTTTCCCGGCCCGCAACAGCACCAGCAGCAGTGGGTAAACAGCGTAGCTGTAAATGGCCAGGAAAATACTGACGAAAAACAAAAACTGAAGCATAATGTATTGAATTAACGAATCTTTTTATCGATTATTATCCGTTTTGAACACACCAACACAATGCCCGCAAACACTGTTTGAGTCCAGCACAAGTTCCAGCGACACACACCCTGCAAGCACGTTCTGAATGATGACCGGCCACACCCAACGACTGAAAATCACCCACTTCGCTTCCGGCGACATCTGGGCCGGCGCGGAGAAACAACTCTACACGCTGGTGAAATGTCTTGGAAAGGACAACACGCTGGATATCGAAGCGGTGCTGATGAACGAGGGTGAACTGGCGGATAAATTGCGCGACCTCGGCATTCCGGTGACCGTCTTCGATGAGAGCCGGCACAACGGCATGGCTCTATTCTGGAAAATACTCAATTATCTTCGATCCACTCACCCGGACGTCGTCCACACCCACGGCCACAAGGAAAACTTTCTGGTCAGCATCGCCAACTCGCTGTCAGCACGGGCCCGGAACGTACGCACGGTACACGGTGCGCCGGAGCACGATTACTCGGGATTTCACCGCCTGCATAAACGCCTGCTGGCCTGGCTGGATGTGTGGACCGGCAATCACCTCTGCGACCGCGTGGTCGCCGTCACCGAAGAACTGAAAGACAAGCTGATGTCACGGTATCGTGCCGACAAACTTACTGTCATCGTCAATGGTATCGACATCGAGGATAAAACCGAGTATCGCATCGAACTGGATTTCCGCAAGAACATGCCGGACAAGCGCCACATCGGCATCGCCGGCAGACTGGTGCCGGTCAAACGCGTGGATATTTTCCTGGAAACCGCAAAGTTGCTGCTGGATAAATCACCGGACAGCTATCACTTTCATGTCTTCGGCGACGGACCGCTGATGACGGAATTAAAAACGCAGGCAAACCAGCTCGGAATCACAAACCATGTGACATTCCACGGCCACCGCCAGGACATGGACACCTGCCTTGCCAACCTTGATTTACTGATGATGTGCTCGGATCATGAAGGCATGCCCATGGTGGCGCTGGAAGCTATTGCGGCCGGGACGCCGGTGATGGCGCATGCTGTGGGGGGATTGAAAAGTCTACTAGCTATATATTCAGAATCACTATTAAATAACGATAATAACCTTCAGATATATTTTGAAAAGATTGAGAAGCTTCAACATAAAGAACTCGACGAAATTGCTAAAATACTTAAATTCAGCTTATTAGAAAACTTTTCGAGTCACCAAAATCAAGTGGACTATAAATACATATATAACTGTATCTCGAGAATTAATAATTAACCTGGTTATGTCAAAGATTTATCAAAATTATCACGCCAGTTATCAATGAATTCTGGATCCTCATAAGCCGGATCAAAATAATCCGGAGTATCGTGGAGTATCGAAAATATCATTGAATCTCCAGCTTTAGGTTCTGGAAATACCTCCCAATATGGTGAAGCTAATAGATAGGGAACCAGTATTTTTCCTTTTCTGACCGGGCTTAACACATCTTTTTCATTGGGTAATGCTGCATTATCAATTAATAAGCAAGCTCCTGTTCCCAGCGCTGATTCACAGATTTGAAATTCACGGAACGTATGCATTGCTGACGCTGCAGAATCCAGAAATAAAAAATCTATCTGATGCTCTTTTGTGATTAAAGGCAAAGTCGTTAAGCTATCACCAATAATGAATTGAATATTCCTGACTTTATCTCCAACTCTTGATTTTAATTCATCGCTTTTCTCTCTGTTATAATCTAAAGAAAAAGCTTGAGCATTCAATACTTCGGCACATTTATTCAAGGAGATTGTTGAAATTCCACAACCGGTCTCCACGAAAACCGGCGACAAATTAAAAGTATCTTTATGTTCCATTATTACTTTCTCAATATACTCACCATGAGTGAATTGCCTTATTCTTGTTCTATCTTGATTTAATAACTGTTTAAGCTTTGTTAACATTTTTCAGTGTCCATAAAAAAGAACCAATGTATCTAATAATAAATGATTTTAATCTAAAATTTCGTAGCCGAATCTTATGAGATAATCACCCGCCACCTCATTGATTATCGCAAGCTCATCACAAGTAAGACGTTTAATACTTTCATCATTTAAATCCCTGATCGACTCATCCCGCTCGTGGATCCGGAAACTTGAGTCCTGGTCGAATTTCTCGAAATGGCTGATCTCCATAAAATCACAGATCCTGTTCAATTCGTTTTCCGTATCCCGGGCAAGATCCTCGTATTTGACCCAGAGTAGGTGCTCCAGATATTGCTCGTCTTCATGCAAGAGCTCGTAACTGCGCCTCCATTGCCGTGCACACATATCGATTGACCAGCTTTCCGGCCGATCTTTAGGATCCGCCTTGCGATGGATACCTTCCGTCACGGCATAACCGTTTCTGACAATGGCAATGAATCGGGCCGGCTTGAAATGTTTCTGCAGCCAGCGAACCCGGGGTGTATTCGGTGGGGATTTCTCCAGAAAAACCGGTTTACTGAGATCGAGACGCATGCGCCATTCCCGTTTGATACGTTCAGCATCCGGGCCATCATCATTTTCGGTGAGTCGGAATACTTCCTCTCTCTCGGCCCACATACGAGGTATACCAATTTCGTAATCCTTGATAAATTCATTGGTCAGGAAGTGACCCTCTGTAGGCAATGAGGATATTTCCGGATGGCGTGATAGCAATTCGGCCAGCAGTGTTGTCCCGGAGTTGTAACAGCCCACGAGGAACACCCACTGGCGGGGATCGACTTCAGGGGTGAAGTAGATTTTTATTTCCCGGTGAATGCTTCCCAGTCCTTCACGGATGCGTTTCAATATTGATACCGATTCCAAACTCATCGAATTCTGATTATTATGGAGATGAAAAGTAAAATAAATGTCATATTATACAGTCAATCGGTTGATTTTGTTTATTCCAAGGTTGGCATACAGCCTATAATTTTAACAGGTACTGATCATTCATGAAAATACTTGTTGTTGCGCCAAGATTCCCATCCCTTAACCAACCATGGATCGATACCTATCTTGAACAATTACTGAAACATCACATTGAATTCAGAATTTACTCAAGTCTGGATTCGCCTGAAGCATATAATTCAAAAGTCGATACACTTGACCTTAAAAAATACCTGCTTCATGAAAGAATAAATACCGCGCAAAATATCCGCTTAATGATAACATCCTTACTCATCAGTCCGCGCGTTACTCTTCGAATAATAATTGATAGCATAAGACTGACAAAAAACATCTCACACAGACTCAAAGAACGGCTGATTTCTACATTAAACTTTTTTTATTTTCGAAGATTTAGTAAAACATACAAGGATATATCACTGGTTCACTCCCATTCCGAAATCGGGGCTTACCTTTTTATGCATCTATGTATCCTTGAAAAGATACCCCTGGTATTGACATTTCATGGATTGACCCCTGCGGGCGTTACGCAACTTGACCCGCATAAACGCAAGATATTGTATGATAATGTAAGTTTGGTACTCGTTAACACAAACTTTGCAGCAAAACAGGTCACACTTTTGGGTGCAAAGAAAAAAACACTAAAAATTTTACGACAAGGCCTACCTATGAATGACTTCCGGTTCTCGCCGGCAACACGGCCGGAAGACGGGAAACCTGTCCGTATAATGACAGTTGGCCGATTTCACAGGGACAAGGGTCAACATTATGCGATACTTGCTCTGAGGCGTTTGAAAGATAAGGGATATAGAATTGAATGGAATTTTGTAGGTGTCGGATCAGGCGTTGAAACTCTTAAGGCACTGGCGGTTAAACTCGACGTGCAAAAAGAAGCCAGATTCCATGTTGCCTTGTCCGATATTGAAATGAAAAATCTCTACGAATCGTGCCACATCTATGTTCTTTCAAGTATTGAACGTGCTGTGCATATTGAAACTCAGGGAGTCGTTTTACAAGAAGCGCAGGCAAGTGGTTGCCTTGTAATAGCCACACGGGCAGGTGGTGTTCCTGAATGCGTTAACCACAAAAAGGACGCACTCTTAATCCGGCCAGGATCATCGCGAGCCATTTATGAAGCTGTACGTTTTTATATTGAGAATCCGGATCAATGGGATGACTTTCTTCATGCGAGTCTTAAAAATGTAAAAAATAATTTTTCAGCTGATGTAATTGGTGAAAAAATGTCATTAATACTTTATGAAACAGCCAGAAATGCTGGCAAAATCTAGCTGGTAGAGGGGTGAGTCACCTCAACCCCTCAACCAGCTAGCACAATTTGAATAGTGAATATTCAATACTAAATCTTTTATCCGCAACAAGTGCAAATATTTCTATTGGCCATCGAGCGATGAAAATACTGGTTATTGCCCCAAGATTCCCATCACTGACTCAACCGTGGATTGAAACATACCTGGAGCAGCTCAAAGTCAATAATATTGATTTCTCGATATATACCAGCATCGATACGCCGGAAAAATACAGCATAAAGGTGAAAAAACTAAAACTGCTTGATCACAAGCTGGAGAACAGGATTACAACACCATTTATCATTGGCTACTATATCAGGCGATTGCTCAAATCCCCGGTTGAATCTATAAAAACAATATTCCCCATCGCTCAGACGGCATGCCGGCTGGCGCCTGATACCAGGTCGAAAATCATATCGAGTTTGCTCCTTTTTTATTTTTCAGGCGCAGAACGCAGCTACGATGGTATCACGCATATTCATTCCCATTCTGAGATTGGCGCGTATCTTTTTCTGCATCTCGCGATCATCAGAAAAATACCAATCCTGCTGACGTTCCATGGTCTTTTACCCGAGGGTGTTAAGCATATAGACCCTCGCAAACGAACCATCCTGTTCAAAAACATTGACTTGGTACTGACGAATACAGAGTTCGCAAAAAAGCAGGCTATCTCCATCGGAGCGGATCCCCATACAACCAAAATCCTGCCGCAGGGACTCCCGATGGAAGAATTTCCCTACCTTCCGGCAAAACTCCCGGCCGGGAATGAGCCAATACGCATACTTTCGGTAGGCCGATTTCATCGCCAGAAAGGACATGCGTATTCCCTGTTATCGGCAAAAAGACTGAAAAAACTGGGAGTTCCGTTTCACTGGACTTTCGTGGGTGGAGGGCCACACCTTGAGTACTTTCTTAAACTGAAAGAAATTCTTGAACTGGACAATGAAGTTGAATTTTTAACCGAGATGGACCAGGCAGAATTACAGCCACTTTTCCAAAATACCCATATTTTTGTTCTGGCAAGTCTCCAGTACAACCTTGATCAATGGAACGAGACACAGGGTGTCGTACTTCAGGAGGCACAGGCAAGTGGCTGTCTGGTCATTGCCACGGAAGTAGGTGGTGTGCCGGAATGTGTCAACCACGGGAAAGATGCCCGTTTGGTCCGTCCGCGGTCGTCGAGAGCTATTTTTGAAGCCATGTGTTTTTATATCGACAATCCGGATAAATGGAGCAGCTATCCCGATGCCGGCCTGGAAAATGTAAAGAATAATTTTTCCGCTGATGTCATCGGACAGAAGGTTGCTACCATACTCCACAATATTGCAGGTAATAACTGCACTTCCTAGCGCGCTATTTTTCCAACAAGAGGCAAATGTACCAAAATTCTCATTGCCAGCTCATACAACACGACATCCCTTTTTATAAAAAACCATAGCCAGAGCAATGATAGTAGATAAACAGTTATCCTGAAAACTGTTTCATATATAATATTGTGAATTACAATCTGATCAGAAATGATCACAACTATAAAACTGCAACTGATAAGATAAAATATTGATTTAATATCCAACTGCATGTCATATATTTTTTTGCTGGCCATATATGCCAGATAGAACTGCATAAGCCTCGCCAGACATAAAGCCATTGCTGCACCTACAAAACCCATAACTGGTATTAACATCAGATATAATATTGTTACTATGAAAGCAGTGATGTAATTGTTATTTCTGATTATCTTGGTCCTTGATGCGGCCTGAAAACTGAAATTGGTATACATCGTCATACACTCAATAAGGCTAGCAAACACCAGCCATACCACAGCCTTGTATGCTTCATGAAAGGCTGAATCAGCCATTATAATTATGGCCGGTTTACTGAATAACACTATTGCCAGAGATGCTGATATCAGGAAAATACAAATCACCTTGTGCATGTCTCTGTAGATAGCAGGCGCAGGCTGTGCTGCATCATAGTATTTAAATCGTTCTACCTCCCAATATTGCATGATCGGCACCCAGATCAATACCATTAATATTTGAGAAAACTTAGATGCGAGCTCAAAAAAGCCTACATTATCCAATGAAACAATATGGCCAATGTAATATCGATTTGATGACCCGATATAGAGGGCTGCAAAACCCGCCAACCAGAGTGGCCAACTGAATATTATCAGCTCTTTTGCCTTTTCAACCTTGAATCGCAATCGGGTGTGATGCAGCGTAAACAGACTCAAACCCAGAGCAAACAAGGATGAAGCAATAACGCTGCTCAGCACTACACCGAGCACACCCAATTCCTGGATAATGACCAGATAGATATTCAGTGCTACCTGGATTATCAGTTTTATAATGCCTATCGAGACAAAAAGTATGGGCATTTCCCTGATCCTCAGATAGATCAGTCCATAGTTTTCCATTCCCATAGTGACAAGATTGATACAGAACAGCGTTACTGCAAGGGTGAACTGGCTGGTATCAAATAAAAACAGGGATATTCCTTCCCCATTCACCATTAGAATAATACACGTTATAAGGCTTATACTCGTCGTGAGAACCCATGCTGTCGCTATGATTTCAGAACGTGATTCCTGATTCTGTTCAGCATGATAGAATTTTGGCATCGCCTGGCCCATCCGGGCACCGAATATTATTTCTATCAGGCTTAGCGAAAATATCAATAATCCCACTACCCCATAGTCGGCTGGAGTCAGATAGCGGGTATATATCGGCAACATGATGAAGCCCGTAAGTTGCCGGGCAATATTGCCAATAGCATAAATGCCCGTGTGTTTTACAAAACGTTTTGCCTGAGATTCCACCATGGGAAAAAGTCTGTATCAGCTTTTTTATAGAATATTATTAATGGATTCAAGTAACTGCCGGTGCGTGTTTTCCAGACTATACTCTGAAATCACAGTATTGCGTGCGTTCTTCCCCATTCTGTTCATTTCATCGGGACTGTCCAATAGAAATTCAATTTTTTCCGCGGCAGAGTCGATACTGTTTTCTTCATATATCATGCCGTTGGTCCTCTCCGTAGTTGCGCCGCTGACCGAAGGGTTACTCGGCACCAGAACGGGCAGTCCTGCATACATGTATTCAAGAATGGACAGTGAATAGCCCACCTCGCCACGAGAGGCATGGATCGCGAAATCACAGGCTGCCAGTATTGCCGGTATGTCATCACAGCGACCCGGCAGGGACACATAGTCTGTAATACCCAGTTCGCCCGTCAGGCACCTGAAATAGCCCAGATCCGGACCATCGCCACAAAACAGAAAATGCAGATCCTGACGTCGCCTGTCGTTGACTACAACAGCCATACATCGCAGAACAAAATCAACACCTTTGTAACGATTCGCCCGCCCTGTCATTACCATCACCTGCCTGTTTGCCGGGATCCCGAATTGCGCATGCACATCTGGCGGGGCAGTTGCATCAAAAAACCGGATTCCATTGCTGGCGGTATAACACTTCTCGGGCGGGAAACAATTGACCTCGATATGCCGCTTCCTGACAAAATCGCTGACTGCGATCATGGCATCGGCCGCGAACAGTGACCGGGTTAGCCGGGATTTCAGCCACTGTTTCATCGGGGCAGGTGGAATTCTCATGCCCGGCGTATGATCATGAACAATAATCTTCCTGACCCCTGCCATGTGGAACAGCGGATATTTCCAGTGAACGGCCGGCCAGTCACTCAAATAGAGAACCTTGATATTTTCCCTGCACAATAATTGCAGAACACGGATAACTTTAAGTGGTGACGTTGTACGAAGATCGTATTCCAGCACTTCGATTGGCGCCTCCCTGATTTCATCCGGGACTGTGTTCACCTCCGGGTAAGTGAGCATGACGTGGTATTTTCCGGAAAATTCTCCGGCCAGTGTTGCCCAGAAACTTTCCATCAGCCACCAGGCATAACCCACATCGGACTTCCAGTTCCCTACCATGAGCATGCCCGGTTTGTTTTGGCCGGCATTGTTATTCATTATTTTTTCCAGGGCTGCCGTTTTTCAAAGCCATCAAACGAATAACCCAGTTTATCGATATCACGGGCATAGAGTCTGGCGACCTTGTCCCTTGCTTCTCCGCTGTAGATATCCCGGTAATCCGAGCGACGTGAAGGATTTTTATGCGGCAAGGTGGTCTTGATTCCGAGCCTGCTCGCTATCACCTCAAAATCTTGATGGATCGTTTCGAAATAGGCGATATGGTCGAGGAGACACCGGCCCTTGTGATCTTCGATAAACCGGTACTGCGGCCAGAAATGGATGTGACTCCACAAGCGCTCTTCATTCATCCACTGGCAGACGAACTCGTTAAAATCGTCAATATGGCCCAGATGCCCGGCCGCCCACGCAGCGTCTTTCTCATCCCATCCGCCCTGCTTGAGAAAATTCCATGCTGAATACAACCGGTCCCAGGGATTCCTGACAAAAGCGAACTTGAAATATTGATTAAAATTACGACGACCGAATATGACCCGGTACTGTACGGCCGTGTAGTGATATGGAAGCTCGTCGAAGAACGCCGTGGCCACGGAAGTCCCGGCAGTCTTGGTGATATGGATAAATATACATCTGTATTCATCGTAGCGCCTTAATGAAAAGTTGCCCTTGGCAGATGGATTTACTTCCCTGCGCAGTTTCATGAAATCCTCCCTGTTTCTCAGCTTGTAGAGCCAGAAACGCTTCTCATATGGCAACAGGAATCTATACAGGGATTTGATTGAATTCATCATTAGCTCTACATACAATTAGCTTTGCATTTACTTTGGATGTTACCTGTATTCTTATTTTTTTTCCGCAAGGAACCTGATTTCATGTTTATCTCTGACAAACTGGTGTTCGTGGAGCTGCACAAGACAGGCGGCACGCATATTCTAAACTTGTTGGAGAAAATTTCGAACGGGCAGCGTATCAGCAAACATAACCGGGTACACAAGCAATATCATGACCGTTATATTATCGGTTCGGTGCGACATCCCTGGGACTGGTATGTCTCACACTGGGCCTATGGTTGTTCCGGTCATGGCAGTGTTCACTCTCAGCTTACCCGAGGTCTGGATCTGCTCTATAACTATCGTCAATTAGCAAAAAAGATGGGGAATAATCATTTGACAGCAGAACTATGGTATCGCCAGATACTTCAAGGATGTGAAAAAATCGGTTGCACTCTGGCGCGACATCTATCGTGGCATAGATGACACCACCGTCATTCGCCGGTGGCAGCCGAAAACCTGATCAATATATGGATTAACTACGATATTACCCGTTTTATCATCAGAAACGAAGCACTGGAAGAGGACCACACTTATGCTCTGGATAATGCCGGAATACCGCTCTCGGATACAGACAGGCGAATGATACAGGATGGGCGAAATCGTATATCCAATACCTCTTCGCGTGGAAAAACAGAAGATTATTACAATAACGAGACAGGATAACGAGACAGGTAAACTGGTCGCGGAGCATGAACTGTTTATCATCACTCGCCATGGTTACGTATTTCCTGGGTAAGTTGTGCGGAATATAACTTATTGTATTTACTATATTTAGTGGTGACCTCGCGCTGATTTCCAGCTTATGAACTGACCATTATCAATAGTAAATTCCCGCATTGGGAATCGAGCGACTATATTTTCGGATGTGAATATGTTCACACTAAGTTGCTAGAATAATCATTGGATTACGCCATAATATTTGCTGAGTCCATAATTGCTCTGAATCATATATGATGCTGTTGTAATGTACATGATTGGTATTGGTCATTCCCTATCGACCTTTATGAATTTACCGGATCAATATACCCGTTGGAGAATATCTATGAGGTTATCCAATAAACAACTCCTGATCAGGCTCACAGCCTGTCACGCCCTGTTATTGTTGCTCTCAGCCAGTGTCCAGGCCGCAACCTTATTTGAGGACGACTTCGAAGCCCCTCTTTTTGATCCAGTCACCCCTGTTCCCACCCCCAACCCGGTTCTTGAATGGCAAACTCCTTTTGATCCTGTTTCTAATGTATTCGGCATGATGTTCGGAGAGGGGGATATTTACACCCGCAGTCTTGCCTACAAGCATAGCGGTAAATATTCCCTGCGACTGAACTTCGCAGGAAGAAATAATTTCTGTAATGTGTGCATCAGCGGGTCAAAAACCTTTTTCATGAAATCTGGCGAAAACGACCGGACTTTTTTTCAGGATAATGCCGGTACAGACCTGACTGCTGAATTTCCAGAATTGCCTGATTCACAAATGCGGGTTTACAACAGCACTGACAGATGGGCGCGTTGGCAGGTACAATCCGTCACCGGCGATCGGCTTGATTTTGTCGGTAATGCACCTTTTCAAAACGACTTGCAGGGCGACGGAGATTTTGATGATGGGGACGAAATCAGAATTGTAAAGATCTGTAACAGTGGCGATAGACGTTCTGACTGCAACCTGGGCATCAATTATCTTCGCGAGGGTGGTGGGAATCCAGTAAGTGCTGCCCATTTCCCTTTTGGTGGAACGCTTGCCAGGCGAATGTATATTTATGTTCCGAGTGAGACAATCATGCCTAATATAGGTATTAAATTAGGTTATGCTCACTTCAAGAAAGGAGGACCGCCGAAAGCACATTTTTTAATTTTGATGGTTCAGCGCAATAGTAGTCTTGAGGTGGATCAACTAGGCATCGCCGGTAAATATTTTGCTAAAATATTACCGATTGAAAAAAATCGTTGGTATTACATTGAAGAAGTCTTCAAAAGAGAGAGCGCATTGGGTGCTTCTGACGGCACTTTCGAGTTGTATGCAGCGCCCGCAGGTGCCGATGCGTCTGTACCCTTGCGTGTAAATACAGGTATCGAATATGGAGACCTCAGTGATATATCAATCGTTGGCAACTGGCAAAAGACAAATGAAGATGCTGGCTCCATGTATTTTGATGACGTCGCAATTGCAACCAGCAAGATTGGACCTGTACCCAATCCCAGCGGGTCTTATCCACTAGCACCCGGAGAGGCCGATATTCAGTAATTAATTTATTCGACTTATATTGGATCAGCTATAACATTCGATGAATTATATCTATTTTCTCTTCATAAAATTGCGCAAAATTTCATGTATAGGGTAATACATTATCATTGGATATAATCTTTATTTCTGTTAACCCATTCGACATAAGAATATACAGCCCATAACCTGTTTGCATTATTTCTTATACCGGAGAAATGCTCATTCATGACTCCGGATATCATATTGTAATCAAGGCCGATCTCATCATCTTCACCAATTCTGCTGATACAGCCTTCAAGGCTGGATCGTAATTCATTTTTAAACCAGTCACCCAGCGGTACGGAAAACCCCATTTTAGGCCGGTCAATCAGCGACTGCGGAACATGCTGATATAAAACCTGCCTCAACATCCATTTGCTCTGGCCTTGTGAATACTTGTAGGGTAATCCCAGTCCATTGGCGTATTCCACGATTCTTCTGTCCAGCAATGGCAATCGTACTTCCATGGAATTAGCCATGGCCGCTCTATCGACTTTGAAAAGGTTATCCGATACCAGGTAATTACCCTGATCAGCGAACATGGCTGTAGTAATAAAGTGTTGTTCGAAACTACTACTGAATTCACGATATTTGTTCAGATCCTGACCCTGCCAGTCTAATAACGGTGGAGACCGCCAGAAAGCCATGAGTTCGTCATAACAATCCGCAGCGCTACCAGAATTAAGTATTTGTGCAATTTTCCTGATCTTGTCACCGATATCTTTTTGACCAGCCTTGCCTGGTTTACGCAAGCCTGCAGCAAAGCCGTAAACTTTGTCATAGAAATCCCCGGGTAATGCCGTGAGAATATGTGCCAGCCCGGCATTCACTACTTCTGGCATGGATTGTTTCCACCTGTAAGCCCGTGCGCCGGAAATGTAACGGTTATAACCGGCAAATAATTCATCACCGCCATCACCGGACAGGCAGACCTTGACATGTTTTCTTGCTTCGCGGCTGATCAGGTACGTTGGCAGAAAGGAAGCATCTGCAAAGGGCTCATCATGATAATGCATGATTTCATCCATTTGCGTCAGACATTCTGTCTGGTCAAGCTCGATTTCACAATGCTCCGTGCCGAGGTGTCTCGCCACGTCACGTGCAAAACCGGCCTCGTTATAGGTAGGGTGTTTGAAAGCCACCGTGAATGACTTTGGTCGCCGTTCACTGACATCGCCCAGTATGGCAGTAACGAGGCTGGAATCGATACCGCCCGAGAGAAACACCCCCACATCAACGTCCGCGATGGCGTGCTGTCGGACGACATCACGCAACAAATCACTGAATAAACTGATAACCGGCCCGGTCCTTGACGCATCAACCGGCATATCTTCATGGTTGATCTGATTTTTCCAGTACTGCCTTGCATAGCCGAGAATACCGGAGGTGGTGCTTGTACCAGACAATATGTCGCTTGATATCGTCAGTAGTCGAGCCGGTGGTAGTTTTTTGATATTGACAAAGGGTGTCTCGGTCACCGGAAAATAACCGTAGTGGAAATAACTCGCCACCGCACTTCTGTCGATTGCCTGCGGTTCATCTACACATTCCAGAATTCCCTTCAGCTCCGAACAAAAAACAAATCGTTTGTTCGAGTAATACAGATACAAAGGTTTTTCGCCCATTCTGTCACGGGCTATATGCAATGTGTTTTGACGGCGATCGTATAGTGCAAATGCGAACATGCCATTAAACGACTGCATGGCCTCTTCAATCCCGTACTTTTCCACAGCAGCCAGAATAATTTCAGTGTCACTGTGACCACAAAAATCCTGATTACCGGCTTCCAGTGCTTTTCGCAATTCACGGAAATTGTAAATTTCACCATTGAACACGATGACATATCGCCCGGTGGAGGAATGCATCGGTTGGTTACCGGCCTCACTTAAGTCCTGAATCGATAACCTGCGATGCCCCAGTAAGAGACCATGCTCTGGTTCAACAAAAATGCCTTCGTTGTCAGGACCACGATGCGCTATTGCCTTCAGTGCCGATTTAATTCGAACCTTTTCCTGATTATGGTCAACCGTGCTCCAGACGCCGACAATACCGCACATGTATCACAAAACCCCGCCATGCAATTGACTGTAGAGCTGTCTTAATCTCCTTCCGACTACTTCATAACTGTAGGTGTCTTCGCATTTTTCTCTTGCATGATTCCTCAACTGATTGCAAAACCCGGGCTCTACGATAATCTTACGGATAGAATCAAGGTAATCCTCAGCAGTGTTGCAGAAAATCACCTCTTTCCCATTTACAATATCAATGCCTTCAGCAGCAATCGGATGACACAATATGGGCATTGACATAGCCATCGCCTCGACAATCTTGAGTTTCGTTCCACCACCATCAGTAATTGGACACAGAAAGGCGGCGTCGCTGGTGTAATCATCAAGGCTGTTGACAAATCCATGTAACGTGACATTGGGCGTGCTACTGGCCAGTGAACGTAGAAATTCCGGGGGATTGGCACCGATGATATCAATTGATAACTCTGGAAACTCACTGGCAAGAACAGGCGACAAATACCTGATAATATACTCAACTGCTTCAATATTCGGATACCAGTTCATGGTACCGAAGAAAACCAGCCGGTTGATACTCTTGTACTCCTTCGGTACCTCATACTTCCGGGTATCAATTGCATTTGGTATCGTGGTTACCCTGGCTTCAGGTGCGATTTTCCCGAGCCGGCCTGTATCTTCATCGGAACAGGTAATATTATGTGCAACCCTGGGGCAATAGCTTTTCTCCGTATGCTCGATTTTCAGCGCTTCCTGGTAGAAAAACAGTTTTTTAAACAGGTTCTTTTCCTTGCCTGCTCTTCTGAACATCATGTGTGATTCAATGTTGTGATGATCAAGAACAACCGGCAAACCCGTTTTGAGAATAACATCCATATAACACATGAAACTGATTGTATCGACGTGTATCAGATCATATTGAGATTCATCCAGCGCCCGCCGCAGCGCGATTCTGAAATCACGCGACTCAAGCCATTGGACGGTATAACCTGATAACGAAAAGAGCGACGACACTGCCAGTCTCGCCGCGCCATTTTGGCGGGTATCACAGGGTATTTTATGTACCGAGAGGACATTGGCGAATTTTGATACTTCGTCGATTGCTATTAACTTGCCTTTTTCAAGATCATCCACCATCGGCGCCATAAGTCTCGGCTGATGAAAGGCCAGAATATCAATCTGATTTTCCGCCGCCAGTTCCGTAATCAGTTGATAGCAACGCATGATAACGCCGGCTTTCAGGGGCCAGGGCAGAAGGTGGGACAACCAGAGGATTTTCATTATGCTACAGCCGGGCTGGAATAACGGGAGGATATATTTCTGATACAGACAACGAAAGCCAGATGTATCCACATAAACGGGTAATAGACAACTGAGACAAATTGTCCTGCTATGTAAAAGCCTATAATTGCCGCATTAAAGCCATTGGCAAACTCATGGGTCATCGTACCCTCGTTTCTCTTTCTATGTTTTAAAAAGGTATTTTTAATCAAAAAAAGATACGGAATCATTCCAACTAGGCCCAGGTCTGTCAAAATCTGTATGAATATATTGTGTGGCAGTTCGGCACCTTTGTAACTCAAGATATCTTCTGGATAGTTTTTTTCAAAATATGGCTGAAAGTTATAATAACCGACCCCTGCCCATTTATTTTCTTTCCACATCTCAATGCCATTTTCCCAGTAAAGCAACCTTTGCTGGGATGACTCATCCTCACCCATTTGCTCAAAACGTTGCATCTGTTCCTCGGGCATCAGATTCCAGAACAATACTCCGACAAGTACTGCCGCTGTCAGATTTGTAAAGTTGATTTTTGATTTGAAATAAAATGCGGCGGCGATCAGAAAAGCCAGTTGACCTCCCCTGCTTGAGGAGGCCATGATGGTCATGAATCCGGTCATGGGTAACAATAATAAAAGAGCAATATAAAGATTCCGGCTTATCCAGTTTTTTATGATTTGTATAAATTGATAAGACAAGAAGGTAAAGATGATCATCTGTATGGCAAGCTCTCCGGAATTTTGAAAAAACCCGGGAGGGCCCATCATACCCCATGATGTGAATGAAAAACCTCGCATGGCCCAGGTTTTCGCACCAAACAGTGACAGCTTGAAACTTGCCAGAAAGAAAATGATGAGAAAAATAATCAGGCGTTCACGGGTGTTGACGATGTTAATTATCAAAAAATAAATAATCAGCCAGCTATAAAAGTTAATCAGTCTATTCCAGGAATACTCAGGAAAATAAGCCGTATAGCTGCAAATCAAGATCGCAACAAAAAAGAGTAACATCCATTTAGTCGCAGGATCGCTGGTTAATACTTTTTTCTTCTCTACCAGCAATCCAATCGCAGAAAGAATAATGAAAGTCTGCGACCATGGTATGATATCGAACTGTGGCATGATCGACTGTGGCCTGACATATTCAAATACCAGGTATATACAGATCATTTTAAAGGCGAAGGTCTCGCCCTTGAAATGACGCCAGATAGCACCGGGATCCAGCCTGAGGAAAGGCTCTATGCCTTTGGACCACACTGGAGGTTCTGCAACAACCTCCGCGTCCTTTCGATTACGTCGTTTTCGCATTTATTAAAATAGGCTGGGTTGGTGTTATAGGGATCGTGAATGTAGGAAAGGGGATTATCGCCCCAAAGGCCCAGTAATGTACGGTATGTGCTGTCTTGTTTTTCGATACATGGTGTCTCGATATGTTCCAGTTCCATGCCGACGATCAGATCGCCCGTTTCGGGACTGTAATCCTCAATTGGCCTGGCGCTGTGGCTGTTGATATCATAACCTTTGTTTTCGGCGAACTGGATTGCCCTCGGGTCGGCTTTCGCGCCACGGGTGCATTCGAGTCCGAATGATTCAGCCTTGAATCCGGCCTCCCTGGCGACCGCCTCGGCCAGCGGGCTGCGGCAGATGTTGCCATTGCAGATGAATATCAAGCGTTTTACTTTATCAAACGGGATATCGGTATAGCGGTTCCAGTAACCAAACTGTTGCAGTATCCAGGCTTTGCAGTATTGGTAAAGCCCTCGCCTTGAGCCGAAATTGTTTTTTATGTATCCGTCCATTAGACCTTGATTGCTCCGGTTATCAGGATTCAAGATGGATTGGTCTTGCAGTCATTGTTGAAAACCAATTTGTCCTTGTGGTTTGTTGACTGGGTTTCGGCTGCGCGCATTCGTGATGATATAAGATCCCTCATAAGATCCCTCACGTTCGTTCGGGATGACAGAGTAGTAGTTGATCCCGGTAGCCGCCTTAGATCCCTCACAAGTTCCCTCGCTATACTTCGGGACAGGGTTCGGGATGACAAATAGTAGTTGATACCGGCATTTTCCGGGATGACGGAGTGTCGCGAGAAAGCATATGATGACAAGCTGGTTTCATGGTGATGTAGCTGATATGGATGGTGGAAATACAAATGCAATTTCCAGTGAGTACCAGCCTTCAGTGGTTGAAGTTGGATTGAATGCATGCTTGTTTGACTGGATTCCCGCCTGCGCGGGAATGACGGGGTATTTGTTGGTTCTGGTAGCAACTTTTGCGAGGAAAGGTTTCGCCGGGGTGACATAAGATCCCTCACAAGCTCCCTCACTACGTTTCGGGACATGGTTCGGGATGACAGAGTAGTAGTTGATTCTGGTATTCTCCGGGATGACAGCGTAGTAGTTGATTCCGGTAACCGCCTTGATGACGGTGTGTCTGTTGATTTCGGCTGGGGCATGCCATGGAGGTGTGCAATTCCGGGGCGGAATGATAATACTGTTCGTTGGTTAATGTGCATTCGTCTGTTTATCTTGAAATAAGTCCTGTATAAATTCTTTATCCTGCAAAAGCGTATTTATCAACAATGTCATCAGTTCTTGTTCTCGATGGAAACCAGCGCAGCGCACTGGCAACGGTGAGGTCGCTCGGCAGTCAGGGTTTTGATGTCTATGTGGCCGATTGTACCGAAAATTCCCTGGCCGGGACATCGCGCTTCTGCCGGGAATCGCTGACCTGTCCGTCGCCGCTTGCGGATACACACGGCTTCCTTGGCTGGCTGACCGCTGCCATCGAGCGGCTGGGGATCGATATTCTGCTGCCGGTCACCGAGGTATCCAGCCAGATTCTTCTGCATCATCATGATCAGTTGCCTGAGAGTTGTCATTTGCCATTTGCCGAGGTCGAGCGGGTGCTGAAGCTCTCCGACAAGATACACCTGATGGAACTGGCTGAGGATATCGGTGTGCCACACCCGGCCGGTGAAGCCTTTGCTGATATGACGTCGTATTCCTCCGCGGGCGAGCCCGACTTGCCGTTCATCATCAAGCCGGAGCGGTCGGTTGTTCATGTGGACGGAGCCTGGCATACCACCGCGGTCAGCCGCATCGACAACCAGGCGGATCTGCAGCGCTTTCAATCATCGGCAACGCCCATGGGGGCGTTCATGCGGCAAGCGTTCATCCCCGGCCACGGCGCCGGGGTTTTTGCGATCTATGATCGCGGCCAGCCGCTGGCATTTTTTGCCCACCGGCGGCTCCGGGAAAAGCCGCCCGGCGGCGGTGTCAGCGTATTGTCGGAAGCGGTGAAAGTGGATAGTGAACTGCTCTCGCACACCCGCCGCTTGCTGGACGCCGTGGACTGGCACGGCGTGGCCATGGTGGAGTTTCGTATTGATCCCGAGGGCCGGCCCTGGTTGATGGAAGTCAACACGCGGTTCTGGGGCTCGCTGCAACTGGCGATCGATGCCGGTGTGGATTTTCCGAAACTGCTGTGTGATATCACGCTGGGCAAGCCCACCGCGCCGGTGACGACGTACCACAACGGGCAACGGCTGCGATGGTTACTGGGTGATGTGGACAGTCTGTATTTGTATCTCCGGGATGGTGGTTATAGCGCCGGGGAAAAGTTGCGACGGGTCGTGGCGTTTCTCACGCCGCGACCGGGTTGCACCCGTCATGAGGTGAACCGGATCGGGGATATGCGGCCGGCGTGGTTTGAGTTGAAGGGGTATGTTCGGGATTTGCTGGGTAAGGGTGGTGGGTGAGTTTGGTCGGATGTCTGGGGTTCTTTTACGGTGTCAGGCTATCGAGGATCAGGTGTCAGGCTTAGCCTGACATCGAGGGCAAAACCCACAGTGCCGTCATCTTCGTGAAGCTTGTCCCCCTGAAGACGGGGAACGGGGATCCAGTGAAATAAATATCGCCGCAAGCGGGTTTTTTGTACTGGTTTCCCGCCTGCGCGGGAATGACGGCAGAGGAGACTGTGCGGGACGATTGGCTGTTTTTCGGTTTCAGGCTGGATGTTCTTTTACGGTATCTGACTGAAGTCAGACACCTATTAGCTACGATGTCAGGCTGAAGGCCTGACACCTGAGAGAGAGAAGTCAGACACCTTTTTGCAGAGCGGCTTTGTAGAGTTCCAGGTAGCGTTGGAGCATGGCCTGTTCGGAGAATTTTTCCGTGGCGGTCTGGCGGGCTACTGTGGCCAGACTTTGTTGCAGGTCGGGTTGGGTGAGCAAGCCTTTCAGGCCCTCGGCCAGTGCCTGTGGACTGCCCGCTTCCACCAGCATGCCATCGACGCCATCGGTGACGATTTCCTCGGGGCCGCCGCAGCGGGTGGCCAGCACCGGCAGGCCGGCGGCCATGGCCTCGACGGTGGAGATGGAAAACCCTTCCGAGGTGGAACAGAGCACGAACACATCCAGTTCGCTTAAAAAGGCCGCGCTGTCGTCGTGAAAGCCGATGAAATGAAACCGAGACGCAATATCCAGATCCTCCATCAGGCGTTGCAATTCAATCATGAGGGCCGGTTTCTGGTGCCCGGCGATGATGACGTGCAGTTCCGGAAAGTCATCCCTGAGCGCGGCAATGGCCCGTATCAGCACATCATAGGCCTTGGCCGGGCGGATATTGCCCAGACAACCGATGATGGTGGCGTTGCCTGGTATTGAAAGTTCTTCGCGCAGGATGCGTGAGCGCGTATTTGTGTAGCGTTGCAGATCCACGCCGTTGTAGATGATGTCGGTTTTTGCGGGGTTGAGCAGGCGTTCACGTTCGATGATCCCTGCCAGGTTTCCGGAAACGGCCACGAACCGGCGAATGCCCCGCTCCATCAACCAGAGTTTGATACGCCGGAAACGCTCATCGGGATGGATGTCCACGCGGCCGTGGAAGGTGCCGATCACCGGCACGCCCGTGATCCAGCCGGCCAGGGCGCTGTAGACATTGGCGCCGAGCAGGTGCGATTGAATGAGCGCTATGTCTTTGTCCCGGATCAGCGTTATCAGGGCGCGCAGGAAATGCCAGTTGAAGCGGCCGCTGGTATCCAGCACCACGGCCAGAACCTCGCGGCGCCGCAGTTCGTCATGCACCCAGCCCGGTCCCCGCACGACGGCGATGGAGTCGTAGCCGTGCGCGCGGATTTTATCGGCCAGGGTAATGTATACCGTTTCCGCCCCGCCCGGCCCGGTGGTGTCGATGATGTGGAGGATGGTTTGCATGTTCGCAATTATTTTGTATTCGTAATTCCGCTTTAGTTTTTGAATTTTGTCAGAAATACATGCAAAGTTAATAATATAGTCATAAATCAATGACACTTAAATAAGCCTAAGGGGTTTCATTGATATAGCGCAACCCTTTGAAAACCAAAGAAAAGATTGGCTCGCATGGTAAGATAGTTGGTGCAAAAACAAGCATCCACCGATACGAGGCCAACCTTCATGAAACACGGTAACCGTGAATCTGTTCAGCAACAACGTCGTATTGCAAAACAGGTACAAAAAGTCGATGCGGATCATTTTTTCAACCTGCTTACCGGCCCGGAGTTATTGGACATTGTGGAGGCCCACTTGCCGGCACACCGGGAACGCCAATACCCGCCGACGGTGACGCTGTCCATGTTTTTAGGCCAAACCATGAGTGCTGATGGCTCCTGTCAAAACGCAGTGAATGACGCAGTGGTCAATCGTGTATTGAACGGCCTGGCGCCCTGGAGTGTCAGCACCGGTGGTTACTGTATTGCCCGGCAACGCCTGCCGCAGGCGATGGTGTGCGCGTTGGTCAGGCAGACGGGCGAGCGATTGAACGATTCTGCCCTGCCGCATTGGTTGTGGGAGGCCGGCCGGTAAAAGTAGCGGATGGCACCACGATATTGATGCCGGACACAGAGGCAAACCAGGCATGCTTTCCGCAGCATGGCAAACAGGCGTCTGGTGTCGGCTTTCCGTTGGTCCGGTTGGTCGGCGTCATCTCGCTGTCGACGGGTGCGGTACTGGATGTGGCGATGGGGCCTTACCAAGGGAAAGGGAGTGGTGAATATGGCTTGTTTCGCCGTCTCACTGACGCATTCGTTGCGGGGGACGTGATGTTGGGGGACAGTTATTTTTGCAGTTATTTCCTGATTGCCGAGATGATGCGGCGCGGGGTCGATGTGGTGTTCGAGCAGCATGGGGCGCGGCATACAGATTTTCGCCGGGGCAAACACCTGGGGACGCGTGACCATCTGGTGTGCTGGAGCAAGCCGGCGATTCGGCCGAATTGGATGAGTGTTGAGCAATACCGTGCTTACCCGGATGAACTGCGGGTACGGGAAGTGAACGTCGGCAAGAAGATATTGGTGACCACGTTCTTGTCCCCGCGCCAGTTTACCAAGGCGACTCTCAAGGACTTGTTTTGGCAGCGCTGGCAGGTGGAGTTGACGTTGCGACACATCAAGACCACGCTGGGGATGGAGATCCTCAGTTGCAAAACCCCGGCAATGTGTGAGAAGGAAATGTGGGTCTATTTTCTGGCGTATAACCTGATTCGACTGTTGATGGCTCAGGCGGCTTTGCAGGCCGGCATATTACCGCATCAATTGATGCTTTAAGCATAGCATACCTTGCAAATCTGGGTGGCATGGAGTGGACGACAGTTTTTGTCGGATGCCAAAGAAGATACTATGACGTTGTTTATCTTGATTGCGAAAATACGAGTCGGTAACCGACCGGGAAGAATCGAACCACGAGCCGTCAAGCGACGACCAAAACCTTATGCACGGCTGAAAAATCAGCGCCAGAAAGAACGAGAATATATTAAAAAACATGGGCATGCTGAGAAGCTTCAGCTTATTTAAGTGCCATTCAGTCATAAATTATTAATAATTGCATGCCTTAGTCTAATCATATCAATCATGCATATTGCGGATATTATCGAGAAGTCATATTAGATACTGCCCTTAAAAAACCAAACTTAAAACCAACAATATGAATATAAAATTAGCTGATGCCAATTTTGCTATTATGCTTTCGAACTGGTATTCAGGCGCAACATTGCTAGCAATTCTTTTGGATCAACATGCTGACATTATATGTAATGGTGAGACATTTCCATTTTCACCCGAGGACAAGAGAAGATATGTTTGTTCCTGTGGTGAGTTTATCGATGAATGTAATTTTTATAAATATACAACCCAGGCCAATTCTGAAGATAAAAAATGGGACCATAAAAATTATGTAATACTGCCAAATTTTTCTGATATTCACCTAATTAATAAAATTATATTATCACCAAAAAGAGATTCGCTTTTGAGATATGTGTTAATAAATTATATTTCTGGAATAAAACAAAAATATAATGAATTTCTTGAAGCGCAATTCTCATTCATGCGTAATGCCATCAAATTTAAAAATGCAACTGTTTATTTGGATGGCACTAAGTCAATAACACGGGCACAAATGTTTGCCAACGCCCATAATGAAGAAATAAAAGTTATCCATCTACTTCGAGATGGAAGAGGCTTTTGTAATTCCTTTGTGAAAAATAACAAGCTTAGCAAGTCTGATTTTTTAATGGCTGCGAAGCTTTGGAATGATTATATCTCACTAGTTGAACAACTTGAAAAAAAATATAAGAACCTCAGCGTTCTTCATATAAAATATGAAGAAATATGCAATGACACCAATACGGCCTTATCTAAAATTTATGATCATCTATGTATTGATAAAACAAATACAAACCAGAGTTTCGAACATCATGTCCTTGGTAACAGAATGAGAAAGAACTTTGATAACAGAATTATTGAAGACAAAAGTTGGGAATCTGAGATTGACGAAAAACAGATAGTGATAATTACGAAAAAAATGAAAAAATACCTGAAAAAATATAATTACATATAAAACTATTTATTCCTAAATTTTCTCGGACTATGCCTATTCGTGTGATGAGACACAAAATATACAATATATATTTCTCTTCCGAAATCTTTTCCTAAATTAGTAATTCGATTTTCATAGGCTTGGGTAATGTAAACGGCCCGGCCCGGTGGTGTCGATGATGTGGAGGATGGTTTGCATGTTCTTGTTATTTTTTACTTTTTAACCAAGAATAGGCCCTGACCCAGTACTTTCGCTACCCCGGTTGATGTTGAAATCTCTCGCCAAATCCATGTTGAACCGCATATCGGCCCTGGCCGGACCACAGCGCTGGCCGCTGTCGCAACCGCGGCTATGGATACTCATGTACCACCGCGTCCTGCCCCGGGCCGAGGCGCTGGCGCAACGGGAGGAACCGGGGATGTACGTCACCCCGGAAACATTCGACCTGCATATGCGCACACTCGGTGAATGGATGACGCCGGTCAGCCTGTCCGACTGGGTTCGGCGGCGCGCGGACAATCAATCGCTGCCGCGCCGCGCCGTGGCGATCACCTTCGATGACGGCTGGCGGGACAATTATACGCATGCCTGGCCGGTGCTGGAAAAATACTCGGTGCCGGCCACCATATTCGCGGTCAGCGGCATGATCGGCACGGCACGGATGTTCTGGCCCAACCGGTTGATGCAGTTGTTGGCCGCGCGTGAAGACAAGCGCCAATGGCCGGCAGGACTGGAGTGGCTGGCGGAGATCGCGCCCATGAAACCGGAACAACTGACCACGCCGGAAACGCTGAGCGAACTGGTGCAGGCCTGCAAGCAGTTTCCGGATATTGAACTGTACAAACGCCTGGAGGCGGCGCCGGCGACCACGGCCGCTGCCTCAGCCGCGCAAACCATGCTCAACTGGGAGCAGATCGAACAGATGCAGGCCTCGGGCCTGGTGGAGATCGGCAGTCATACGGAAAACCACTGCCGCCTGCTGGAAAGCCTGGCCCCGGAGAAGGCCGAGCATGAGATACTGGCCAGCAAACGGATGCTGGAAGAACGCCTGGGCAAAAGCGTGCAGAGTTTCTGTTATCCGAACGGGGATGTTTCCGCCCATGCGGCGCAATTGGTAACGGCGCATTACCGCCTGGCGGTGACGACGCAACGGGGGATTAACGGGCCGAACCAGGACCCGTATCGGTTGAAGCGCATCGGCCTGCATGAAGATATCGCGAATACGCGCACGGCGTTTGCAGCACGGTTGTCGGGCTGGCGGTGAGGGGTATTGGATGGCAGACTTCGGGGGAGCTGGTGTCAGGCTTTAGCCTGACATCGTTGAAATACAGATGACGTGGAAGGCAGATACGATGTCTGACTGAAGTCAGACACCTGTACCCTCTACTCAGGTGTCAGGCTTTAGCCTGACATCGTAGGCAAAACCCACGGTGCCGTCATCCCCGTGAATACGGGGATCCAGTGATCAAAGGACTGCCGCAGGCAGACTTTTTGTACTGGTTTCCCGCCTGCGCGGGAATGACGGCAGAGATTATGCGCGGGAATGACGAGAATTAAATACGGTGTCTGACTGAAGTCAGACACCTACACACCTCAACAGGTGTCAGGCTTTAGCCTGACATCGGGAAGTATTCACGGGGTCTGGCTGGAGTCAGACACCTACGGGGGATTCACGGTGTCAGCCTGAAGGCAGACACCTGGACTTTTACTACGGAGACTGAATGTGTGCAATGAAACAAGGCAGTAACGGCCGCTGCGCCATGACCGTGGACGTGGAGGACTATTACCACGTCTCGGCGTTTGAAAAGAACATCAAACCCGGTGAATGGTCGGACCTGCCGTCGCGGGTGGAGCGCAATACCCGCGAGCTGCTTGATCTGTTCGCCGAACAGAATGTCAAAAGCACCTTCTTTGTGCTCGGCTGGGTGGCGGAGCACTATCCCGCCCTGGTGCGGGAGATCCACGAGGCCGGCCACGAGATCGCCTCACACGGTTACAGTCACCAGTTGATCTACAACCAGACACCGGAGGTCTTTCGTGAAGAGACCACCCGCTCCAAAGCCATCCTGGAAGATCTCATCCAGACACCGGTGCGCGGTTACCGCGGCTCCTCCTATTCCATCACAAAGCGTTCACTGTGGGCGCTGGATATCCTGGCCGAGCACGGATTTAGCTGGGATTCGAGTATTTTCCCGGTGCGGCATGACCGCTACGGTATTCCCAACTCCCCGGTGCAACCGTACAAAATCCGCCTTGAAGGCGACCGTGAGCTGGTTGAATTCCCGCTGACCACGGCCCGCTTCGCCGGTCTGAACCTGCCGGCGGCCGGCGGCGGGTATTTCCGGCTCTATCCTTACTGGTTGTCGCGGCACCTGTTGAAAAAAGCCTGTCACGACAAGCCCGGGATCTTTTACCTGCATCCCTGGGAAATTGATCCGGACCAGCCGCGGGTGGCAGGTGCCAGCCTGTTATCCCGCTTTCGCCATTACAACAACCTGACTGCCTGCATGCCACGCCTGCGCGCGCTGATCGCGGATTTTCAGTTCGGTACGGTGTCTTCCATCCTCGATCCGCTGGAGGACATGACGGTCGTGGACAGCAAGCAGCTCGGCTGATTCCGCCCTGATGGTGAACGGACCCTCTGCGACAGAACCGGCCGTGGACGAACAACTGCGCATACTCGCGGAGGAGATCAAGGCGCTGGTCAAGGCGCGCAAGGACTGTTCGCATGCTTTGGCCGAGTGCCGGAAAAACAACGAGGATGTGACGCCGGTACAGCAGCGCATGCGGGAGATCAAATCGGCGCTGAAAGCCAAAAAACAGGCCAAACAGGATCTGCTGGCGAAGATGCAAAGCGGCAGCGATCAGGCCCGATCCGTGGATCCTCTGCCACGGCGCTTGCGCGCATCCATAAGCGATCACCCCGCCGCCGCGGACAGTCTGCGCATCTCGCCGTACACCGCTGATCTGGCCGCTGCCGTCGATGATTTCGTGCGTCATCATCCCAAGGCCTCGCCCTGGCATTTCTGCTGCGTACGCGAGGTGATACAGCGCGTCTTCGGAAAACAGGATGTCTCCCTGGTGGCGCGGGATCCAGACGGGCGCATACTCGGCGTGTTGCCGCTGGTGCGCCTGAAAAGCCGTCTGTTCGGTGACTTTCTCGTCTCCATGCCCTATTTCAACTACGGTGGGCCGCTGGCCGTGGATGGCGCGACCGAAACCCGATTGCTGGAGGCCGCGGTGAAACGCTGCGAAGCGCTGGGGGTGGAGCACATGGAAATCCGTGAAACACAGACCCGCGAGGCGTGGCCGCAACGCACCGAGAAGGTGAATATGATCCTGCCGCTACCGCGTGATTACGCCGAACTCGATGCGGGACTCGGCACCAAGGTGCGGGCGCAGACCAAACGCGCCGAACGGGAAAACGTGCGTGTGCAGATCGGCGGCGTGGAACTGCTGGATGCCTTCTACCGGGTGTTCGCCATCAACATGCGGGACCTGGGTACGCCGGTTTACAGCCGTGCGTTTTTCCGGGCGTTACTTGAGTGCGATGCCTTTTATACCCGCCTCATCGTGGTAGAACTGGATGGCAGGCCCGTGGCCACCGCCTTTCTCGCGAGCCATGGCGATATGCTGGAGATCCCCTGGGCCTCGACCCTGAAACAGGCCAACGCCGTCAGTATGAACATGTTTCTTTACCGGCATGTGCTGAGCCATGCCATCGATCATGGCTATGAGTTTTTTGATTTCGGCCGTTCCAGCCGCGACAGTTCCACTTATCGATTCAAGCAACAGTGGGGCGCACAGCCGGTGCAGAACTACTGGCACTACTGGCTGGCCGGTGGCGGCGAGCTGCCGCAACTGAACCCGAACAATCCGAAATTCCGGTTGTTGATCGCCACTTGGCGGAGACTGCCGGTACTGCTGACCAGGGTTATCGGACCGCATGTGGTCAAGCATTTGCCTTGAGGTACGATGTCAGGCTGAAGCCTGACACCTGGGTATCGGCAGGTGTCTGGCTTTTGCCTGACACCGGAGGGATGCCACAGTTTTAACGGTGTCTGACTGAAGTCAGACACCTGGGTATCGTCAATCCCTCACCAAAACCGCATATGCAAATACAACGTATACAACAACCACTTGAAACTGTATCGATAACCAAGAGCCGTCCGGGCCTGCTCACGACCCTGCCTCATATCACCCTGCTTCACATACAACTCGCATAGCCGCCTGCAGGCCTCGCCCAGGTAATTACGGGCGTAACGATGCAATTCGGGTTCATGAGTAACCGCCAGGGCATGGTGCATAACGCCAATTGCGATCGTTTCCTGCTCAATTTCCGTATGCCTTCTGCTGGCATTCCCCGAGAGCCCCGGTGGAGGAATGGTTTGCACCGCGATCGGTTTCAACCGAATGAAGATCGGGGAATCCACTGTATCCATAAGCCGCAGATACAGATCCAGATCCTCGGCGTATTGAAGTTCCTCCCTGAAGCCGCCAACGGATCTCAATACATCGGCCCTGACAATCGTCATGTTGACATGGGCGCATGAGCCCTGAAACAACCGCAGCAGATTGGATTTATCGACCCGGATGAATTCCGGATTTTCCTTTTCAAGCGGAGTGCCGGTCTGCCGGAGGCGTTCGATGTTCCAGTATTCACGCAGGACCCGGTTGTCACGGCTGAGGACCTGGTTGGTGATATACAGCGGTGGCCGCCGCTGCGCCTCCAGTAACTCGCGGGCAACGGCCAGGTGATCCTGATCAATCCAGTAATCATCGTCATCGCAAAAAGCGATGTAGTGACTGTTGCTGTGTTGCAGGCCCACGTTTCTGGCGACGGCCGGGCTGCCACCCCGGCCGCCGGCACGATGGAAACGGATGTTATCTCTGTTACCCCACTGGCTGATACATTGGTCATAGACAGACTCCGGCGAACCATCATCGATCACTTGGATTACATAGTCCGTCATGGTCTGTTCAAGCAGATGTTCCATGCAACGCGAGAGCGTTTCCGGCCGATTGCAGGTGGGAACGATAATCGAGAAATAAACGGGTTGTTGCTCCGTGCACCCCGTGTTTTCAGGGATGGCCATGGTCAGTCCACTGTAAACTCAAGGCCGGTGGTGTTTGTATAGCGCTTGTAAAATCCCAGAATTTGCCGCTTATGAATTTTTCCGAGACTGGTTGGCGAAAACTTTTCAATAACACTTTTAGAGTTGCGATTGGTATCAGCACACGAAATAAAGGCCTCGCCATGTGTATTGATGATCGTTTCTATCGCGCTGGTAAAAAGTCCCCGTCGCGAGTACTCGGGCAGAGTGCGGCAGTTATATATATACCGTGCACCATCGGGGAGGTTGAGATACATATCCATCTCGCTTTTCCAGATTTTTTCATAACCCACACATGAATAATGCGCTATCCTGCCTGAATCGTCCTCGTAAATGTAAACGGTGCTGCCGCTGTCAAGTTCCCTGGTCAGGGTTTTGATGATCCGTTCCTGCTCGGGATCGGTTTCATTTTCAAGTTTTTTTGCCGCACCGCGACAATCCAGTTGCCGGAATTTGACATTGACATCAATACCGATTGGCGAATTGATGCGGTAATAGAGTAACGATGTATTCGTATAGATAGGAGAAAGAGCTTTGGGCAGGATCATTTCGGTTTTCCAGACATATACTCTGCTTGATGACCGGAGTTAATGCTGGTGGGGATCATATCATAAACACTCCTATAAGCGATTGATTTTTCAATTTTTATTTGAATTTATCATGACAATATGCGAATCTGCCATGAACGTTGCCAACCCGTATAATCGGTGTATCTATTGACCACGAACATAACACCACATGTTTCCTGAAAAACTCAAGGTTACAATGAACAAGGCGGCTGTTCGTGTTCAGGAACTCGTGCCTGCCTCCCTGATCAGGTTGTTCACAGGTCCGTTTGTTCCGGTTTTCATGATGCACCGGTTTGCTTGCCAGGACCGGGATATTAACGGTATCGATATAGCCTCTCTTCGCGGTTGTCTTGAATACTTCAGGAAATCGGGCTACGAGGCAATATCCCTGGAATCGCTGGCCTCGGCATTGATCAATCGTAATCCGCTGCCCGAGAAAGTTGCTGTATTTACAATCGATGACGGCTTTATCGATCAGTTCGATATAGCCGGCCCCCTGTTTGCCGAATATGATATTCCACTGACCTACTTTCTGATTACCGATTTCATCGACAAAAAGCTCTGGCCATGGGATGACCAGATCTCTTATATCCTGACTCATACTCGTGCAGGCCAATACCGTCTGACACTTAACGGCCGTAACTTCGACATCAGCGTCGGCTCCGATGCAAACAGACGCCCGCAGTATGTAAAAATCCGCAATATTCTCAAATCTGTCCCGAATAGCAGTCTTTATGATGATCTGTCTGATATTTACCGGGTATTTAACGTGGAGATCCCTGCGGAAATTCCGGACAAATATCGACCGATGGAATGGGATGACGCCAGAAAACTGATCGCCCAGGATCATAAAATTGCTGCTCACACCTGTTCACATCGTATTCTTTCACGGCTTGAGAAATCGGAATCGGAAAGCGAAATCAGTCATTCTATACAACGCGTGAATGAGATGATTGAATCATCATCCCCGGTTTTTGCCTATCCAACCGGCCGTTCCGGTGATTTCACGCAAAGAGAGATTGATTACATGGCAAACACAGAGTTGCTGGCTACTGTATCTACCATTCCAGGAAGCGTCCTGACCAAAAAGAACAAAAAATCCTATTTGCATTCACTGCCAAGATACTCCATGCCTGATGATTTGATTCATTTCCGTCAATGTCTGTCCTGGGTTGAAATCATCAAGGAAAAATTAAGGGCATGATTTGACTTGCGGTCAAATCATTATTCAAAAACCATGAACGTCGAATTAACAAGTGACCTTGACAGGGTTGAGGAAATCCGGGACGAATGGACAATACTTTTTAATGAAGCCGGAGGAAATTCCATATTCAGTCATTACGACTGGGTTTATCAACAAATCCACCGGAAGAATATCGGGCAATTCCTGGTTTTCCTGTTATTTGACAATGTGCACCAGCTGGCCGGGGTCTTCCCTTTCATTATTAAATATAAAAGAATAATGAAAAAAAAACTGCGTGTATTCTCGCACGCAGGTGGAAATATAGCGGATTATTCGCCATTCATCCTGTCTGATCGGATAAACCGGAATGTCGCAATGCGAAAAATCAGCAGTGCAATAATCGATGCCCAGCCCGATACATGGGATTTTATCGATATTGCAGGATTGAATGACCGCGATGATGTCTCCAGGTTATTCGCTGCAACGCTCGTCGATATGATTCATGGCAAGCGGGTTTTTCACGAAAACACATTCAGTATTCAGTACGATCAGGTATACGGAGAGTCGAAGAAGATCAGTGATATCAACAGACGATTCAACAAACTTTTGAATACTTCTGATATATCAATAACAATCGGGGATGAGGTTAACGGGACAATCCTTGAGAAGATGGTGGAACATCATTATTCCAGATTTCCCGGTATGGGGTTTAATAATGTGCATTTTCAGGAAATTATAAAACACCTGTACGAGAGTGAAGATTTCAGAAAGCATATCGAATTTTCACATATCCAGTCCGGAAATGATTTCATTGCCGGTCATTTTGGCTTCAGGTTCGATAGCAGGATTTATTATTACGTGCCAGTTTTCAACGACGATTACAAAATCTACGGACCCGGCCAATACCTGTTAATGAAGATGATTGAATATTATCGTGACAAGGGCTATAGCCGCTTCGATTTTTTACGTGGTGGTGAAGAATACAAGAAAAACTGGGCCAACACTGTTTATGGTAACTATTCAGTCGTCGGCGTGCCGGCCAATGCATCCTGGTTACACAAGGCAATCACGGATGTTTATTTACTCAGACACGAATTATCCCAATGCAGGAATACATCAATTACAAAAAACTGATACCGAGAACCGGGTTTTTCACATGCTTATGTACCCTCAACGTGTACTTCGATCGATATCCCTTAACAGTTGTTGCAAAACATTCTGTGTCCATGTTCACTAATCACAAGCCAGGGAAGCAATCCATTACCGGTTTGTGACAATAAATGGGTTGTTATAATAATTTCATTAAAATCATATAGTTATATATTTCTGCGTCGATTAATCCGTAAATACTTCACATTTCATTAATTAATCGGGCGCTGCACTTGATTTGTAAATACAATCAATCTTAAATTGCAGTCATGATTCAATCCCGGGAACCTGTAATCATATGATACGACATCAGATTCTACTGCCACTGGCCGGCTTCATTGGCTTACTCGGCTTTAATTCGTCCGTATTCGCTGCCACTGCATACAAGTGTGTCAACAGCGCCGGAGAAACCACATTCAGCGCCACCCGTTGTGCATCGGATGAAGTCGAAGAGCAACTCAATATCGATGCCGATACCAACGTAATGGAGTCTGATATACCTCCCCCACGACCGGATAGCGGTGATGATACAGGCGGTTCCGGAGAAGGTGTTACTGTCGGTGAAACCGGTGGTGGTCCCGAGACGGGTGCCGGTCCTGGTGGTACCGGGGGTACCGGAGGTGGTGCTGGAGGTGCTGCAGCCGGAGGTGGTGGAAGTTCCGGCGGCGGTGGTACCGGTGACGGCGGAAGCGGAGGTGGAGATGGCAGTTCTGGTGATGCCGGAACATCCGGTGATGCCGGAACATCCGGTGATGGTGATGCTGGAACTACGGCTTCCGGTGAAACCGGTGAATCAACTGCGGAACCGATTTCAGAAGGCACCACCATCACGGATCCGAGTACAGATACGACTTCCACGTCAGTGCCTTCAGGCGATGATGATTCCAGCACAGAGGTGACAGACAGTAATCCACCGACAACGGATCCGACGCCTTTGCCGCCGCCACCGCCACCGCCTCCGCCACCGCCGCCACCGCCTCCGCCGTTGCCGGATAATATTCCGACCATTGATATGTCATTCAATATTACTGTCAATGGCTCCGCGCATACCCTGACGTTCAAACAGCCGGATGCGAACATTGACGGCAGTGATCCCGTGGATGTTGGTAATGGATACCGGCTCTACGTGGGCACCGAGAATGACCCGAACAGTTTCTTCGGATTTCAGGACCTGAACGCTGACCCGACACCCGTGTCTATCACTGGAGTGCCGGCACCGGGGACTGTTTATTATTTCGCGGTGAGTGGTATCAACTCATCCGGGTTTGAAAGCAGGCATTCGAACCTGGTCCCGCTTGCTGTGAATCCCTGATTCCGGTTTTTTTCATTATCAGACCCGGAAGCAATTAGCTTCCGGGTTTTTTGTGTTTGTTTATGCCGGCTGATAATCTTGCAGCCAATAAGTCATAATCCAATAAACTGACAACCGCCTGATACCGGAACTGTCATATTACAAAAACGACCACCTCCGATGAACAGACCTGTCATTGCCACCGGCGCAGCGATTTTCCTGGTACTGACGGTATTTTTTCTGTCTTACCCGGTTACGCTATCAACCGCCAGGGTTTTTAATAATTACAACGAAGGCTGGAATGCTTATCACGCACAGTCGGTAATTGATGGTGACGACCTCTATCACGGACGCGATGCTCTGGTCGTAAATAATTACCCGCCGCTGTACTTCATGCTGCTGGCCGGCAGCAGTATATTCTCAAATGATCTTGTCCTATCAGGGCGTGTACTGTCACTTTCGGCATTTATCATCTGCGCATTACTGATTGCGCTGATCATCTTTTCCCTTTATCGCTCTTTGTTTCTGGCAGTATTCGCATTCTGTTTTTTCATCTGTTACTTCATTCTGCATGATATTGACTATATCAGCATTAACGACCCACAGTGGACCGGCCATCTAGTCCAGCTTCTGGCACTGTTTTTGATCATAAAGCAACCCGACTCCAGAACGGCCATAGCAGTCTCTTCATTTTTGCTTGTGATCTCCGGATTCATCAAGCACATCCTTGTGCCACTTCCCCTGGCTGTATTCCTTTACCTGGTCGCAAGTAAACATCGTTTCTGGAAAGAGTGGCTTATTATTTCAATATTCTGCCTTGGAATTGCATTTGCCCTGTGTTTTTTCATTTATGGAAGTGACTTCTTTACCAGCCTGTTCGGGAATCCACGTAATTACTCTCTCAAACATGCTTACTGGAAGTTTTTATACTGGTCAGACCTGATTGTGCCATTAATGCTTTTTGTTCCGGTATTTCTGTTTGTGTGCAAATACAGCAGAACAGACAAGCTGCTGCTGCTTTATCTTGTCTGCTCACTTGTCATCGGAGGTCTGTTTATCGGTGGGAAAGGTGTTGTCCATAATGCCCTGTTTGACCTGCTGATAGCATTGATACTGATCGCCTGCAGTACACTGTTTTATATAGGTAATATGTCCGTAAAATTCCTCTACAAGAGCCTGATTACGGGGTTGCTAATTGCCTACATCCTGTATCCTGCCGTGAGCCTGTCATATAACCTCAGGGTCGTCAAAAAGCTGTCCCTGTTGCATGTTTTACCTGTTTATGAAGACATTACCGCACATACTGTTGCTATCATTGAAAAATATGACGACCCCGTTGCCTGCGAGAATCTTGCTCTTTGTTACTGGGCAGGCAAGGAATTTTTTCTTGATTACTTCAACATCGGTGAGCGGATACGGCTGGATGATCGTGGCCAACGCGACTTGTTAATTTCCATGATTTCAAACAAGGAGCTGAAACTCATACATATCGAACCAGACAGTACCGAGAAACGCCTACCCGATATTATAGTCTCGGCCATTGAGGATAATTATTATCTCATTGATAAAAATGTATACGGGCATATTTATGCGCCAACACCCTGATATTTTCAGCTACTTTTTCACAACCTTATGATATTTATAAATAATTATATTGATCAATTTACGACCTGAGTGAGATTAGAGATCAATGGATTACTGTTTTTAGTTATATCAGACCATGGATCGTAAACGCCAATTATACTTATAAAGATCCCGATCATTGTAAAAGACTGATATATTTATATTTTCAATGTTCCGGCATCAATAAAATATCTGTAATTAAATAATATCAGTACTGGTAACGGTGGCACTAACCACCGAATTCCGTAACTCCATCCGCCATAATTACTTGTAAAAATCAGATAATATAACAATATAACCAGGCTCGTTATACTAACTGCTACTGCTTACAGGTAGAATTCCCTCTGTTTCTTATAACGTAAGAAATACATGGGCTTCCATCATATATAAAATATTCACTAATAATCTGTATTAGCATGATGCTGCCATGTATATATAGATTCGTAATCAGTGTTGGAATGCTCACGACTATTCCCGGCAACAGGTAATAGATTAAAAAATCATTTATTCTGCACTTGTTTAATATGAGCATGCTGAAAACAACATAAAAGAGCATCATTGGCATATCACTATTGCCGGCTAATGCAAAAAATATTAATGATGATAATAAATAAACTCTTTTATTTTTAACGTATGAATGCATAAAGTAATAATAGAAACCTGTCATAATTGCAGAGGCAGCTATTACATGATTATTGAATGTGCTGGACCATGTAAATAACAAACTCCCAAATGCAAGACTGATTAAAATCAGATTTTTATTACCTGTGCCTATTCCTGTAAATTCCAGACTTCTATAAAAACAATACAACCCGAATATATATAAACCCTTAATTATTAATAATACTATTAGATAATAAGTAATAACCGGTTCATAATTGAAAGAAAGACCGCAATAGTAAAGCAGCCCATAGACGATTGCGCCTAGATAGGATGGTGTTGGTGGTTTGTCCGAATAATATTCGCCATCAATATATACCTTGTCACCTGTATAGTTAAATACTGATTCTTCAATAGTTAATGATCCGTGCTCCACTATTGATTGTATGGTAGCCAGCCTGCTGGAAACATTCCAGCCCTGGTAATTAACGTTAATAACGAATGTTGACAACAATATCAGGGACAATAAAAACCATTTGTTATTAATCCATGTTTTTAAATTAATATTTTCCATGTCATTAAATAGCCAATATGGTCATCAGGCATTATTCATTATCATTTGCAATTATTGAGGAATTTTATTCACTTTCTATTGACCGTAGCATTCTTATATTCACAGGTCTTCTTTTATGTAATCAATCGAATTTTTGTCACACTTCAATTGTGCACTATATTTACTGACATCCAGGGAAAATCCTGCTCCTCACTGCTCGTGTCAGGTCTTTAGCCTGACATCGTTGGCTATCAGGCCGTGTTCTCGGTGACAGCCTGAAGGCAGACACCTGGATCGGGGGACGGCGATGTCATTTTTTGCCCTAATGGAACCAGCGGTTTTCGGCGTAATGGAGCCATTTTTTTGAACTGGACTGCCCCAGGTTCTGTGTACACAGTTAAGCTAATTTAGCTTGTTTCTCATACTCCATCGGACTTAAATAACCCAGCGTCGAATAACGACGTTTCGGATTATAAAACTCTCGATATAATCAAACACATCGGCCCTGGCTTCATCCCGACTGCGATACGTCTTGCGGCCTGTTCGTTCCGCCTTCAGATTCGAGAAGAAGCTTTCCATTGTCGCATTATCCCAACAGTTCATGGCCCGGCTCAATGAACATTCAATGCCATGGTCACTCAGTACCCGCTGAAACAGATCACTGATGTACTGGCTGCCCTGATAGGAATGATGCAATAACTCTTGTTTCGGTCCACGTCGCCGCAGCGCCATGAGCAAGGCATCGGTCACCAGCTTCGCCGTCATCTGTGGTTGCATGGACCAACCGACGACCCGTCGGGAGTATAAATTCATCACCACGGCCACAAACAACCAACCTTCACCAGCCCAGATATACGTAAAGTCTGCCACCCAGCGTTGATTGGGGCGTTCAGCAGAAAAGCACCGCTCAAGGGTGTTCGGGGCTAATGTATGATTCGGTCGCTCCCCCTTATCGTGCGGGCGTCGACGTCATATTACCCAGCTTTTCAAGCCCTACCGGCACATCAACCGGGCGACTCGCTCCCGGCCAAAATCGTAATCCCAGGCCAAAAGGTCCCACCATACCCGTCGCACACCATTAGGTTCCATCGCTCTCGGTAAAACTGCGACGGATTGGCCTCACCAGCACGTAATCCTCTTGGGAGCGCCTGGAAGGCGGTCGATTCAACCAGCTGTAATATCCACTTGGCGAGACATCAAGCACCTCGCACATCCACGTTGGCAGCCAGACTCACCGATACTTCGCAATGAACCCGTATCTCAATGCGGGTCGTTTGCGAAGAAGGCCGCCGCTTTTTTTAGGATATCCCGTTCAACTTTCAGTTTCTTGATCTCACGCTTCAGTACCAGAATCTCGGCTTGCTCTGCCTTCGGTTGGCCGTGACCCCCCTCTGTCAGGATAGATGTCGCCTCACTTGAGTTATTATGAACAAAGTGAGAGGGCGATAGAGAGAAGAAGATGTCACATTATTCAGCAGAACGAAAACAATCAGTGATCCAGAAGATGATGCCACCGCAGAATATACCGATACCACGGTTAGCACAGGAGACTGGCATCTCAGATGTCACGTTGTACACTTGGCGTAAACAAGCCAGAGTTGAGGGCATTGCCGTGCCAGCTGATGGAAAGAACCCAGAGAAGTGGTCATCACAGGACAAGTTTGCCATTGTGCTGGAAGCCGCTTCATTGAATGAGGCCGAACTGGCGGAGTACTGTCGCAAGAAGGGCCTGTACGTTGAGCAGGTAGCGGCCTGGCGGAAAGCGTGCCTGGAGGCTAATGTCAGTAGCGGTGTCCAGGCCAAAGCCCAACGGGAACAAACAAAGCAAACTCGTCAGCAGATCAAGAGACTGGAACGTGAACTGCAGCGTAAGGAAAAGGCGCTGGCCGAAGCGGCTGCCCTGTTGATCCTCCAAAAAAAAGCCCAGGCGATCTGGGGGGAAGGAGAGGACGAATGATCAGTCATTCAGATCGTCGTCATGCGGTGGAATTGATAGACGAAGCCGTGACAGCCGGAGCCCGGCAACACAAAGCCTGCGCCATCCTGGAACTCAGTACACGTACATACCAGCGCTGGACACAAGAAGAGACTGTTTTAATTGATGGGCGTCGCGGTGCTGAACGACCGGTGCCGGCTAACAAACTCAGTGCCGAGGAGAAGCAAGCC
>MRWF01009193.1_pt1 | contig 48536 bp, 39 predicted proteins | sample 1013331 | NCBI WGS metagenome assembly MRWF01 (sample SAMN06117577, study PRJNA244670) | biofilm metagenome | biome: Water; feature: Cathode Biofilm; material: Biofilm; isolation source: microbial consortium enriched at the cathode of a solar microbial fuel cell | place: USA: District of Columbia ... | reverse complement strand
CGCCGCTGGGCGGTGTCTTTGCGCGGCTGTTCCCGGATCCGGCGGCGCCCCCGGCGCAGCCGCCGGGGCGGCCGGTCAGCGCGCTGAAGCAGGGCCGCTACGGCGCGCCCGCGCAGGCGGTGGGCAACCTCACCCGCGAGCTGTTGCGGATGGCAGATCAGGTTGGCGCCATGTTCCGCCCGGTGCTGGAACTGTACGAGAGCGGCAGCAAGGAGCAGATCCGCGCGGTGCAGCAGATGGACGCGGAGGTGAACGCCTGCCTCGCCGGCATCCGCCAGTATGTCGCGGCGATCCCGGCGGAGGCGTTCAGCAAGGACCAGCTGAAGACCGCCCGCAGCCTGATGGAATACGCCATCCGGCTGGAGACCGCGGGCGATGTGGTGGCCCGCCGCCTGACGGTGCTGGCCGGGGAGATGCGCAAGAAGGAGCTGCGGTTTTCCCGCGACGGCTGGCTGGAGATCACCCGCATGCATGAGGCGATCCTGGCCAATCTGCAGCTGGCCTCCAACGTGCTGATTTCCGATGACCTGGAGAGCGCGCGGCTTCTGAGCCTGGAGAAGACCGAGCTGAAGCGGATGGAGCGCGACAGCCGCAAGCGCCACCTGCGGCGGCTGCAGAGCGGCGGGCGGGAGAGTTTCGACACCTCCGACATCCACCTGGAGACCCTGCGCGCCCTGCGCGAGTTCAACAGCCACATCGCCGCGGTGGCCTATCCGGTGCTCTACCGCAACGGCCAGCTGCTGGAGACGCGGCTGATCGAGGATCTGCCTGATCAGAACGATGAAGGTTTGGAGGAACCCGCCCGCTGACCGCATCGGGACAAGATGCCTTGACCCGGGACTTTGCCAAACCTTTTGCGGAAAAGTTCTGCCCGGCCCGCAGCGGCACCTTCTGACCCGGACCCTTCAGAGAAGCACGCTGCCGGACAAATCCGGAAGATCCTCCTTGTCCGGGGTTTCCAGATAGTTCCGCACGGTCGGGTCGATCCGCGGGCTGCGCACCGGGTAAACGCCGCAGGCCGCAATCGCCTCGCGCGCCGAGACCCGTTCGTCCAGCCGCTTCCAGATTGTCCGCGCCGCATAGGGGCGGGGAAACGGCCGCCAGGCCAGCCCCATGGTCATGCCGCGCAGGTACTTCAGCTGCTGGCGGTGGGCCGAGAACAGGATAGTCTGCGCCACGCTGCCCTCATGGGCGCGCTCGTGCTCGGTGATGAACAGACGGTTGCCGCGCATCGCCACCAGCCCCCGGTAGCGCGAGATCTGCCGGATGCTCTGTTCCGGATCATGAGCGACTTCCAGTGAGCGGGACAGGATCAGCCCGTCCTTTTCAATGAACCGGGCCAGCGCGCAAAAGATGCCTTCGCCCCAGGAGGGGGTGTGGAAATAGGCGTGGTAGAAGCCCAGGTAGCGTTTCAAATTGCGCTGCTGGCCGCGAAAGGGAGCCAGGAATTCCTCGCCCGGGCTGTGCGGGGCGGGACCGGCGGCTTCGGCAAGGCGGGCCTCGAAATCCGCGCTGGCGGCGAACAGCTGCGATTCCGGGATCGCAAAGTAGCGGGCGATCCGGCGCAGGTTGTGCGCGGAAGGCAGGCTGCTGCCGCTGAGGTAGCGGTTGAATTGCTGGCGGTTGAGGCCGATCTCGCGGCAGATCTGCGCGATGCTGCCATGCTCGGCGCAGAGAGAGCGCAGGTTTTCAGAAAAATTGCCGGACAAGGGTCAGTTTCCTTCGCGTTCTGACGCGGGTGCAGATCATTCCGCGTCAATCCGCGCATGTTTGCACAGTTTTGAATCCGGCGAAACCGGCGTTTCTGAAAGCAAGCCGCGCGGGGTTTGGAAATCCGCTTGGCCGGCCGGGAGGGCTGGAGCGGGCAGGCGGCAGACAGAGCGGCCGGGGAAGCCCCCTGCCGGCGGGCTTCAAAGATCTGATCCAAGGGAGGACACCATGAAGATCGAATGGACCAAGACGGCACTGGGGCGCCGCGGATTTCTGAAAGGGGCCACGGCGCTGGGGGCGGCAGCCGTCTTGCCGGCCGGCCTGGGCAGCCGCGCGCTGGCGGCGGAGGGCGGCACCCTGCGGGTGCGCTCCTACGGCGACATGCAAAGCATCGACCCGGCGTTTTCCAAGGGCGTGATCGACGAGGAGATCCACGCCGCGATCTACAACAAGCTGATCCAGTACAAGCCGGGCCGCGAATGGGACTGGCAGATGGATGCCGCCGCGATGATCGAGCAGGGCGACGAGACCCACATCAAGTTCGCGCTGCGCGACGACATCGGCTTTACGGGCGGCTTCGGCGCAATGACCGCCGAGGACGTGAAGTTCAGCTTTGAACGGATCGTGGATGAGGCCACCGACAGCCCCAACAAACCCGACATGGGTCCGCTGAGCCATGTCGAGGTGACCGGCGAGCGCGAAGGCACCATCGTGCTGAAGGAGCCCTTCGCACCGCTGTGGTCCATCGCGCTGCCCTATATCACCGGCAACATCGTGTCGAAAAAGGCCTGGGAGGCTGCGGGCGGCAAGGCAACCACCGATCCGCTGGCGGAATCCGGCCCTTACCTGCGCGCAAGCTGGTCGCCCAAGGAAAAGACCGTCCTGAAGCGCAACCCGGACTGGAAGGGCGAGGCGCCCGCCTGGGACACCATCGAGATCCTGCCGATCGACGATGAGAACACCGCCGAGATCGCCTTTGAAGCCGGGGAGCTGGACTTTACCCGCGTGTCGCTCGGCTCGGTTCAGCGTTACCGCGATGGGGTGCCGAACGGCGGCACGCTGCTGGAATACCCGTCGCTGTATTACACCTGGCTCGGCATGAACCTGGATCACCCCAAGCTGCAGAACCCGAAACTGCGCCAGGCGATTCAGCACGCCATCGACGTGCCCTCGGTCCTGGAGGCTGCCTATTTCGGCGCCGCGGAGCCCTCGACCGGCATTATTGCACCGGGCCTGGCGGGCCACCGTCCGCAATCGCTGGTGCCGCCGCAGGCGGATTTCGCCAAAGCCGCGGACCTGCTGGCGCAATCGGGTGAAGCCAACGTCACCCTGAAGCTCGACACGCTGAACAAGACCACCTTCACCACCGCGGCGCAGGTGATCCAGGCGACGCTGGCGCAGATCGGCATCACGGTAGAGGTCAACGTGCTGGAATCCGGGGCCTTCTGGGCCAGTGCCGACAATGAGGACCTGCAGCTGGTGCTGAACCGCTATTCGATGACCCCGGATCCCTACTACGCGACCTCCTGGTTCACCACCGAGCAGGTGGGCCACTGGAACTGGGAACAGTTCAGCAGCCCGGAATTCGACAAGATCCACGCCGAGGCCGCGCAGCTGACCGATCCGGCCAAGCGGGATGAGATGTACCGGCGCGCACAGGACCTGATGGAGGAGAGCGGCGCCTACCGCTTCCTGACCCATGAGGCGACGCCGGTGGTCCACTCGGCGGGTGTGGTGCCGGCGCTGCGGCCCGACGGGCTGGCGCTGCTGCGCTACTTCGGCAAGGCCTGATCCTCCCCTCAGGCCCGGTCCTCCCCCCGGGCCTGATCTGGCACGGCTGCAATATGCGGCGCAGCCGTGCCGTTTTCCTCCGCACCGCGAAACCAAGGGAGCCATGCGGCCATGTTACTCTATGCAATCCGGCGGTTCGGGCTGGCACTGCTGATCCTGATCGTGGCGGTCACTGTCATGTTCCTGATGATCCGCGCGGTGCCCGGCGATCCGGTCCAGATCATGCTGGGCCCGCGCGCCACGCCAGAGCTGCAGGCGCGGCTGACGGCGGAACTGGCGCTGGACCAGCCGGTCTGGAAACAGCTGCTGATCTTCTATGGCAACCTGATGCGGGGCGATCTGGGGATCGACGTGTTCTCGGGCCGCTCGGTGACGGCGATTGTGTTCGATCAGCTGCCGCACACGCTGGCGCTGATCTTTGCCTCGATCCTGTGGTCGGCGCTGCTGGGCATCGGCCTGGGCGCCTATGCCGCGGCGCATCCCAACACGCTGATCGACCGCATCGCCGCCGCCATCTCTGTCAGTTTCGTGGCCGCGCCCGCCTTTGTGGTCGCGCTGCTGTCCCTTCTGATCTTCGCGGTGCACCTGCAGTGGTTCCCGGCCATTGGCGCGGGCGAAGGCTTCTGGGGCCGCCTGGACCATCTGGTGCTGCCGGCCTTTGCCATCGGCCTCAGCTGGGTCGGATACATCGCCCGGCTGGTGCGCGCCTCGATGCTGGAGGTGATGGGCGAAAGCCACATCCGAACCGCCCGCGCCTTTGGCATCAGCGAGCGCCGCGTGGTGGTGGTCTATGCGCTGCGCATCGCCATCCTGCCGGTGGTCACAGTGATCGGCGTCGGCATGGGATTCCTGCTCAGCTCCGCCGTCTTTGCCGAGATCGTCTTTGCCCGCCCCGGCCTGGGCAAGCTGGTGATCGACAGCATCACCACCCGCAACTACCCGATCGTGATGGGATCGGTGCTGATCTCGACCGGCCTGTTCGTGGCGTCCACCGCGCTGGCCGATCTGATCAACGCCTGGCTCGATCCCCGCGCCCGCACGGCAACTTAAGGAGGGCGTGAGATATGGCAAAATCCCGTTCCGAACTGGGCCAGATCATCCATGGTGTCGCCCGCGACCCGCTGGGGCTGATGGGTCTGATCATTGTCGGCACCATCGTGTTCTGTGCCGTCTTTGCCGTCTGGATTGTTCCTTACGATCCGGTGGCGATGAACATCAAGGACCGCCTGCAAGAGCCGTCCGCAACTTACCTGCTGGGCACCGACCAGTTGGGCCGCGATACCTTTTCGCGCGTCATCATGGGCGGCCAGGTGGCGCTGAAAGTGGCGCTGCCCGCGGTCTTCGGCGCCATGGCCATCGGCCTGACGCTGGGCATGATCGCGGGCTACGGGCCGAAGTGGCTCGACAATTTCCTGATGCTCCTCTTTGACACCATACGCTCCTTCCCGACCGTGATGTTCGCGCTGGCGGTGGTGGCGCTGGTGGGGCCGAGCCTGCAGACGGTGGTGTTCGTGGTGATGGCAACCTCGATCCCGACATATGGCCGGGTGGCGCGGACCCAGACACTCACCCTGCGCAATTCAGAGTTCATTCTGGCCGAACGCTCCATGGGGGCCAGCATGGCGCGTATCCTGGGCGTGCACATGCTGCCCAATATTATCGGCGTGCTGGCGGTGCTGGCGGCGATGGACATTCCCACCGTGATCGCGCTGGAGGCCGGGCTGTCCTTCCTCGGCCTCGGGGTGAAACCGCCCACTCCCAGCTGGGGCGCGCTGCTGAAAGACGGCTATTCGCTGATCCGCCAGACCCCCTGGCTGGTGGTGGGCGGCGGGCTGCCGATCATCCTGGCAACGCTGGGCTTCACCTTCCTGGGCGAGTCCTTGCGCGATGTGGTTGACCCGAAACTGAGGAAACAGCGATGAGCGACACCCTGCTGGAGATCGACCGCCTCAGCGTCGATTATGAGACCGCCCGCGGCGACCTGCGCGCTTTACGCGATATCTCCTTTGACGTCCGCAAGGGCGAGATTGTCGGGATCGTCGGTGAATCGGGCTGCGGCAAGTCCACCCTGATCTCGTCCATTCTGCGGCTGACCGCGCCGAACACCCGGTTCCGCCAGGGCGAGGTGCGCTTCAAGGGCGAAGACCTGCTGCAACTGCCGGAGCGCAAGATGCGGGCCTTGCGCGGCGCCGATATTTCCATCGTGTTCCAGGACCCGATGCAGACCCACAACCCGGTGCTGTCCATCGGCCAGCAGATGCTGGACATTCAGCACCGCTCCAAGGCGTCCAGGGCCGAAAAGCGCGCCCGCGCTGCGCAGATGCTGGGTGCCGTCGGCATCCCGGACCCTGAGGCGCGTCTCGACCAGTTCCCGCATGAATTCTCGGGCGGTATGCGCCAGCGCATCGCCATCGCCATGGCGCTGATGTCGGAACCGGACCTGCTGATCGCGGATGAGCCGACCACGGCGCTGGATGCCACGCTGGAGGTGCAGATCATCGAGCGCCTGCAGGAACTGCAGCAGCAGTTCAACTGCGCCATCCTGTTCATCTCGCACCACCTAGGGGTGATTGCAGAACTCTGCGACCGGGTGGTGGTGATGTATGCGGGCGCCCTGGTCGAAAGCGGCGAGGTGCGCGAGATCTTCCACGATCCCAAGCACCCCTACACCCGCCGCCTGATCGACTGCGACCCGGGCCACATCAAGGAACGCGCCCGCGTCCTGCCCACCATCCCGGGCGAGGTGCCGGACCTGGCCAACCTGCCCGGCGGCTGCATCTTCCGCGACCGCTGCAACCAAGCGATGCCGCGCTGCGCCGCTGAGGTGCCGCCGCTGACACAACTGAAAGACGGCCACCACGCCGCCTGCTGGCTGAACCACAAGGAGGCCGCAGAATGAGCCTGCTGGACGTCAAAGACCTCAGGACCAGTTATGGCCAGGTCAATGTGCTGGCCGGTGTCAGTTTCACCGTTGAGCCGGGCGAAACTTATGCGCTGGTAGGTGAGAGCGGCTCCGGCAAGACCACGGTGATCCGCGCGATTGCCGGTCTGGCACCGGCGCAGGAGGGTTCCGTCAAATTCGAGGGGCGGGAAATCCGCGGCGCCTCGGAGCGGGAAATGCGCCCCTTGCGCAAGGACATCGCGATGATGTTCCAGGATCCGGTCGGCTCGCTGTCGCCGCGCCTCACGATCCGGAGCCTGATCACCGAACCCTACCGCATCCAGGGCATGAAGGACCGCGATCTGGACGCCGAGGCCAAGCGCCTTCTGGAGATGGTGAACCTGCCTGCGCATTTCGCAGACCGCTATCCTTACCAGTTGTCGGGCGGGCAGGCGCGGCGGGTGGGCGTCGCCCGCGCGCTGGCGCTGGAGCCCAAGCTGATCCTCGCGGACGAACCCACCGCAGGTTTGGACGTGTCGGTGCAAGGCGAACTGCTGAACCTGATGAACGACCTGCGCGAACGGCTGGGGCTGGCGATGGTGATCATCACCCACAACCTTAACGTCGTGCGCCATGTCGCGGACCGGATGGGCATCATGTATTTGGGCCGCCTGGTCGAAGAAGGCACGACAGAGGCGATCTTCAAGCACCCGCGCCACCCCTACACCCGCTGCCTGCTGTCGGCCAACCCGGAACCCGATCCCGACGCCAGGCTGGAGCGCATCGCGCTGAAAGGCGAACCGCCCAGCCTGCTGCGCCGCCCCAAGGGCTGCGAGTTCCGCGAGCGCTGCCCGTTTGCGCAGGAGGTCTGCAGTCAAACCCCGCAATGGGAGGTCGAAAACGGCCACGGCCTGCGCTGCCTCGCCCCCCTCGGCTGAAACCCCTCAACATCTGAAAGACTATGACCAGCACATTGTATTTCAACGGCGTTGTCCTGACGATGGACGCGGCCAATACCTGCGCCCAGTCGGTGCTGACCGAGGGCGAAACCATCCGCGCCGCTGGCCCGGAGGCCGACCTGCGCGCGCAGATGCCCGCGGGCACGGATGAGGTGGATTTGCAGGGCCAGACCCTGATCCCCGCCTTCATCGACCCGCACGGGCATTTCCCCGACCCCGGCTTCATCCGGCTGTTCCGGGTCAATCTGGCCTCTGCCCCCAGCGGCGATTGCCCGGACATCCCTACCGCGCTGGACCGGCTGCGGGCCAAGGCGGCGGAGACGCCTGCGGGGGAATGGGTGATGGGCGTGCTGTTCGATAACACCGCGATTGCCGAGGGCCGGATGCCGACCCGCGCAGAGCTGGACAGTGTTTCGACCGGGCATCCGGTCTGGGTGATCCATGCCTCCGGCCACAATGGAGCCGCCAACTCGCTGGCCCTGGCGCGCCGCGGCGTGAACCGGGACACGCCCGATCCCTTGGGCGGGCGGTTCGGGCGCGACCCGGAGACCGGCGCGCTGACCGGGCTGATCGAGGGTCTCTCGGCGATGGGAGAAATGGGCGATACCGATTTCCTGATCGACCGCGAACGGTTTTGGGCCGGGTTCAATAGCTGCCGCGACGAGTACTTGGCGTATGGCGTCACCTACGCCCAGAACGCCTGGGCCACGCGGCAGATGCTGGAGCATTTCGCCTCGCTGCCCGCCGACCGGGACCCGGGCTATGACCTGATGCTGCTGCCGATCGGAGAGCTGGAGCCGGAGCTGAGCCACGGCCCCGAGGCGCTCGACTGGCCCGGCAACCCGCATTTCACCCTTGGCCCGCGCAAACTGTTCACAGACGGCGCGTTCCAGTTGCAGACCGCCTACCTCAGCGCGCCGTACCACAAACCTGTGGACCCGGCGCATCCCTGCGGCATGCCCTATGCGGAGGCCGCAGAACACCGCCGCGAAGTGAAGAAGCTGCATGATCTTGGTTTTCAGATCCACTGCCATTGCAACGGCGACGCCGGGGCGCAGATGTTCATCGACGCGGTGGCCGCCGCGCTGAAGGCAAATCCGCGCGCCGATCACCGCCACACCATCATCCACGGCCAGGCCTTGCGCGACGGCCAGCTGCAGCAGATGGCCAAGCTGGGCATCACCGTCAGCTTCTTCCCGGCGCATGTGCATTTCTGGGGCGACCGCCATTACGACACCTTTCTGGGACCGGAGCGGGCAGAGCGGATTTCCCCCTGCGCCTCGGCTGAACGCTATGGCGTTCGCTACACCATCCACAACGACGCCTCGGTCACACCGACGCGGCCTATTCACCTGGCCCATTGCGCGGTGAACAGGCTGACGGCCAGCGGGAGGCGGCTGGGCGAGGCGCAGCGGATCAGCGTCCTGTCGGCCCTGCGGGCGCAGACCATCGACGCCGCCTGGCAGGTGTTTCAGGAAGGCACCCGCGGCTCCATCGAACCGGGCAAGCTGGCGGATCTGGCAGTGCTGAACCGCAATCCCCTGGAGGACCTGGACCGTATCGAGACCACCAAAGTCACCCGCACCATCCGCCGCGGGCGGACTGTCTGGATGCAGGTTCAGCCATGAGGCAAAGCAAACCGCGGATCGCCATTGCGGGCTTTCAGCACGAAACCAACTGCTTCGGCACCACCAAGGCCGGGCTGGCAGAGTTTGAGATGGCGGATTCCTGGCCCGCCATGCTGCACGGGGAGGCGGTGATCGCCGCAACCCGCTGCATGAACCTGCCCATCGCGGGCTTTGCCAAGGCGGCGGAGGACGCCGGGATGGCGCTGGCTCCGGTCCTGTGGTGCGCGGCGGAACCCTCGGCGCATGTGACGGATCACGCCTTTGACACCATCTGCGGCATGATCCTGGACGGGCTGCGTGCTGCCGGGCCGCTCGATGGCATCTTCCTCGACCTGCACGGCGCGATGGTGACCGAAAGCCACCCCGACGGCGAGGGGGAGATCCTGCGGCGGCTGCGCGCCTGGGCCGGGCCGGAGCTGCCCATCGCGGTCAGCCTGGACCTGCACGCCAATATCTCCGCGGCTTTGGTGGAGCTTGCGGACTATATCGCGATCTACCGCACCTATCCGCATCTCGACATGGCCGAAACCGGCGGGCGCTGCGTGCCGGTGCTGCAGCACCTGCTGGCAGGCGGCAGGCTGCACAAGGCATTCCGGCAGATGGACTGCCTGATCCCGCTGCACGCGCAATACACCGGTGCCACCCCGGGGCGGGAGCTGTATGCCGCGCTGCCGCCACTGGCGCAGGCCGGCGTGCTGGCGGATATCGCGCTGGGGTTCACCGCGGCGGATTTCCCGGACACCCGGCCCTCCTGCGTCGCCTATGCGGAGACCCCGGGGGCCGCAGCGCAGGCGGCCGATCACATCGCCAAGCTGTTTGCCAGGCTGGAACCCCATGCGCACCACCCGATGCTGACACCGGAGCAAGCGGCAGAGATCGCCTGCCAGCCGCGCACGGGCAAGCCGGTGGTGCTGGCGGATGTTCAGGACAATCCGGGCGCGGGCGGCACGTCCGACACCACCGGGCTGCTGGCGGCACTGGCACAGGCTGGCGCACAGGGCGTGCTGATGGGGCTGTTCCATGATCCGGCGGCGGCCGCGGCGACGCATGAAGCGGGGCAGGGCGGCCTCTTTCGCGCGGCGCTTGGCGGACGCTCGGGCGCGGCGGGCGACCAGCCGTTTGAGGCCGAGTTTCAGGTTCTCGCGCTTGGCGATGGCCGCTGCCGCTATAGCGGGGAGATGTACGGCGGCGGAGTCGCGGCGCTTGGCCCGACGGCGGCGCTGCGGCTGACGGGAACCGGGGCGGACATCACGCTGGTGGTGACCAGCCTCCGCAACCAATGCCTGGACTTGGCGCATTTCACCCACATCGGACTGGACCCGGCGGCCTACAGCACGATCTGCGTGAAAAGCACCGCCCATTTCCGCGCCGACTTCGAACCGATTGCCAGCGCCGTCTATCCGGTGGCTGCCCCCGGCGTGTTTCCCTGTGATCTGGGAAGCTTTCCCTACAAAAACCTGCACCCGGACGTCAGAACCACCCCTGCAAGGAGCTGACGCCTGTTGCAGGGGTGGTCTTTGCAGGCAGCCAGGGGGAAGGCCGCCAGCGGGGAGGGATCAATCCTCGCCTTCGCCGTTATGATAAGGCACCACCAGCGTCGGGATTTGCGAGCGGCGCAGCACGCGCTTGGCCACCGTACCCAGAAACGTGTGGGAAAACCCGTGGTCATGGGCCCCCAGCACGATCAGGTCGCAGCCCAGCTCGGCCGAGCGGCGCAGGATCACCTCCGCCGGGTGGCCGTCGGTCACCTCAACGGAGGTGACCTGATCGCGGATCTTGGCTTCGTCGCCTTCAAAGGAGGCCCAAAACCGCGCCTGCCGCTCTGCCAGGATCTGCTTGACCATCTCGCGCCGCCGTTTGGCCGCAGATTTGCGGGTCTCTTCATTCAGCACGAACATTTCGAACGTGATGCGCGCGTCCTCGGAAATCGGCTCATTCACATGCAGCACATGGATCTCCGCCCCGGTCGCATGGGCCAGGCTGGCGGCATGGCGCAGCGCCAGGGTAGAGTTGTGCGACAGATCGGTGGCAAACAGGATGCTGGTGATCATCGGTTTCATGCCGGTCCCCTTTCAGGTCAATAGCCAAACAGCCGCGGCAGCCACAGCGAGATTTCCGGGAAGAAGGCGATGATGAAAATCGCAATCGTGTTCACCGCGGCAAAGGGCAGGGCCCGCAGCGAGATCGTCTCAATCGAGATGTTCGAGATGCCCGAGGCGATGAACAAGTTCTCCCCCAAGGGCGGCGTCTGGAAGCCGATGCCAAGGGTGCAGACCATCACCACCCCGAAATGGATCGGGTCGATGCCGACGGAATAGGCCACCGGCAGCATCACCGGCACCAGGATCAGGATCGTCGCCAGCGTCTCCATAAACATGCCGACAAACAGCAGGAAGAAGATGATCAGCGCCCAGATGACATAGAGGTTCTGGGTGAAGCTCAGCATCGATTCCGCGATCATCGCCGGGATCTGGTTTTCCACCAGCAGACGGCCGAACACGGTGGCGGTGAACAGGATCAGCAGCACCCGGCCGGTCAGCCAGGTGGTCGCCTCCAGCGACTGGAACAGCGACGACCAGGTCAGCTCGCGGTAGATGAAGACGCCGATGACGAGGGTGTAGAAGATCGCCACGATGGCCGCCTCGGTCGGGGTGAAGAAGCCGGTGTAGATGCCGCCCAGAATCACCAAAGGCGCCATCAGCGACCAGAACCCGCGGTACATCTCGCACATCACGTTGCGCACCGACCAGCCCTCAGCCGAGCCCTTGTAGCCGCGTTTCTTGGACATCACGAAGTTCATGATCAACAGGCTGGTGGCGATCAGGAAGGCGGGCATGAACCCGGCGATGAACAGCTTCGAGATAGAGACCGACTGGAAGGTGCCGAATTTCTCGACCGCTTCCGGCGGCGGCGCCATGCCAAGTGCCGCGATGCCGAAGATCACCATCGGGATCGACGGCGGAATGATGATGCCCAGACCGCCGGAGGAGGCGGTGACGGCAGAAGCATAGCCCTTTTCATAGCCGCGTTTAATCATCGCCGGGATCATCAGCATGCCCACAGCCGCGGTGGTGGCCGGGCCGGAGCCGGAGATCGCGCCGAAGAACAGGCAGGCCATCACCGTGGCGGCGGAAATACCGCCGGTGAACGGCCCGGCCAGGCTTTCGGCCACGTTGATCAGGCGTTTCGAAATCCCCGCAGCCTCCATCAGCGCGCCGGCCAGGATAAAGGCGGGCAGCGCCATCAGCGGGAAAGACCCAACCGAGGTGAAAGCGATCTGTACGAATTTGATCGGGTTTTCGTCCAGATAGAGGAACGAGATCAGCGACGACACCCCCAGCGCGACGGTGATCGGCGCCCCCAGAAGCAGCAGCAGCAGAAAGGATCCGAACAGGATCGTGACGATTTCGGTTTCCATAAGTCCTGTCCTTCCCGGTTACGTGCGGCGGTCCGCGTCAGCGGCTGCCTTGATCTCGTCAAGGTCGATCTGGTCGGGATCGTGGATATCTTCGCCGCGGATCAGCTTGCGGTAATTCACCTGCAGAATGCGGATCGTCATCAGGGCAAAGGCGATGGGCAGCACCATGTAGATGTACTTCATCTCGATGCCCAAGGTCTGCGACTTCCAGAACTTGTTCATCTTGTTGAAGACGAAATCGGTGGCCAGCCACAGGAAATAGCAGTTGAAGAACAGCCAGAAGAGGTCGGCAAAGGCCTCGATATACTTGATCGCGCCCGCAGGCAGGAATTTGAACTGGAAGGTGACGCGGTTGTGCGCGCCCTTCAGCGCCGCATAAGAGGCGCCGAAGTAGACGAACCAGACGAACATGTAGACCGACAGTTCCTCGATCCAGGAAAACGAATGGCCGAACACCTCGCGCGAGACAATCTGCACAAACAGCAGAATGACAAAGCCGGACAGCAGCAGGCGGCAGATATAGCTTTCGATGTTGTCCAGGAATTTCCAGACCATGATGCACTCCTCCCCTGAGCGGAGCAGCGCCGGCAGCGCTGCTCCGTTGTGTGGTTCCGTCAGGCCAGAGGTTTACTGGACAGGCTCGCGGCCGATGGTGGTCAGCACGGTGTTCAACTTATCGACACCGCCGATGGAGTCGTAAAACTTGGGCCAGACCGCTTCGGTCGCAAGTTTGATAAACTCGGCCTCATCATTTGCCGGATCGTCGATCTGCATGCCTTTGGCGACCAGCTCATCCTTGATCTGGGCCTCGATATCGCGCAGGTACTGGGCCGATTTCACGGTGGCCTCCTTGCCCGCCTCGATCAGGATTTGCTGGTCCTCTTCGGGCAGATCCTGGAACACCGCCTCGGACACGATCAGCGGCTCGATCGAGAAGATGTAGCGCAGGTTGGTCACATATTCCTGCACCTCGTAGAACTTCATCGAGTTGATGGTGGTGTAGGGGTTGTCCTGGCCGTCCACCACCTTGGTCTGCAGGCCGGTAAAGGTCTCGGACCAGGCCATCGGGGTCGGGTTGATGCCCCAGGCCTTGTAGGTTGCGATCATGATTTCGTTCTTGGGAACGCGGATGACCAGATCCTGCAGATCCGCCACCGTGGTGACCGGTTTCTTGGAGTTGGTCAGACGGCGGAAGCCGGTGTAGGTCCAGGCGAGGATGCGCACGCCGGCATCGCGGATGGTGTTTTCGGTCAGCTCCTGCCCGATCGGGCCCTGGGTCAGCTTTTCCGCATCCTCCAGCGACAGGATCACATAGGGCAGGGTGAACACGCCCACGGTGGGCGAAAACGGGGTGACGTTGTTGATTGCCAGCAGCGACATGTCCAGGGTGCCGATGGCGGCCTCGTTCACAGTGTCCTGCTCAGACCCCAGCTGGCCATTCAGGAACATCGTCGCGGTATGTTTGCCGCCGGACTTCTCCTCCAGCGCCTCGATGAAAAACTTGCCGGTGCCTTCCTGCGAGCTGCCGGCACCGTCGCCCACGGCGATCTTGAAATTCTTGGCGGATACCGCACCGGCGGTCAGCATCGCGGCGGCAGAAACGGCTGCGGTCAGCGTGCAGACCTTCTTGAGAAATGACATGGCTTCCTCCCGTATTGTCATCCTGGGTCGCAAGGCGCGCGCTGGCCCGCCCTCCACTGCGGTGCTGCCAGTCCGATCCGTCCTTGGTCCGCAGGACGCTACATTGCGTTCTTTGTTTCTTGGATGTAAACTTTTGAGCGCAAAGTTTCATATATCGCGAACATCCGGATGAGCCGCAAATCCCACCTCAAACATGTTGCCGATGCCGATCTCAAATTGCTGAGGGTGTTCAAGGCGGTGGCCGAAAGCGGCGGTCTGGCGGCGGCGGAAACCGAACTGAACATCGGCAAATCCACAATTTCAAAATACATCGCCGATCTGGAGCTGCGGCTGGATCTGAAACTGTGCAACCGCGGCCCGGCCGGGTTTTCTCTGACCGATGAAGGCAGCAAGGTGCTGAAGTCGGCGGAGGGTCTGCTGGCCTCGGTCTCCGGTTTCCGGGCCGAAGTGAACGAGATCAAGCAGCAGCTGGCCGGCACCCTGCGCATCGCGCTGTTCGATCAATGCGCCTCCAACCCGGAGGCCTATGTCGCCGGTGCCATCCGGGCCTTCAACAAGACCGCGCCCGCAGTTGAGATCGACCTGTCGCTGGAGCCGCCCAACGTGATTGAAACCAATGTGATCGGCGGCGGGATCGATGTCGGCATCCTGGCGCTGCACCGGCCGTCCCCCAGCCTGGACTACGCGCCGCTCTATGGTGAAAACATGTTCCTGTACTGCGGCAAGGGCCATCCGTTCATGGATTGCGACCACGCCAGCCTCAGCCTTGCGGATGTGCAGGCGGCGAATTACGCCGGCATCCGGGTGAACTCCCCCAACCTGCATGTCGGCCAGACCCTCGGTTTCCGCCGCGCCGCCAAGGTCCAGAACGAACAGGCGCTGGCGATCCTCGTCATGTCGGGCAGCTACCTGGGGTTTCTGCCCGACCATCTGGCAGATGAATTTGTCCGTGCCGGCATGATGCGCAAGGTGCTGCCGGAGCAAATCTTCTACCGCAGCCAGTTCGCCGCCGTCACCCGCAAGCGCCCGGCGATGACCCGGATCACCAAGCTGTTCCTCGACACTTTGGTTGCAGCCCACGCAGCCCCGGCCCCCGGCAGCTGACGCAAAGGCGCCGGGTCAGATGATGTCCAGCGAGACCTTGACCCGGTCCATCACCACCGAAGAGGTGAAGCGGCTGACATTGGATTCATCAAAGAAATACTCCTGCGTGAAGGCCTCGTATTCCTTGATGTCCCTGACGATGACCATCAGGATAAAGTCCGCTTCGCCGGTGGTGTAATAGCACTGCTGCACCTGCGGCGCCTTGCGCATCTTGCGCTTGAAGGCATCCAGGTGCATCCGGCTTTCCCGCTCCAGCACCACCTGCACGATCACGGTCATTTCACGTCCCAGCCGGGCCGGGGAGAGGATGGCGATTTCCTTTTCGATTACCCCGGTGTCGCGCAGCTTCTTCAGCCGTTTCTGCACCGCGGGCGCGGACAGGCCAACCTCATGGCTGATGGCCTCAGCGGTCAGCTGCGCGTTGGACTGGATCAGCCGCAGAATGTCGTGGTCTTTGTCATCCATGGCCGAGTTTTTGTCCGGCGCGGCGGATTTGACAACCTGTTTCGTCAATTTCCCCGCAACTGTGCCCCGCCGCGCCGGCTCCGGCAGACGGCGCAAGCAGCGGCCGGGCACGCGATTGACGTAAACTTTTGCTTGTGCGGGCGGATTTTTCGCTCTTTTAACGCGATCCGGCTCCCCGGTCCGGTCTTTGTTACCGGATCCTTAGGGCATCCGCGGAACACTTGTCCCGTCAACGGGCAGGTGCCCGGCTTTCCAGCGCGGGCCGGGTGCCGGTCCTGTGCGGCGCAGACAGTGGTTAGCGGTTGTTGCGGAGTGTTTTATGGGTACCGGTTCCAAGTCCCTCCTGTTCAGGCTGACCATCCCGGTCGCCGCGGTTCTGACGCTGTGCCTCGCGGCCGGCTGGCTGGTTATTCCGCGGGCGGTCGAACGCAACGCTGTTGCGGCCGCATCAACGGCTGCGGTCCAAGCGCTCGACCAGATCAAACCGCTTTTGGAAAATAGCCCCCGTATTGGCAGCGGGGGCGCAATCGTCTCAGGCGCCGTAACCGGCGGCGGTCCGGGCGCCTTGTTCGTCTACAGCGCCAGTTCCGGCCCGAACACGGATGAGTTCATGCAGGCAGCCCGGGATTACCTGAGCAGCAATCCCGGCGGTTCCTACGTCCGCACCGAGGCGCGGGACGGGGAAACCTTGGTGCGGGCCGCGGCGGCCGGCCGGATCGCGGCAGAGGGCGGCAGTGCGCCCGTTGTTATCGAACTCCGGCAGACCATCACCGGCCCGCTGGCAGCCGCCGCGAGCCTTGCGCATCAGATCCTCGCCGCGCTGACACTCGCAGGCGCGGTCCTGCTGGCAGCGCTCGCCGCTGCGGCGCGCTCGGCCATCCTTCCTCTCAGGCAGATCGGCGCGGGCCTCCGGGTCGTCAACGCGGGCGATCTGGACCGGGACATCGGGCAGACAGGCCGCAAGGACGAGATCGGCGCCATCGGGCGCGCCATCGCGGAGATGCAGGAGAGCCTGAAGGCCGCCCGCTCAGCACAAGAGGACCGGCGCGGGGCGCAGGTGCAGCAGGCGCAGCAGCAGGAAGTGGTCGATGCCCTGCGCACCGGGCTGTCCCGCCTGTCCAGGGGGGATTTCAGCTATCAGATCACAGACCCCTTCCCGGCAGAGCATGACGGGCTGCGCAAGGACTTCAACCTGACCGCCAGCACGCTGAGCTCCACCGTGGCCCAGGTTGTCGAAGCCTCCAGAAGCATCCGCAGCGGCGCCGCTGAAATCAGCCAGGCCTCCGACGACCTGTCGCACCGCACCGAAAGCCAGGCCGCGACGCTGGAGCAGACCGCCGCGGCGCTGGATCAGCTGACGGCATCGGTCAAATCCGCCGCCGAAGGCGCCCGCAGTGTCGAGGCCACGATGGAAGAGGCCCGCACCGAAGCCGAGGGCAACCACGAGGTTGTGCAGGACGCCGTGGCCGCAATGGCTGAGATCGAGCAGAGCTCGAACCGGATTTCCAAGATCCTCGGCGTGATCGACGACATCGCCTTTCAAACCAGCCTGCTGGCGCTCAACGCCGGCGTCGAGGCGGCGCGCGCAGGCGAGGCGGGCAAGGGTTTTGCCGTGGTTGCCGCCGAAGTGCGGGCGCTGGCACAGCGCTCTGCCGATGCCGCCACCGAGATCAAGACATTGATCGGCGACAGCTCCAGCCATGTGCAGCAGGGGGTCGATCTGGTCGGCAAGGCCGGCGGCGCGCTGCAAAGCATTGTCGAGCGGGTGACCCAGATTTCCCAGCTGGTCTCCGGCATTGCCCAGGGCGCGGCGGAACAATCGACCGGGCTGAGTGAGATCAACGCCGGCGTCACCCAGCTTGATCAGGTGACCCAGCAGAATGCCGCGATGGTAGAACAGGCCACCGCGGCCGGCCACATGCTGAACTCCGATGCCGCCAAGCTGGCAGAACTGGTGGCGGGCTTCCAGGCCGCAGACGGCCAGGCGGCCCCTGCCGCGGCACCGGCAGCCCCGCCGCCGCCAACGGCGCATGGGGAAGACACCTGGCAGATCGAGGCCAGCCCGGCTCCCGCGGCGGCGGCAGCGGCCGCCCGGAATCTCTGGCAGGATTTTTAAACCCGAAACGGCAGGCAAGCTTGCACCGGACCCGGTTCTATCCGCCCCCGGCAGACCGCCCGCCGCGCCCGCCGGCGCAGGGCCGCGCCTGCAAAATCATCAAATCTGAATATGACAGGACTGGCCGGTTTGCGTCACAGAAAACCGGTCGTTCAGAAAAGATGCAGGCGGAATGCTGGTAATAACAAAGCGGATCCCCTTGTTTCCCGCCCGTTTTGCCGCACTTCAAATTTGCGGCATAAAATTCCATGAATTCCGGAAAACTTCATTTGCGGTGCCCTTGCGGTACACACTTTTTCAGGACTTTGCCGATTAACACTTCTGTATGCGCCCCTCGCAAACCGGGGCGTGCCGCCGATTGCAGGAGATTTTCGCCAATGCCCCGGACCACGAAACTGCCGCTGAAACTGAAACTGCCGATGATCATGGTGGCGCTAACGGGCGCGTTTCTCGTCACCGTGTCGCTGCTGGTCTATTCGATGGCGGAACGCAGCATCCGGGACAACGCCTTTGCCGCGCAGAAGATCGAAGCCAAGTCAGGCGCCCAGGCGCTGGAGTTCCTGCTCAAGGCGGCGCGCTCCGATGTATCAAGCCTGGCGGGCCAGCCGGCGGTGTTCCGGGCGATCGGCAATTTCGAGCGGGTGATCGGCATGGTCGAGGAAGCCGACCCCGTCGCCTATCTGAAAGAGACCTATGCAGACGCAAACCCGCATCCCGCCGACCAGCGGGAGGAGCTGACGGACGCAGGCGACGGCAGCTATTACAACCAGTCGCATGTCACCTATCATCCCACCTTTCTGCAAAGCCTGCACCTGAATGGCTATCAGGACCTCTACCTGATCAGCGCCAAGGGGCAGGTAGTGTATTCCGTGAAAAAGCAGGGCGATTTCCTGACCGATATTCAGCCCGGTTCCAGCGGCGGGCTGGCGCAGGTGTTTCAGGCCGCCCTGCAGGCCGAGGCCGGCACCGTGGTGGCCGCGGATTTTGCCGCCTACAGCCACAGCGCCGATGGCGTCGCCGCTTTCATGGCCGCCCCGGTGTTCTCCAAACGCCAGGAGGTGGCCGGGGTGATCGCAGTGCGGCTGGGCACAGCGGGCGTCGTCAGCGCGCTGACCAGCAACCTGTCGGGCGGCACCCATCAGAACATCTTTGTGGTCAGCAGCGATGGCCTGGCCCGCAGCCCGTCGTCGGCTGAAGGGCTGTTCCCGGTGCTCACGGCCCTGCCGGACACACCGCAGATCCTGGCTGCCAAGGCCCGCGAGGCCGGCCAGTTCGAGGCTGTGGCCTCCTCGCTCGGCGAACGGGCCATTGCCCTGGTGATGCCGCTGGACCTGCCGGGATTTGACTGGTCCCTGGTGCTGGAAACGGATGAGCATACCGCGTTTGCCGTGGTTGAGCGGATCCGCCTGACCGCAGCCGGGCTGATCGGCGCCGCGCTGCTGGCGGCGATCGGCGTGTCCTGGCTGGCGGCGCGCAGCGTCACCCGGCCGATCCACGCCCTGCGCGAAGCCACCAATGCGCTGGCGGACAGCAATTACGGTACCGCAATCGACGGCCGCGACCGCGGCGACGAGCTGGGCGACCTGGCCCGAAGCCTCGACAGTTTCCGCGGCAAGCTGAAGGACGCCGACGAGGCCGCTGCGCGGGAGGTGGAGGCGGCGCGCCATACCGCGGCGGTGGTCGACAGCATGAGCGCGGCGCTCTCTGAACTGCAGCGCGGCAACCTGGCCTGCGACATCCAGACCCCGTTTGCAGGCCAGTACGAAGCGCTGCGGGAGAATTTCAACCGCAGCCTTGAGAAGCTGCGCAGTTCGATGGCCCAGGTCGTCGGCGCCGCGGAGAATGTCGGGCGCTTCTCCGAGGAGCAGCGCAGCGCCGCCACCGAAATGGCGCACCGGACCGAAAGCCAGGCGGCGACACTGGAAGAAACCGCAGGCGCCATCCGCGAGCTGACGGACGGCATCCGCTCCACCGCGGAGCAGGCAGGCAAGATGGATGAAACCATGCGCGGCGCCCGCAGCGAAGCGGAGCAAAGCACCGGGGTTGTGACCTCCGCGGTGGAGGCGATGGACCAGATTCAGGAAGCCTCGTCGGAAATTTCCAAGATTATCAATATGATCGACGACATCGCCTTTCAGACCAACCTGCTGGCGCTGAACGCCGGGGTGGAGGCCGCACGGGCCGGCCCCGCAGGCGCCGGCTTTGCCGTGGTTGCCTCTGAAGTGCGCGCCCTGGCGCAGCGGGCGTCCAACGCGGCCGGGCAGATCAAGGGGCTGACCAGCGCCAGCGAAGAACATGTGGCCAACGGGGTCTCGATGGTCGGCCGCGCGGGCGATGCGCTGACCAGCATCATCGAGCAGGTGTCGGCTGTGTCCGGCCTGGTCACCGACATTGCTGACGGTGTGCGCGCCCAGTCCCGCGGGCTGGAGAAGATTGATGGCGCCATGCACCAACTCGACAGCATGACCCAGCAGAACGCGGCCATGTCGGAGGAAGCTGCGGCGGCCAGCCAGCTGTTGCAGAATGAATCGCACAGCCTGACAGAAATCGTCGGCAGCTTCGATCTGGGCGGCAGGGGCCCTGCACCCCTCCACGCTGTCCCGCAGCGGCTCAGCGCCTGATCCTGAGGGCCGCCTTGCCCGGCCCGCCGGGGCGGGCCCTTAGCGGGAGGCTGCTTGCCAGGCAGAACCGCGCGCAGGCGGAATATTCCTGGCGGCATCGGGGAGGAGCGAGGCCTGCAGCCCCGCCAATTGCAGGTCGGCCAGCCGTTTGTAAGTGCGGAACACTTCCCTTGCCCCATCGGCAAGCTCCGGCAAACCGGCCTGCGGGACCGCATCCAGCAGCTGGCACAGGGACCGCCAGGCCCCGGTGTCGCGCGGCACGACAAACGACCGGGGGGCAGAAGGCACGGCGCGCCAGATCGTCTTGGCCAGCGAAGCCGCCCCGAAGGCGGACCCGTGGATGACGTAAAGCGCGCCAAGAAGGCCCGCGTCTGAGGTCAGATACGCCTGCCCGGGCTGCGGCGCCGGGCACGGCTCCTTGCCCAGATCCCGTTCCAGCGCCGTCAGGTGATCCGCCAAGGAAATTTCCGGCCAGAGCTGCCGCCTGGCACGGTCCGCCTCCACCGCCGAGGCCGCGGCATATGTCACTGCCGCGGTTGCCCTCAGTTCCTGATAGGTCAGGTCCGGCTCCGTCAGGCGCCGGTAAAGCGGATGCTCATGCAGGTCCAGATGCAGCCGGTGCGTGGCCTCGCGCAGCCACAGGCGCGCGGACCGCCGGGCGGCGTCCTGCGGGCGCGTCATTGCGGCTGGGCTTTCGGCAGTTCCAGAACAAACCGTGCGCCGGCTTCAAACGTCTTGTCGGCATAGATGCGGCCAAGGTGCAGCTTGGCGATCTCGGCGCAGATCGACAGGCCGAACCCGCTTCCTTCGGCCTTGTCATCTGTCACCAGCCGCTGCGACGGCTCGAAAATCTGCTCCGCATATTGCGGCGGGATGCCGGGGCCGTTGTCCTCAATCAGGATGCGGTGCCAGCTGCCGTCTTCCTCGGAGGTGACCGCAATCCGGAGCGCCCGGTCCGCAGAGCGGCCGTATTTGAGCGCGTTTCCGATCTGGTTCAGGAACACCCGGATCAGCAGGTCCGGCGCCGCGACACAGGACGGCAGGCCGCCGATCTGCACGTCGGCGCCGGCCGCCGCGATGTCATGCCCCAGCAGCTCAACCGCCTGCTGCGCCAGCTCGCCAAGGTCGACAGTCACCATCTTTGGCTTCTGCTCCTGCAGGACGGCCAGTTCCAGCAGGCTTTCGGTCAGGCGCTGCAGCTTCTTCGCCTGCTGCGCCGCCAGGTGGCGGTGCTCTTCGACGCTTGCGGGATCGGCCTCATCCTCTTCCATCCACTGCAGCGCCGAGCTGATGCCCCGCAGCGGCGCCTTCAGGTCATGCGCCGCCATATGCGCAAAGCGGCGCAGCGAGGAATTCTCCTCCTTCAGCAGAAGCTGCGAGGAGATAATGTCCAGAAACTCTTGGAAGATTTCGCGCGCGGCCTGCAGCTCAGCCTCCTCCCAGGGCAGGCTTTGGTCGTTGTGTTCATTGACCCATTTGTCGAACGACGTCCGCGGCCCCAGGGTGACACCCGTCTTTTCGTCTGCCACCATCTTGGCATCCGGGCGCCCGGCCCAGGCCACCTTTTGCGTGATCGGCCCGCGGAACCAAATCAGCTGGCAGACCCGGTGCACGACGATCGGCTGCACCAGAACCCCGCAGGCGACATCCTTATAGGGCACCGAGTCCGGATAGATGGACTGCAGCGAAATCGTCTGGAACTGATCTTCGCCGGTCAGGTTGTCCTTGGTCCACCGGATCAGATCGCGGATGAACTCCGGCGGCGGCGTTTCACCCGATGTGTGAAGGTTAAGCCCGTACTGAAAGGCGAACCCGTCGGCGCGCAGGAATTTCTGCAGCACCGGGACAAGCGTTTTGATCACGTCCTCAACGTCGCCGGTCTGGCGCAGTTCGGCCGCAAAGTTGCTCTCGATCCGCCGCAGCTGCGAGATCATGTCCGCGGTCTCGGTGCGTTGCGCCTGATCGTAGCGCAGCATCAGCGCGGTGCCGATTTCCTGCGCCAGCGCCCAGCTGTCCGAGGGCACAATCGCCTCCTCGACGTGGTGGCAGGCAATCAGGCCCCACAGCTTTCCCTTGTCCATCAGGCTGCAGGAAAACGACGAGGACGCCCCGATGTTGCGCAGATAGGCGGTGTGCATCACGGAGACCGCGCGCCCCATCGACCAGGTCATGTCCAGCTCGCCAGCCTGACCGGCCAGCGCGCGGATCGGCACGTTTTCGTCCTGCACCGACCCCACGAAGCGGTAGGGCACAATGGTCATCAGTTCCCGGACCTGCTTGGGGATATCGGTATCGGGGAAATGCATTCCCAGCATCGGCACCATCCGGTCGTCCCGCGATTCAGCAATTGTCGCGCCTGACCAGTCGGGCAGGAACCGGTAGACCTTGACCCGGGACATGCCCGTCAGATCGCGCACCGCATTGGCGGCGACCTGCATCGCCTCCTCAAAGGTCAACGCGCCCATGATCTGCGAACAGGCCGACCCGCAGCGCCGCATCCGTTTGCGCACCAGCGACGCCGACGGCGCTTCGTTGCGGATGAATTCGACAAACCGGCGGCCCGCGTGGGCGTGGGTGACGACATCGTAAATTGCGCCGTCCGCCTCGAACTGCGCGTCGAGGATTTCGTGGGAAATATGCGGGCTGTCCGCCAGTTCGGCCAGCTGCTCGGCAATATCCTCCGACAGAACCCCGATACCTGCGCCAAGCAACGCGTCAGCTGGCTTGCCCAGGATTTCATGCAGGTTCTCCGACACGCCGACGATGCGGCCATCGGCAGGATCCAGCACCAGCAGGCCGGTGCCCTTCTGGATCATGCCGATCATGTGAACCGGCTCACGGTCGCAGGTGTCGAGATTGGTCGCCGGGGTGCTTTCAAAGAATCGGGAGAGAGAAAGGTTCATAAGCTGTACCTCGTTGGACCCTTAACACCCTATAAGAAGAGTGTGAAAAAGCAATTACCGTTTAGCGTGTATTACTTTATAACGCCCCGGCGTGAGGGCCGGCTGGCAGGACCGAGCGCCGCATGTGGAAATAAAGTGAACGATATCCGCTGCTTATGCGCCTGCCATACGCTATGGCCGGTGCCGCCGGGAGGCCGGGCACCTGCCGCAGCCCAAAACGGCCGCGCCTGCGGTTCTTTAGAAGCGAAATAACATAATCAGGATTACGGGCGCTAGCAGCCGTCCCGGGCGGAGGCCGCAGCCGGGCGGTTCCAGGTCTGACGGGCCGCCGGGCAAGGCTTTGCACCTGCCCGGCGGCACCAGGATTTGCAGCCGCCATGCGCCCTTGCCCGCAGGGGCGGCACGGCGGCGGGACGCATCAGCTGGTGTCAGAAATGAACCGACCGCGCGCCAGCGGGTTTTTCCAGCGGCGGCGCGAATTTGGTCAGGTCGATCCCCTCCACCGCGGATTTGTACTCGTCCATGCTGGGGGTTCTGCCCAGGATCGCCGACAGAACAACAACCGGGGTCGAGGCCAGCAGCGACTCGCCCTTCTTGTCTGCCGAGTCTTCCACAACGCGGCCCTGGAACAGGCGCGTGGAGGTGGCCAGAACCGTATCGCCCTTGGCAGCCTTCTCCTGGTTGCCCATGCAGAGGTTGCAGCCCGGACGCTCCAGATACAGGATGTTCTCGTATTCCGTGCGCGCCTCGCTTTTCGGCATCAGGTCATCGAATTCAAAGCCCGAGTAGCGCTGCAGGATTTCCCAGTCGCCCTCTTCCTTCAGCTCGTCGATGATGTTGTAGGTCGGCGCCGCGACAACCAGAGGCGCGTTGAACGCGACCTTGCCGGATTTCTTCTCCAGGTTCTTCAGCATCTGCGCGACGATTTTCATGTCGCCCTTATGCACCATGCAGGAACCGACAAAGCCCAGGTCGACCTTCTTTTCACCGCCGTAATAGGACACGGGGCGGATGGTGTCGTGGGTGTAGCGCTTGGACACATCCGCGTTGTTCACATCGGGGTCCGCAATCATCGGCTCGTCAATCGCGTCGAGGTCAACGACGACTTCGGCGAAGTACTTGGCATTGCCGTCCGGCGCCAGGGCCGGGTTTTCGCCGGACTTGATTTCGGCGATGCGCTTGTCGGCCTTGTCGATCAGCCCCTGCAGGGTGGCCGCCTCATTGTCCATGCCCTTGTCGATCATCACCTGGATGCGCGATTTGGCCAGTTCCAGCGAACCGATCAGCGTCTCGTCGTTGGAGATGCAGATCGAGGCCTTCGCCTTCATCTCTGCGGTCCAGTCGGTGAAGGTGAACGCCTGGTCAGCCAGAAGGGTGCCGATGTGCACTTCGATCACGCGGCCCTGAAACACGTTGTCGCCGTGCTGCTGCAGCATCTGCGCCTGGGTGGCATGCACCACGTCGCGGAAGTCCATGTGGTCCTTCATGCGGCCCTTGAACGTCACCTTGACGGACTCGGGGATCGGCATGGTGGCCTCCCCGGTTGCCAGCGCCAGCGCCACGGTGCCGGAGTCGGCGCCAAAAGCCACGCCCTTGGACATCCGGGTGTGGCTGTCGCCGCCGATGGTGATGTCCCAGTCATCCACGGTGAGGTCGTTCAGCACCTTGTGGATCACGTCGGTCATCGCGTGGTAGACGCCCTTCGGGTCCCGCGCCGTGATCAGGCCGAACTTGTTCATGAATGTCATGAGCTTGGGGATGTTGGCCTGCGCCTTCAGATCCCAGACAGAGGCGGTGTGGCAGCCGGATTGATAGGCGCCGTCCACGGTCGGAGAGATGACGGTCGCGGCCATCGATTCCAGTTCCTGCGCGGTCATCAGGCCGGTGGTGTCCTGCGAGCCGACGATGTTCACCTTGACGCGCGCATCCGAGCCCGCGTGCAGCACCGTGTCCCCGGCCACGCCAACGGCGTTCTTGTTAAAGATCTTCTCCACCGCGGTCAGGCCCTGGCCCTCATGCGACACCACCTTGGAGGGCGCAAAGACCGTCACCGGCTCGACGCCCAGGGTCTCGGCTGCAAAGGTCTGCAGCTTCTTGCCGAACACGATGGCATAGGAGCCGCCGGCCTTCATGAATTCGACCTTTTGCGGCGTGAAGGCAGAGGAGACATCCGCCAGCTCTTCGCCGGTTTCAGCGCTGCAGAGCTTTTTGGTCTTGGTGTCGATGGCAAGAACGGTGCCCGTTTCGACAGAGTATTTCTGCTCCAGGATCGGGTTGCCGTCGTTGTTCAGGATCGGGTTGCCATCGGTGTCCGTTTTCTTGACCCAGTTCTTCAGGTCCAGCCCGATGCCGCCAGTCACGCCCACGGTGGTCAGGAAGATGGGGGAGATGCCATTGGTGCCCGCAACAACCGGCGCGATGTTCACGAACGGCACATAGGGGCTGGCCTGCTTGCCGGTCCACAGGGCGACGTTGTTCACGCCGGACATGCGCGAGGATCCGACCCCCATCGTGCCCTTTTCGGCGACCAGCATCACGCGCTTGCCCGGGTGCTGCAGTTTCAGCGCCTCGATTTCCTGCTGCGCCTTTTCGGAGATCAGGCATTTGCCGTGCAACTCGCGGTCCGAGCGGCTGTGCGCCTGGTTGCCCGGCGACAGAAGATCGGTTGAGATATCACCCTCGGCAGCGACATAGGTGACGACTTCGATCTTGTCTTCGATATCCGGAAGCTTGGTGAAAAACTCTGCCTTTGCATAGCTTTCCAGAATGTCCTTGGCGATGCCGCTGCCCGCTGCATAGGCCTGCTTCAGGCGATCGGTGTCCGCCTCATACAGGAAGACCTGCGTCTTCAGCACCTCGGCCGCCTGCCCCGCCACCGCGGCATCCTCGCCAAGCGCCAGGTCCAGCAGCACCTCCACCGACGGGCCGCCTTTCATGTGGGACAGCAGCTCGAACGCGAATGCGGTGGAAATTTCCGGAACCTCGGCCTGGCCCAGGATGATCTCTTTCAGGAACTTCGCCTTGACGCCCGCCGCGCTCGTGGTGCCGGGAAGAGTGTTGTAGATCAGATAGTTCAGGGAGTCGTCGCGGTGCGCGTTACCGGTGTCCCTGATCTGCGCGATCAGCTCTTCAACCAGCGCGCCATCGTCGATGGGCTTGGGGTTCAAACCCTGCTCTTTGCGGGTTTCGATCTCATTCAGGTAATCTGTGTAAAGGCTCATGGCTGTCCCGGCGAGTAAGCGTTAGAAGGGCGTGCATCCCGGGCCTCGGCAGCAGCCTGCGAACCCGGGAGCGCGGTTTGTATGCCGCGGTATACGAAATGATCCGGCTTGGCAATATGGCGGTGAGTGTCAAGTTGCCCCACGTGCCCGCATCCGGCAGGGAAGTGCCAGAGTGAAGCCTTTTTTCAAACGTGACGAATCCACGCAGCGGCCCTGAACGGCCAGATGCTCAGGTCAGCGGCGCCGGATCATAACTGCTTGCCAGCAGCTCCTGCACAACCGGGTTGGGAAACCGGCGCCGCAGGGTGATGGCGTAAAACGTCTCTCTGATCCGCGGGTGCTCCCTGGCTTCCACCAGCCGCCCCGACGACAATTCATCCTGCACCACGATCGGCGCCACCAGAGCCAAGCCGATGTTTTCCCGCGCCAGCAGGCGCATCATCGCCATATCATCCACCTCTGCGGCCACCTGCGGGCGCACCGACAGCCGGCTGGCCATCGCATCGAAGGCGGTGCGCAGGGTGTTGTCGGTGGTGGGCAGGATGAACGGATGCGCGCCCAGCAGCTCGCGGATGGGACGGTCCGGGTCGAACCGTTCCGGGGAGCCGACGATGCTGACGGCCTGTTCGGCAATCTGATGGGTTTCATAAGGCGCCAGGCTGTCGTCCGGCGGCTCCCGGTTCATCAGCACCAGATCCAGATTGAGCGTGCCCAGACCCTCCAGCAGTTCCGCCGGGCTGCCAGAGCGCAGGATCACCTCAACATCATTCCGCGCCAGGATCGGGCGCAGGAACCCGATCTGGAAATTGCGGGACAAGGTGGCCAGCGCCCCCACGCGCAGCGCCTGACGGCTGCGGCCTGTTTCCTGCAGGGTGGCGACCAGCTCCTGCCCGGCGGCGAAGATCGCATCGGCGTGGTCCAGGGCGATCCGGCCCGCCTCGGTCAGGTGCAACTGCCGCCCGCGGCGCTCAAACAGCGCATGGCCCAGCCGCTCTTCCAGCTGCTTGATCTGCACGGACAGGGCAGATTGCGACAGGTTCAGCTGCTGCGCCGTCCGGGTCAGGTTTCCGTCATGCGCAACCGCCCAGAAATAGCGGAGATGGTGATAGTTCAGCGGCATACCGTTCTATTTAATAGAACCAAACCCAGCAAACAATGAATTTTTTATATCAAGAAACCTGTCCTATCTCGGTATCAAGCGCGATTCCGCCTGCTGAGACCGAGGAATTTGAACCATGAGTCACCTGTTTCTGCCACTTCTAAGCCCGCTCATCCTGCTCGCCGCCGCAGCCTTTGCGCGCCGCACTCCCGGCCGCCGCCCGGGCCTGCTGCCCAAAGCGGCCGAGTGGGCCGCGCTTGCCGCCTTTGCGGCCGCGGCCGCCTCGGCCGTCCTGCTGCTGCTTCACGGCCCGGGAACCTCCGCGCTGATCGGCCTGTGGGGCGTTGGGATCTCGGTGCGGCTGGATGCGATCAGCGCCACCATGCTTGTGCTGGTCAGCTTTATCGGCTGGATCGTCATGCGCTACGCGGCCACCTACATGGACGGCGAAGCGCGCCAGGGCGCCTTTGCGGGCTGGATGTCAGCGACCCTGGCCGCGGTTCTGCTGCTGGTGATGTCCGGCAACCTCATCCAGCTGCTGGCAGCCTGGGTGGCAACCAGCCTGCTGCTGAACCGGCTGCTCCTGTTCTACCCGGAGCGCACCACCGCCCGGCGCGCCGCGCGCAAAAAGGCTGTTGTGGCCCGGGCAAGCGAGCTGGCGCTGGCAGGGGCAGTGCTGCTGCTGGTGCTGACCTACGGCACATCCGAAATCTCCGCCATCCTGGCCGCCGCGCAAGCAGGTCCTGCGACCATAGCCGCAGCGCTGCTGATCGCCCTGGCAGCGGTGCTGGCCTCGGCGCAGTTTCCGGCCCACGGCTGGCTGACCGAGGTGATGGAGGCCCCGACCCCGGTTTCGGCGCTGCTGCACGCAGGCGTCATCAATGCGGGCGGCTTCCTGCTGATCCGGTTTGCCGATGTGATGCTGGCCGCGCCGGGGGTGATGGCGCTGCTGGTGATGCTGGGCGGTTTCACGGCGCTGTTCGGCGGGCTGGTGATGCTGACGCAGGCCGCGGTCAAGACCTCGCTGGCGTGGTCCACGATTGCGCAGATGGGCTTTATGGTCATGCAGTGCGGCCTGGCGCTGTTCCCGCTGGCGCTGCTGCACATCGTGGCGCATTCGCTCTATAAGGCGCACGCCTTCCTCAGCGCGGGCGAAGCGGTCCGCAATGTGGCCGCCATCCGCCGTCCCGGCCCCGTCGCGGTGCCAAGCGCCCGCAACGTGCTGCAGGCCTTTGCCATCGGCATCGTGATGTACGGGCTGATCGGGGCGGTCTTCGGCTTTGACGGCAAATCGGTTCAGGCCATCGCCCTGGGCGTGATCCTGATCTTCGGCGTGGCCTACATCCTGGCGCAGGGCCTTGCCGATGCGGCCCCCGGCGCGCTGACCCGCCGCACCGTGATCTATGCCTCCGCGACCTCGGTCAGCTACTTCCTGCTGCAATCGCTGGCCCTGCACATGACCGCAGGCACCCTGCCGCCGGCCCCCGCACCGGGCCCGCTGGAATGGGCGCTGATCGTTCTGGCGCTGATCAGCTTTGGCGCGGTCGCCGTGGCCCAGGCCACCTTCCCGCTCTGGGCCACCCATCCGGCCGCCGCCGGCCTGCGCGTGCATCTGTCCAGCGGGCTTTACGCAAATGCGATCTTCGACAGGCTGCTGGACGGCTGGTCGAACCGGAAAACCGCCTGAAACGGAGCGAGACATGTTTACCAAGCACGAAACCTACCCTGCGGCCCTGCTGGAATTTGTCGCCGAGGCGAACAAGGCCGTGAAAGCGGTGCCGCCGCTGTTCCCGCTCTCCTCCAGCGTTGCGGTCAACCCGTTCCTTGGCCAGACCGGTGAACCCCTGGCGGTGGCAGCGGCGCGCATGGCGCGGGTCGCGGGCGCCCGGATCACGCCGGAGCGCGCGCATTGGGCGGCGAAATTCGACGCCGGAGAGATCGGCGCGGAGGATCTGCGCGCGGCCCTGGCCAGTGCCGAAAGCCGCTTTGGCCTGCCGGATCTGGACACCGTCAAGGCCGCGCTCCAGACCGAAAGCGCCCCGCTGCGCGCCCTGCCCACAGTGGCGGAGCTGGCGGCGGAGGTGTCCGGCATCGACTGGCCGGGCCTGATTGAGGAGCGGATCGGCGCCTGGGCGTGCAGCCATTTCGATCAGGGCCAGGCCCTGTGGCAGCCCAACCGCACCGGCGGCGCCTTCAGCGCCTGGCGCGAATTCGCCTCCCGCGATCTGACCCCGGAAATTCACGGCCTCAAGGGCTTCGGCGCCTTTGTTGCCGCCACCAACCGGTCGCACTGGCGGGCCATCGGGCGGGCGTCCGAGACCCTTGGTGTGTCGGCCGAGGCCGCCGGCACCGCCTACCACAGGTGGCTGATCACCCTCGGCGGCTGGGCGCAATACGCGCGCTACCTGCTGTGGCAGGCGGAACTGGACGGCCAGGCCGACAACACCGCGGCTGAGCTGCTGGCGATCCGGATGGTCTTCGACGAGGCGCTGTTCCATCTCTACAAGGAGCAGATTGCCAGCCGGTGGGCAGAGGTTGCCGCACAGCACGAAATGCCGGTGACCCCCAGCCGGGATCTGGTCATCGACGCGGTGCTTCAGGACGCCGCCGAGCGGGCGCAGCAGCGCAAGCTGTCCGCTGTCCTGACCTCCCGCCAGCCGCGCCTGACCACGGGACGCCCTGCCGTGCAGGCCGCCTTCTGCATCGACGTGCGCTCCGAAGTGTTCCGCCGGATGCTGGAAGCGCAGGATGCCGGGATCGAAACCATCGGCTTCGCGGGCTTCTTCGGCCTTGCCAGCGCGCACCGCGCCGCCGGTTCGGACGTGACCGAGATCCGCGGCCCGGTCCTGCTGCAGCCCGGTGTAACCTCGCAGGCCGCCGAAGCGGACGACAGCGACCGGAAGCGGCGCTATGCGGCGCGGGCCAAACGCGCCTGGGGCCGGTTCAAACTGGCGGCGGTCTCCTCCTTTGCCTTTGTCGAGGCCACCGGCCCGCTGTACGTCAGCAAGCTGCTGCGGGACTCGCTTGGCCGCCCCGCTGGCGCCAAGCCGGACCCCGCCCCGCAGCTTGACCCTGCGATCGGTCTGGAAACCCGCGTCGGCATGGCCAAATCCGTGCTGGCCGCGATGTCCCTGACGGAGAATTTCGCGCGGATCGTGATGCTGGCAGGCCACGGCGCTGACGTCACCAACAACCCGCATGAAAGCGCCCTGCAGTGCGGCGCCTGCGGCGGCCATGCCGGCGATGTGAACGCGCGCCTGCTGGCCGGGCTGCTGAATGACGCCCAGGTGCGCGAGGGGCTGCGGGGCGAAGGCATCAGCATCCCCGCCGATACGCTGTTCCTGCCGGCGCTGCACCACACCACCACCGACGCAGTCACGCTGTTTGAGCAGGATCTGCGGGGGCAGGAGTGGAAGGCGGATGTCGCCCGGCTGAAGCGCTGGCTGGACGATGCCGGGCGGCTGGCCCGCAGCGAACGCGCCGCCAGGCTGCCGCGGGCGAAGGGGGAGGCGGATATTGCCCGCCGGGCCAGCGACTGGGCCGAGCTGCGCCCGGAATGGGGTCTGGCCGGCTGCCAGGCGCTGATCGCCGCCCCGCGCCAGCGGACCGAGGGCGCGGATCTGTCCGGCAACACCTTCCTGCACAACTACGACTGGCAGGCCGATGCGGGCTTTGGCGTGCTGGAACTGATCATGACCGCCCCGGTGCAGGTCGCCAGCTGGATCAGCCTGCAGTACTACGGTTCCACCGTGGCGCCGGAGCTGTTCGGCGGCGGCAACAAGCTGCTGCACAATGTTGCAGGCGGCATCGGTGTGCTGGAAGGCAACGGCGGCGCGCTGCGCCCCGGGCTGCCCTGGCAGTCCGTGCATGACGGCGAAGGCTTCCAGCATGATCCGTTGCGCCTGTCCGTCATCATCGAAGCCCCCCGTGAAGCCATGACCGATGTGCTGAAACGGCACGCCAATGTCAGGGCGCTGTTCGACAACCGCTGGCTGTCGCTGATTGCGATGGACAGCGAAGGCAAGCTGGCTTGGCGCTATGACGGCGAACTTGAATGGTCGCCGTTCCAGCCGGAAGACCGCGGCAACCGCGCAATCGCGGCGGAGTAAGCGCGGGCGGCAAGCCCCAGACATGCAAAGGACACCGGCAGGCACGCTTGCCGGTTTCCATACGTGAGGGGCAAGCTGCTGCTGCGCGCAGCTATGGTGCCAGAAAGCTGATGCCGTGCTTATAACTGGCCGGGCGGCCCGGCCAGCGACTGCCGCGTCACGACATGCGTGCTGATGCACTCCGGCTGCCCTGCCGATGTGCCTTCAACCATCGCCACCAGCTCCCGCGCGGCCTTGCGGCCCATTTCGCGGTGCGGAACATGCACCGTGGTCAGCGCCGGGCTGACAATTGCCGCCAATTCGATGTCGTCGAACCCGGTGACGGAGACCTGCTCCGGCACCGCAATGCCCATCCCTTTCGCCTCGCGCAAAGCGCCCGCCGCCAGCACGTCGTTGCCGCACATCACCACCGTCGGGCGCGGCTCCAGCGCCATCAGCTGGCGGAATGCCTCAGCCCCGTTGTCTATCTCATACGGGGTTTCGATCAGGGTCAGCGCCCCCTCCCCCAGGCCGGCCGCCTGCAATGCCTGCCTGACACCCTCCACCCGGCTCAGCGCCCGGTCGTTGCCCTCCGTCAGGCCTGAAATCATCGCAATCCGCCGGTGGCCCGCCGCCAGAACGCTCTCCGCCAGCGCGCGCATGGCGCAGGCATTGCTGAACCCGACCGAGGGCCGCCTGGCCTCCGGCACATAGGACCAGGCGACCAGCGACGGCACCTGATGCCGGTCGAGGTATTCGTAAATCTGCGGGTCGCGCGCGTGCCCGATCAGCAGCAGCCCGTCCGCGCCGCGCGCAACCAGGGTGCGGATCTGCTCGCGTTCGGCCTCCGGATCATAGGCCGAACTGGACACCAGCAGCGTATAGCCGCGCTCCCGCAGCTCGTCCTGAAAGGCCTGCAGGCCGCGGGCAAAGATCGCGTTGTCCATGGTGGGGATGATCGCCCCGATGGTGAAGCTGCGCTTGGCCGCCATCACCCGGGCGGCGAAATTCGGCGTGTAGCCCAGTGATTCGACCGCCTGCAGGACCCGCTGACGGGTCGATTCGATCACCCGTTCCGGCGTGTTGAGGCAGCGCGACACCGTCGCGGTCGAGACGCCGGCCTCCCGTGCAACATCGGTAAGTGTCGGAGCTGAGCGGGTTTTTCCCATATCATGCCTGCCATTCCATTGGCCCCTGTCTTAGCACAAATCGCAGCCGTTGCCATCCGCCCATGTAAGCGCTTGCATTAATGATGTAAGCGCTTACAAATGGTGTTGGGATCAAAAAACGGGATTAAACGATGTTTCTCCTCGCTGCCGTTGCCGTCTTTGCCGTGTTCTTTGCCAATGTCGCCCTGGGCGCGTTTGGCGGCGGCGGGTTTCTGAACGACGTGGGAGAGATGCTGGTCCTGTTTGCGGCCTCGGTCCTGTTCGTTGCCGCGATCCTCAAGCGCGAGGCTGACCACAAGAAAAACAACGGCAGCTGACGGATTTCCAAGGGAGGAAGACAATGACGACTGACAAGGATGGCCCCAAATCTGCGGAGCGCCGCAATTTTCTGAAACTGGCCTCAACCGGCTCCTTCACCGCGGCGCTGGTGGCGGGTGCGGGCGGCGTTCTGTGGTCATCGGAGGCCGCCGCGCAGACTGCCAAGGAAGAGAAAGAGCGCGAGCGCGCAGCGGAGCATATCATGACCGTGGCGACCGCTTATGTGCTCGGCGCCTCCCGCAGCTATCCGATCATGCAGCTGGACCTGAAGGAAAACATCCAGAACGCCACCAACGGCAAGATCTACGTCAAGCTTGCCCCCGGCGGCCAGCTCGGCGCGGGCGGCGCTTTGGTGCAGAAGGTGCAGGGCGGCACCATCCAGGCGGCGCAGCATTCGCTGTCCAACTTCGCGCCCTTCGCCTCCACCGTTGACCTGATCAACATGCCCTATCTCTGCGGCTCCAACCAGCGTTTCACCAATCTGGTGAACTCTGACTTCTGGGCCGCCGAGGTCCACCCCAAGGTCGAGGCCGCCGGGTTCAAGGCGCTGTTTTATGTGAACATCGACCCCCGTGTGGTGGCAGTGCGCAAGGGCGGCAACGCGGTGATGTCACCCGGCGACATGTCGGGGGTGAAATTCCGGGTGCCGGGCTCGAAAATGCTGCAGCAGTATTACCGGATGGTCGGCGCCAACCCGACCCCGGTGGCCTGGGGCGAAACACCCTCGGCGATCAAGCAGGGGGTGGCGGATGCGCTCGACCCTTCGGTCGGGGCGCTCTATGTCTTTGGCTTCAAGGACATCCTCAGCCATGTGACCTTTACCCAGGCGGTGCCGGACAGCCAAGTCTATTCCTGCAATCTGGAATGGTTCAACTCATTGCCCGCCGATGTGCAGCAGGGCGTGATCTGGGGGTCGGAGATGACCGCGCATCAGAACCTGTCCAAGGTGCCCTCCGCCCGCGCCTATGCAATGGCGGAACTGACCAAGGCAGGCGTCGAGTTTCATTCGCTCAGCGATGACCAGCTGGCGGAGTGGAAGGAGGCCGGCGGCTACCAGCGCAGCGAATGGGATTCCTTCAAGACAGAGCTGGCCGGGTCGATGGACAATTTCGCCAAGCTGGAGGAGGCCGCAGGCACCCAGGGCAAGTACTTCGTCCACGACGCCTGACCGCTGCAGAGGCGCGCGCCGCACACCGGCCGCCGCCCGCCACCGAAACCGCCGCTTCTGCAGCAGCCCGCCGGGCTGGCTGCGGGGGCGTGCCTGAACCCCGGGAACAGCGATGAAGATCCTGCGAACGATAGACAAGAACGCGGAGCGCTGGCTGCTCCTGGTGTTCTACGTGATGCTGGTCATCACCATGGCGATCGAGGTGATCCGGCGCGAGCTGTTTGCCTTCTCCTCGATCTGGGGCGAGGAGATCGTCCGCTATTCCTTCATCTACCTGGCCTGGATCGGTGCCGCCGCCGCGGTCAAGGAGCGCGCGCATATCCGCATTGATGTGCTGATGCACTACCTCGGCCCCCGGCCCAAGGCGCTGCTCTACATCTTCGGCGATCTGGTGATGTTCATCGTGGCCCTGGTCGCGCTCTACTGGTCGTTCGAGACGGTTCTGGTTTCCGCCAAGTTCGGATCGGTCAGCCACGGGCTGCGGGTTTCGATGGTGTGGTTCCTGATGGCGGTGCCTGCGGGGTTCACCCTGATGGTCTGGCGCCTGCTGCAATCCTTCCTGCGCGACTGGCGCAGCCTTCGTGACGGCACTCCCGTCTTCGAAGGCGACAAGCTGTTTGATTGAGGGGCCTTAAGCGATGCTGTGGAACACACTCAACCAAACAGTCGAACTGGGCTGGGATTTCTACCTGCCGGTGATCATGTTCGTGGCGCTGATTGCGCTGGCGGTGCCGGTCTGGGCCGCCATCGGGGCGGCGGCCATCACCATGCTGGTGATGTCGGGCGACCTGCCGCTCAGCGCCATCGGCGAAAGCCTGTTCACCGGCATCGACGCCTTTGCGCTGACCGCGGTGCCCTTGTTCATCCTGACCGGCGACGTGCTGGTGCGCACCGGCCTCAGCAAGAAATTCCTCGATGTGGCAGAGGCGCTGACCTGCTGGACGCGGGGCGGCTTCGGCTCGGCCACGGTGCTGGTCTGCGGCATGTTCGCGGCGATCTCCGGCTCTGACGCCGCCGGCGCTGCCGCCGTCGGGCGGATGACCATCGCCCGGCTGGTCGAAAGCGGCTACCCCCGCCCCTATGCCTGCGCGCTGGTCGCGGCGGGTGCCTGCACCGGCATCCTGATCCCGCCCTCCATCGCCTATATCATCATCGGCCTGGTGCTGGGCATTTCCGCCTCCACCCTGTTCCTGGCCGCGCTGATCCCGGGGATTGCCATTCTGGTGTCGATCCTGGTCACCAATATCATCATGAACCGGCTTTATACTTATGAGACCGGCGGCAACATGGGGTTCGGTGAATGGCTGGGCAACCTGGGTCATTCGCTGAAATCCGGCTGGTATGCCTTCATCGTGCCGGGGATCATCTTCTACGGCATCTTCTCCGGCCGCCTGACCCCGACAGAGGCCGGCGCCACGGCGGTGGTCGTCACCATCCTGATGGGCTTCATCCTGGGCACCCTCAAGCTCTCGGATTTCCCGGCGATGCTGGTCAGCTCTGCCAAGGTGAACGGGGTGATCCTGCCGATCATCGCCTTCTCCGCGCCGCTGGCCGAGGCGCTGGCGATCATGGGCGTGCCGCAGGGGTTTGTGGCCGCGGTGACCGGGCTGACCGATGACCCCTCGGTGCTGATCCTGCTGATGATCTGCATCCTGATCGCCGCCGGCTGCGTGATGGAAACGACCCCCAATATCGTGATCCTGGCACCGATCCTGAAGCCGCTCGCCGACAACATCGGCATGAACGAAATCCAGTTCTGCATCATGATGATCACCGCGCTGGGGGTCGGCTTCATCACCCCGCCCCTGGGCCTGAACCTGTTCGTCGTCTCCGGCATCACCGGCGAGTCCATCCTCAAGATCGCCGCCCGTGCCATCCCCTTTGTTCTGACCATGCTGATCGTGGTGCTGCTGATCGCCTACATCCCGCCGATCTCGACCACGCTGCTTCCTGACATCTACAAGTAGGACCCCCTGAAAATGACCCGTGAATACCTGAAGAAGGCTGCCCTGACCCCCAAGTCGGACGCGTCTGAGACCCACAAGACCGTGCAGGGCATCCTGGACGACATCGAGGCCGGCGGCGACGCCAAGGCGCTGGAATACGCGGCCAAGTTCGACCGCTACGAGGGCAGCGTGCTGCTGACGGCAGAGGAGATCGAAGCCGCCTGCGCGCAGGTGCCGGAGAAGCTGAAGGCCGATATCCGGTTTTCCCACGACAACGTGCGCCGCTTTGCCGAGCTGCAGAAAAGCACGATGCAGAATGTGGAAACCGAAATCTGCCCCGGCTTCATCACCGGGCAGAAGGTGATCCCGGTGGATGCGGCGGGCTGCTATGTGCCGGGCGGGCGCTACAGCCATATCGCAAGCGCCATCATGACCGTGACCACCGCCAAGGTGGCGGGCTGCAAGCACATCACCGCCTGCTCGCCGCCGCGCCCGGGCACCGGCGTGGCCCCCGCCATCGTCTATGCCGCCCATATCTGCGGCGCGGATAAGATCATGGCGATGGGCGGCGTGCAGGGGGTTGCGGCGATGACCTTTGGCCTGTTCGGCCTGCCCAAGGCCAATATCCTGGTCGGCCCCGGCAACCAGTTCGTGGCGGAGGCCAAGCGCATCCTGTTCGGCCGCGTCGGCATCGACATGATCGCAGGCCCCACCGACAGCCTGATCCTGGCCGACAGCACCGCCGACGCCCATATCGTCGCCACCGATCTGGTGAGCCAGGCCGAGCATGGCTACAACTCGCCGGTCTGGCTGGTGACCGATGATCGGACTCTGGCCGAGGAAGTCATGCGGCTGGTGCCGGGGCTGATCGACGACTTGCCGGAGGTGAACCGCGAGAACGCCGCCGCCGCCTGGCGCGACTATGCCGAGGTGATCCTGTGCAAAGACCGCGAGGATATGGCGGCCTGCTCCGACGAATACGCGCCCGAGCATCTGACCGTGCAGGCAGAGGATCTGAACTGGTGGCTGGAGCAGCTGACCTGCTACGGCTCGCTGTTTCTGGGCGAGGAGACCACGGTCTCTTACGGGGACAAGGCGGCGGGCACCAACCACGTGCTGCCGACCTCGCGCGCGGCCAGCTATACCGGCGGGCTGTCAGTTCACAAATACATGAAGATCGTCACCTGGCAGCGCGCCACCCGCGAAGGCTCGAAACCGGTGGCGGAGGCCACCGCGCGGATCGCCCGGCTGGAAGGGATGGAGGGCCACGCCCGCGCCGCCGATGTGCGGCTGGCCAAGTATTTCCCGGACGAAACCTTTGACCTGACCGCCAATGGCTGACCCGCGCGCCCTGTTCGATCTGACGGGCCGGACCGCCTGCATCACCGGCGCCAGCTCCGGGCTGGGGCGGCGGGCGGCCATCGCGCTGGCCGCCGCCGGGGCGCAGGTGGTGGCGGTGGCGCGCCGGGCGGAGGCGCTGGAAAGTCTCTGTTCGGAGATCGGCACAGGCGCGGCTTATACGGTGGCCGATGTGGCGGACCGCAGCGCGCTGGCGGCACTGCGGGACGTCGTTGCGGCCCCCTTTGGCGCACCGGACATCCTGATCCACGCGGCCGGCGTCAACACGCGGCAGCCTGCGGATGAGGTGACCACGGAAGGCTGGGACCGCACCCTGGCGCTGAACCTCTCGGCGCCCTTCTTCCTCAGCCAAGCACTGGTGCCTGCGATGAAGGACCGGGGCTGGGGGCGGATCATCAACTTCGCCTCGCTCCAGACCTCCCGCGCCTTTCCCGGCGGCATCGCCTATGGCGCCAGCAAGGGCGGGATCGGCCAGCTGACCCGCGCCATGGCAGAGGCCTGGTCGCCCCATGGCATCACCGCCAACGCGATCGGCCCGGGGTTCTTCCCGACTGAGCTGACCCAGGCGGTGTTCGGCGATGAGGCCCGCGCGGCCCGCAACGCCGCGCAGACCTGCATCGGCCGCAACGGGCGGCTGGAGGACCTCGACGGGCCGCTTTTGTTCCTGTGCTCGGAGGCCTCGGCCTATGTCACCGGGCAAATCCTGATGGTTGACGGGGGGTTCACCGCGAAATGAAAGCCTTGGTTTATGAAGGGGTTGAGACGCTTTCGGTCCGCGATGTGCCGATGGCCGCGGGCCAGCCGGGCGAGCAGCTGATCCGCATTCATGCCTCCGGCATCTGCGGGTCTGACATGCACGCCTATCTGGGCCATGACAACCGCCGGCCCGCGCCGCTGATCCTGGGGCACGAAGCCGCCGGGGTGATCGAGGACGGGGCGGATGCGGGCAGACGGGTGACAATCAACCCGCTGGTCACCTGCGGCAGTTGTGCGGCCTGCGCATCGGGGCGCGAAAACCTCTGCGCCAGCCGCCAGATCATCTCCATGCCCCCGCGCGAGGGCGCCTTCGCCCAGTTCGTGGCAATGCCGGAGCGCAATCTTGTCACCGTGCCGGACGCGGTACCGCTGGCAAAGGCCGCGCTGGCCGAGCCGCTGGCGGTCAGTTGGCACGCCGCCCGGCTGGCGCTGGAGGCGCTGCACCCGGCACAGGAGCGCCGCGCGCTGGTGATCGGCGGCGGTGCCATCGGGCTTGCGGCGGCGCTGGCGCTGCGCGCGATGGGGGTAGAGGACGTCACGGTCCAGGAACCCAACGCCGCGCGCCGGGCCTTTCTGGCGGACCGCTGCGGCCAGCAGGCGGTGGCGGAGTTTCAGGGCATGGTGCCGCTGGTGGTGGACGCGGTGGGCTATGCCGCCACCCGCGCCGCCGCCTCTGCCGCCGCTGCGCCGGGCGGGGTGATTGCTCATGCCGGGCTGGGGGAGGACGCCGGAGGTCTGGATATCCGCCGCATGACCCTGCAGGAGATCACCTTTATCGGCACCTATACCTATACCGCGCAGGACTTCCGCGACACCGCGCAGGCCATCTTTGACGGCCGCCTCGGCCCGCTGGACTGGCCCGAAACACGGCCGCTGTCGGACGGCGCCGCTGCGTTCCGCGACCTGCGCAGCGGCGCGGTGGCGGCGCCCAAGATCATCCTCGACCCCTGGGCCTGAGCCCGCACGCCAAACAAACGGAGAGCAACGATGTATGACAATATCCTGGTTCCCATGGCCCTGGATCACGGGGTGTCCGGAACAACGCTCAAGGCCGCCGCCACCCTGTGCAACCCCGGCGGGCAGATCACCGCGCTGCATGTCTATGAGCCGCCGCACAGTTCGGTCACCGCCTACCTGGACGAAGACACCGTGCGCGACGGCTTTGACAAGGCCCGCGAGGCGCTGGCCCTGAAAACCGCAGGCCACGCCAATGTCACGGCGGAGATCGTCAAGGGCCGGTCCTACCGCGCCATTGTCGAATACGCGCAGCAGCACGGCATGGACTGCATCGTCGTCGGCTCCCACAAACCGGGCCTCAGCGACTTTTTCCTCGGCTCGACTGCCGCCCGCGTGGTCCGCCACGCGCCCTGCGCCGTGCATGTCTGCCGCACCTCCTGACCCCGAGAAACAAGACACCCGAAGCAAAGGCAACCCACCATGAATATCGACAAGAGGATCGCTGACGATCTGGCGGCCAACGGCGTCTCCTTCGTCACCACCGTGCCCTGCAAGCAGCTGGCCGGGGTGATCGAGGAGATCGACCAGCGCGACGACATCTTCCATATCCCCTCCAACAAGGAGGACGAGGGCATGGGGCTGTGCGCCGGCGCCTGGATGGGCGGCAAGCGCCCGGCCATCATAATGCAGAACACTGCCATCGGGGTGACCATCAATACGCTGGCGACGCTGATCCAGTACTACCGGATGCCGCTGCCGATGCTGATCTCCTACCGCGGCGAGCTGCGCGAGCCGGTGGCCTGCCAGGTCGAAATGGCGGTGCATACCAAGGCGCTCCTGGCGCAGCTCAACATCCCCGCCTACCACTTTCACTGGCAGAAAGATGTCGAGGAGTTCGACAACATCCTGAAATACACCTTCATGTGCAACAAGCCCGTTGCCATCCTGACCGACGCCAATTTCTGGGGAGGCTATGGCGACCAATGATCCGTTCCGAAATCCTGAAAGAGATCGCGCCGATCCTGCGCAACGAACTGGTGGTCTGCAACATCGGCATTCCGTCGCAAGAACTGCACGCCATCGACGACCAGCCCAGCAATTTCTACATGCTGGGCACCATGGGGCTGGCGTCCTCCATCGGCTTGGGGCTGGCGCTGGCGCAGCCGAAACCGGTGATCGTGATCGACGGTGACGGCTCGATCCTGACCAACCTCGGCACCCTGCCCACCATCGGCAACAACGCGCCCGGCAACTACATCCTGATGATCATCGACAACGGCTCCTATGGCTCCACCGGCGATCAGCCGACCTACACCAGCCAGCGCACCGATCTGGCCGGCATGGCCCGCGCCGCCGGCTGCGCCCGGGTGGTGGAGGTGCAGGACAAGGACACCGGCCCTGCGCTGGAGGAGGCTTTGGCCAGCGGCGAGGCGACGGTTCTGGTGGTCAAATGCGACAGCGGCAACGCCAAGATGCCGGTGATCACGATGGACCCGGTGGTGATCCGCGACCGCTTCATGAAGGCCGTGGCCGGCTGATGGGTGCAGGCGCCATCCATTCGGCTGAGGACGCCCGCCGCCTGGCCCGGCGGCGGCTGCCCTGGATGGTGTTTGACTATATCGACGGGGCCGCCGGGCAGGAAACCGGGGCGGCGCGCAACCGTGCGGCCCTGGATGCCATCACCCTGCGGCCCCGTATCCTGCGCGATGTCAGCCGGCGCTCGCTGGCGGTCCGGATTTTTGGTGCCGAAGCGGACCGGCCCTTCGGGATTGCCCCCATGGGCATGTGCAACCTCGCCGCCCCCGGCGCCGACCTGATGCTGGCCCGGCTGGCCGCCCGCCACCGGGTGCCGCATGGGGTCTCGACCGTTGCCTCGACCCCTTTGGAGACTATCCTGGAGGCGGCGGAGGGCTATGCCTGGTTCCAGCTCTATTTCAGCGGCGACGGCAGCGGCACCTTCAAACTGGCGGAGCGCGCCCGCGCGGCCGGCTATCAAACCCTGGTGCTGACGGTCGATGTGCCCGAGGTCGGCCGCCGCCCGCGCGAGTTGCGCCATGGCTTCAAAATGCCGTTCCGCATCGGCCCGCGGCAGTTCCTCGACTTTGCCCTGCACCCGCGCTGGTCGCTGACGGCGCTGCTGAAGGGCAAGCCGGTGATGGCGAATTTCCAGATGGAAGGCTATGACTTCGACCGCACCGAAAGCCGGGCGCGGGCCACCTGGGACACGCTGACCCGGCTGCGCGACCTCTGGCCCGGCAAACTGGTGATAAAGGGCGTGCTGGACGTTGAAGACGCCCGCGCGCTGGCGGCGGCGGGCGCGGACGCGATCCAGGTCTCCAGCCACGGCGCCCGGCAGCTGGAGGCCGCACCTGCTCCGATAGAGATGCTCGCGCAAATCCGGGCCGCGCTGGGGCCGGAATTCCCGGTGTTCTACGACAGCGGCCTCCGGTCGGGCGAGGATGTGCTGAAGGCGCTGTCGGCCGGGGCGGACTTCACCTTCCTGGGGCGGATTTTGCAGTTTGCCATTGCGGCAGGGGGCGAAGCAGGGCTGCAACAGCTGTGGGAAGCGCTGAGCGAAGAGCTGAGCATCGCCATGGCGCAAACCGGGCTGACGGCATTGTCAGCTGACAATTTTTCCGGGCGATCGTAGCAGCGCACAGGCGGGCTGCTGGATTTAATCAAGAAAACAATGACTTGACCGGCGGCCTGCCCCCTCCTGTCACGCAGGGCGGCAAGCAGCCGGTGCAAGCGCGCGCCCGCTCAGCCGGGCGCGCCTTCGACGATCACGATATTGGCCAGCCCGGCGCCCTCGCGGTGCGCTTTGGCGGCCTGGTATTCCGGCGAGTTGTAGCAGCTCAGCGCCGCCTCCATCGAGTCGAACTCGATCACCACGTTGCGCGGATGGCCGTCGCCCTCCATCTGCTCGCAGGCGCCGCCGCGGGCCAGAACGCGGGCGCCGAATGTCTTGAACGCCTCCGTCGCGCCTTCGGCATACAGCTTGTAGGGATCGGGATCGGTCACAGTGACATGGGCAATCCAATAGGCTTTGGGCATGGGAACTCCGCTTGTCCGAAAAGGAAACCGGGGCGGCAGGCACCGCCCCGGCCAAAGGTCACTTGTTCAGGATCTTGGACAGCACCAGATAGGCGGCGCCGGCCACGAACAGGCCCACGAACCAGGCGTAGGTGTAGATCGTGGCAAAGAAGTCCGAGGTGCCCGCAGTAATGCCGACACCGGCCAGGAAGCCCGGCAGGTTCGGCAGGATGCCGATCACCAGCGCCCAGACACCGGCCCAGTTGGTGCCGTTGCTGCCGGAATAGATGCCGTTCATCTTGAACAGGTCAGCCACTTCCAGCTTGGTCTTGCGCAGCAGGTAGTAGTCCGCCAGCATCACGCCCGCGATCGGACCCAAGAGCGCCGAATAAGCGATCAGCCAACCGATGATGTGGTTCACCAGAACCCAGGGGAACATCGCGATGCCGATGCCCGCGGTGATATAGCCGCCGCGCTTGAGGTTGATCTTGCTCGGCGCCAGGTTCGAGAACCCGTGCGCAGGCGCCACCACGTTGGCCGCCAGGTTAGTGGTCAGCGTCGCCACGATCAGCGCAAACAGCGCGATGATCACCGAGAACCCGCCCATCTTCTCAGACAGCTGGATCGGATCCCAGATCGCCTCGCCATAGATCACCACGGTGGCCGAGGTCACGGCGGAGGCGATGAAGGCAAACAGCGCCATCGGGATCGGCAGGCCGACCAATTGGCCCACCAGCTGGTCTTTCTGGCTTTTGGCGTGGCGGGTGAAGTCGGGGATGTTCAGCGCCAGCGTCGCCCAGAAACCGATCATGCCGGTGAGGCTCGGCCAGAAGACGACCCAGAACTGGCCCTCTTGCGGCTGGCCCGGATCAAAGGCGCTGGGGGTGGACAGCATCTCGCCGAAGCCGCCGGCGTTGACATAGGCCCAGGCCAGCAGGGCGAGGCCCATCGCCAGCAGGAAGGGGGCCGCATAGGTCTCCAGCCAGCGGATCGACTCGGTGCCGTTGGCGATGAAGTAGAGATGCAGCGCCCAGAAGGCGAGGAAGCAGATGAATTCGCCCGCGCTGATGCCCAGCACCGGAAGCGCCTCGCCCGCCAGCGCACCGCCGGTCAGGGTGTTGAGGATCACAAAGATCGCCGAGCCGCCGACCCAGGTCTGGATGCCGAACCAGCCGCAGGCGACGATGCCGCGGGCCACGGCCGGGATCTTGGCGCCGGTCGGCCCGAAGGAGGAGCGCAAGAGCACCGGGAAGGGGATGCCGTATTTGGTGCCGGCATGGCCCACCAGCACCATCGGGATCAGCACGATGGCGTTGGCGGCCAGAATGGTCATAACTGCCTGATCCCAGCTCATGCCGGAGCCGATCAGGTAGGAGGCCAGCAGGTAGGTCGGAATACAGACCACCATGCCCACCCAAAGCGCGGCAATTGCCAGCCAGTCCCAGGTGCGTTCCGCCGCCGTCGTCGGCAGCTGGTCCTCGTTATAGAGTTCGGGGTCGATCCCGGTCAGATCCACCCGCGGCGGCGCGTCGGCGCCGGACGCGGAATACCCGCTGGTTACATCAGCCATTTTGAGTTTCCTCCCTGTTATTTGGCTTTGTTGCTGCCTGCTTCTGCGGCAGGCAGTAAATGCAAAAGCCCCCGGCCTGCGCCGGGGACCGTGATCAGACGCAGGCCGGCATGTTTTCAGCCGAGCGCACAACCTGGCGCGGCGCGGTGACCTGTTTCCACTTGGACAGCGCCTTGCTGACCTCGGGGAACGCGGGCCGTTCGACAAAACGCCCATGCCCCGGGGTGGCGCAGACGGTGCCGTCGTCCACCGCCAGTTCGCCGCGGCTGAGGGTATAGCGCGGCAGGCCGGTCACCTCGCGGCCGGAGAAGACGTTGTACTCCACCACCGACTGCTGGGTTTCGGGCGAGATCACCTTGGACTTCTTCGGATCCCACACCACCAGATCGGCGTCGGAGCCTTCCACGATCGCCCCTTTGCGCGGGTATATGTTGAGGATACGCGCGATATTGGTCGAGGTCACGGCCACAAACTCGTTCGGTGTCAGCCGCCCGGTGTTCACGCCCTCGCTCCACAGGACCGGCATCCGGTCCTCCAGCCCGCCGGTGCCGTTCGGGATCTTGGTGAAATCGCCGATGCCAAAGCGTTTCTGATCCACGGTAAAGGCGCAGTGGTCAGTCGCCACCACCTGCAGCGAACCTGCCTGAAGACCGGCCCACAGGCTGTCCTGATGCGCCTTGTCGCGGAACGGCGGCGACATCACCCGCTGCGCGGCGTGGTCCCAATTTGGGTTGCGGTATTCGCTTTCGTCCAGCACCAGATGCTGGATCAGCGGCTCGCCATAGACGCGCATGCCCTTCTGGCGCGCCCGGCGGATCGCCTCATGCGCCTGCTCGCAGGAGGTATGCACGACGTACAGCGGCACGCCCGCCATGTCGGCGATCATGATGGCGCGGTTGGTGGCTTCGCCCTCGACCTCGGGCGGACGCGACAGCCCATGGCCTTCGGGGCCGCGGATGCCGTCGGCCAGCAGCTTCTGCTGCATGGTGGCCACCACGTCGCCGTTTTCCGCATGGACCATCGGCAGCGCGCCAAGCGCGGCGCAGCGGCGGAAGCTGTCAAACAGCTCGTCATCGTCCACCATCAGCGCGCCCTTGTAGGCCATGAAATGCTTGAAGGTGTTGATGCCCAGATCCACGACCTGCTGCATTTCGTTGAACACCTGCTCGCTCCACCAGGTCACCGCCATGTGGAAGGAGTAGTCGGCACAGGCGCGTTTGGACTTGGCGTGCCAGGCCTCCAGCGCCTCCAGCATCGACTGGCCGGGGCTTGGCAGGCAGAAGTCCACCACCATGGTGGTGCCGCCAGCCAGGCCCGCGCGGGTGCCGGATTCAAAGTCATCCGCCGAATGGGTGCCCATGAAGGGCATTTCCAGATGCACATGCGGGTCGATGCCGCCCGGCATGACATAGCAGCCCTCGGCGTCCAGCACCTTGTCGCCAGTGAGGCCCGCGCCGATCTGCACGATCTTGCCATCCTCGATGGCGACATCGGCGGCATAGCTGCGGTCGGCGGCAACGATAGTGCCGCCCTTGATCACGGTTCTTGCAGTCATAGTCTTCACTCCACGACTTCTGCCGTTTCCAGCACGGCATGCAAGAGCACATCTGCCCCTGCCGCGGCCCATTCACGGCTGATTTCCTCGTCCTCGTTGTGGCTGAGCCCATCGACGCAGGGGCACATCACCATCGCGGTCGGCGCAACCTTGTTGATCCAGCAGGCGTCATGGCCTGCGCCCGAGATGATGTTGCGGTGCGAATAGCCCAGCTGCTCGGCGGCACGGCGCACGGCAGAGACGCAGTTTTCGTCGAACGTCACCGGGTCGAAATGGCCGACCTGCTCGATTTCCAGGCCCAGTTCCAGCTCCTCGGCGATCTTGGCGGCACCCTCGCGCAGGCGGCGCTCCATGTCCGCTTGCGTGTCAAAGCTGGGCGAGCGGAAGTCGATGGTGAACACCACCTTGCCCGGCACGATGTTGCGGCTGTTGGGGTAATAATCGCAGTGGCCCACGGCACCAACGGCGTCGGGCTGGTGGCTCATCGCGATCTCATGCACCAGCGTCGTGATCCGCGCGGCCCCCAGGCCCGCATTGCGGCGCATCGGCATCGGGGTGGAGCCGGTATGCGCCTCCTGGCCCGTCAGCGTCACCTGCAGCCAGTTCAGGCCCTGGCCATGGGTCACGACGCCGATGTCCTTGCCCTCGGCCTCCAGAATGGGGCCCTGCTCGATGTGCAGCTCGAACATCGCGTGCATCTTGCGGTTGCCCACCGGCTCATCGCCCGCGTAGCCGATGCGGGCCAGTTCCTCGCCGAACTTCTTGCCTTCCGCATCCTCGCGCGCATAGGCCCAGTCCTGCGTATGAACGCCCGCAAAAACGCCGGAGGACAGCATCGCGGGGGCAAACCGCGTGCCTTCCTCATTGGTCCAGTTCACCACCACGATCGGGCGGCGGGTCCGGATGCCCTGATCGCGGATCGAGCGCACCACCTCAAGCCCTGCCAGCACGCCCAGCACGCCGTCGTATTTGCCGCCCGTGGGCTGGGTGTCCAGATGGCTGCCCATCATCACCGGATCCAGATCCGGATTGGTGCCTTCCAGGCGGGCAAACATATTGCCCATGCTGTCGACGCCGACGGTCATGCCGGATTCTTCGCACCAGCGCTTGAACAGGTCGCGGCCTTCCTTGTCGGCGTCGGTCAGCGTCTGGCGGTTGCATCCGCCGCGCAGGCCGGGGCCTTTCTGCGCCATCTCCATCAGCGTGTCCCACAGGCGGCTGCCGTTGATGCGGGCGTTGCTTTGCACGTCTTTCATATCTCTCTCCCTTTGCCGCCCCTGCCCCGCGCGCCATTCGAGCGCAAGGCAGAGGCAGGTCCTCACGCGACCAGCGACTCGGCCAGAATGCCGATCAGCTCGTCGATTTCCGTCTTTTCGATGATCAGCGGCGGCGACATCGCGATGATGTCGCCGGTGGTGCGCAGATGCGCCCCCTTGTCCCAGGCGCGCAGGTAGGTGTCGAAGGCGCGCTTGGTGGGCACCCCCGCAACCGGCTCCAGCTCCACCGCGCCGACCAGGCCGGAGCAGCGGATGTCCTTCACATGCGGCATCCCCTGAAGGCTGAACAGGGCATCGGACCAATAGTCCTCCAGCGCCGCCGCACGCTCGAACAGCTCCTCCTCGCGGTAGGTGTCCAGCGCCGCCAGCGCCGCGGCGCAGGCGACCGGGTTGCCGGAGTAGGTATAGCCGTGGAACAGCTCGATCATATGCTCCGGGCCGGTCATGAAGGCATCGTGGATGGCGCTGCTGATCATCACCGCGCCCATCGGGATCACCCCGTTGGTCAGACCCTTGGCGGTGGTGATCATGTCCGGTTCGACGCCGTAGTAATCCGCGCCAAAGGCCCGGCCCAGGCGGCCATAGGCGGTGATCACCTCGTCGAAGATCAAGAGGATACCGTGCTCCCGGGTGATCTCGCGCAGCCGCTGCAGGTAGCCCTTGGGCGGCAGGATCACCCCGGCGGAGCCTGCCATCGGCTCGACGATCACCGCGGCGATGGTCTCCGCCCCGTGCAGCTCGATCAGCCGCACCAGATCCTCCGCCAGCTCCGCGCCATGCTCCGGCTGGCCCTTGGTAAAGCCGTTGCGCGCCGGGTCATGGGTGTGGCGCAGGTGGTCGACGCCGGTCAGCAGGCTGCCGAAATGGCGGCGGTTGTTGACGATGCCGCCCACCGAGATGCCGCCGAAGTTCACCCCGTGATAGCCCTTCTCGCGCCCGATCAGCCGGGTGCGGCCTTGCTCGCCCTTGGCCTTGTGATAGGCCAGCGCGATTTTCAGTGCGGTCTCCACCGATTCCGAGCCGGAGTTGGTGAAGAACACATGGTTCAGATCGCCCGGCGCCAGCTCCGCCAGCCGCGCGGCCAGCTCAAACGCCTTGGGGTGGCCCATCTGAAAGGCGGGCGCATAGTCCAGTTCGGTGACCTGTTTCTGCACCGCCTCGGTGATGCGCGGCGCAGCGTGGCCCGCGTTGACGCACCACAGGCCCGCGGTGCCATCCATCACCTTGCGCCCGTCGGTGGTGGTGTAATACATGCCCTCGGCCGAGGCGACCATGCGCGGCGACTGCTTGAATTGCCGGTTGGCCGTGAACGGCATCCAGTAGGCATCCATGGCGTTCGGCCGCTTCAGTTGATTATCCATGTCCAAGTCCTTTTCGTTCGAGTGTTCAGGCCGCAACGAGTTTTAGCAGCGTATCGAGGCTCTGCTTTGCATCGCCATAGAACATGCGGGTGTTTTCCTTGAAGAACAGCGGGTTCTCGATGCCCGAGTACCCCGTGCCCTGGCCGCGTTTGGAGACAAACACCTGTTTCGCCTTCCAGCATTCCAGCACCGGCATGCCCGCGATGGGGGAGTTGGGGTCCTCCTGCGCCGCCGGGTTCACGATGTCGTTGGAGCCGATCACGATGGCCACATCCGTGTCCGGGAAATCCTCGTTGATCTCGTCCATTTCCAGCACGATGTCGTAAGGCACTTTCGCTTCGGCCAAGAGCACGTTCATGTGGCCCGGCAGGCGGCCTGCGACCGGGTGGATCGCAAAGCGCACGTTCTTGCCCTTGGCCCGC
>MRWF01021838.1_pt1 | contig 48546 bp, 49 predicted proteins | sample 1013331 | NCBI WGS metagenome assembly MRWF01 (sample SAMN06117577, study PRJNA244670) | biofilm metagenome | biome: Water; feature: Cathode Biofilm; material: Biofilm; isolation source: microbial consortium enriched at the cathode of a solar microbial fuel cell | place: USA: District of Columbia ... | reverse complement strand
CTACCAGCCGCCGCCGCCGCCGCCACCGCCACCGCCACCTGAGAATCCCCCACCGCCTCCGCCGGAAGAACTGGAGCTCTGCGGCAGGGAACTGCTGACACCGGTATTCATGCTGGACATGATCGCATCGTTCATGCCGCCCACATTTCCGAAGGACCGGCTGCCGAAATGTCCCCAGGCCGGCGAGTAGCCTGCTGCTTCTGACGGCAAGGCCTTTTCAAAATACTTCGTCCACGGCTTTTCCACATCCAGTGCAATGGCGTAGGGCAGGAACTTCTCGTACCGCTCAAGGCTCATGGGAGGTGGAGCCTCGCTGCCCACCTCGACCGCGTTCAATTGGAGCTTTTCGGCTGTCTCGAGATACAGTCTGAACCCTTCTATTTCAGTACGCACTTCCTGCCCTTTGGGGGTGGGTGCAGGCATCAGGTACATGAACAGGCCGTTGAGCCCGGCCAGAGCCAGAATGATGCCGATATGCCACCAGGACCAGTTGATCGTCTGGGAAATGGCAAGGGCGATACCGGCGATGGTAAGAACCACAGCCATGAGCGTATAGCCCAGATTCCAGCGGAAATAGGGCTTGCCGTATTTCCGATACAGCGCCTTGCGGAACAATTGGTAGGCGGTGGTGAAAGTGGCATCATACTTTCCGCCGAGTGTCTTTGTGTCCTTGTACTTGAACAGATCGCCGTCCAGCAGTTTCTCGTCAGCTGTCAGGCTTGCCGCAGCGCCCGTCTTTCGGGTCAGGATTGTTGACTTCTTCTCGGACGCATCAATGTCCAGCGCCCCTTTCGTGCCCATGCTGATCAGGGTGGAAATCAGTGCGCCATGGCCGCGCAGTCCCCGGAAGAAAATATGGTGTACAGCCGCTGGCGACAGACCTTTTGGGGGTTCGTACCGCGCGAAGACCGGCCCCTTGGGTGGGTCTTCGCCCACCTTCCGGAAGCTGCGCACCAGATAGGTGAGAACGCCCAGAAAGGAGGCGATCAACACGCCAAGCGATCCATAGCGGAACCACCAGAGCGTGCTCTTGTCCGACAGGGATGGAGGCTCGATCACGCCCTTTTCCAGACTGACCGATACGGTTATGCCCTCGCGGGATTTGAAGGGCCGGGTTGCTTCGAACACATGCGCCCCCCCGCTCTGGCGATAGGCATAGTCGTGCCCCGTGTCCCCGAACCCGCCGGTATAGGCATCGTATGACACAATGCGCGCATCGTCCGGCAGGGTGATGCGCGCAGCTGCCTGGTCGATGGGAAAGAGCCAGTAATTGCCGGTAACGTTCCAGTAGAGTTCGTCATGAGTGTCGAAATACCGGATCTGGTTCTTCACCTCATATTCGATCTCGTATGTGTGCGCGCCATGAGGCAGGAAAACGTCCGCATCCCCGATACGGATGCGGAAGGCATTGCCGTCCTGCTCAACCGCATAGGGCTCGCGCCGTCCGTCACGGGTCACGCGTTTCACCTGGTACTGATAGGGCAGCTTGTCGCCGTCGCGGCCGTTATCATCGGCATAATAGCGCGGCAGGTCGCGGAAAATTCCCCGGCGAATCCTGACACCTTCGGAGGTGACCTGGATTGTTTCCGACACGCGGATATCACCATCCCGCTCGACCTTGATCGCCACGTCGAAGCTGTCGATCTTCTCTTCGGCCTGGCCGCCTGCTGCGATCAGGCCGGCCACCAGCAAGAGGGTCAGGATGCGGAAGATCACGATGCGCCCCCAAGGTTGACTTCCGGCAAGGCACGGCTCGCCATGTCGACTTCGAAATAGGCCCGCTCGCGAAATCCGAATGCCCCGGCCAGCAAATTGGCGGGAAAGCTCTGCACGCTCGTGTTCAGCTCCCTCACCGCGCCATTGTAGAAGCGGCGGGCCATTTCGATCTTGCCTTCGGTTTCGGAAAGTTCCTTCTGCAGTTCCAGGAAGTTACCGCTCGCCTTCATGTCGGGATAGTCTTCTGCCACCGCCATCAGACGCGCCACCGGCCGCGACAGCGCGCTCTCGGCTGCGCTCCGGCTGGCAAGGTCATCCCCGGCCGCCAGCGCCCTGGCCCGTTTCTCGGTCACATCCTCGAACAATTCGCGCTCATGGGCGGCGTAGGCCTTCACCGTGTTCACCAATTGAGGGATCAGATCTGCCCGGCGCTTGAGCTGGACGTCTATGTCGGACCAGCCATTGTTCGCCATCTGGGACCGGCTGACGAGCCGGTTGTAGATCAGCACGCCAAGAACGATCAGGATGGCCACGAGGCCAATCAGGAAATAGGTCAGCACAGTCGAGGTCCCTCCCGGTAGACCTCCTATCCTTATCCGCCCTTCCAGGCCCTGTTAAGGCTGTAACCTGCCCCAGCGTGCCCGCCAGTCATCGCGTGTCATTTCCCAGACGAGCGACCGGCGGTGTGTACCGTCCGGACGGACACTTTCGATCTCGCCCCTGCGCGCAAAGCCCATGCCGTCAAGCATGCGCTGTGTCGGTACATTCGACAGGCTGGCGGTCTCGCACAGCAGATCCAGGTCCAGCGCCTCGAACATCCAGTCGAAACTGGCCACGGCGCCGCGGGTTCCCTGTCCTTTCGCGTGCTGCGACGGATGCAACGCCCCTCCCAGCTCGCCGGCGGCCCATTGCGGCCAGACCTGTACATCACTGTAGCCCATGATGCGGCCATCCTGATCGTCGCGCACAAAGAGGAGACCTGTGCCCACGCGGCGTTCCGCCAGATGCTGGTCGATAAAGGCTTCGACGCTGGCCAATGTCAAAGGCCGTGGAAGGGTATAAATCGGCGCGTGAACGGCTGGGTCCGACAATAGCGCGAACAGGCCGCTGGCGTCGTCCAGCCGGGCGAGGCGCGACGCATCATCGTCCGTGCCGAGCCGCTCGGCCCGTCGCACATGGTCACGTATGCGCTCTGCCCGATCCGGCGGAACGTTCTGCCGCGTGAGGGGAATGCCGTCAGCCATTAAGGTGATTGGGACACAGGCAAGCGCTGCCCGCAATATGTCACCCGGCGGCACATGTCCGGGTGGCGGCAATACGCGCATTGACCGGGGCGGCGGCAGAGGCCAGATGCGCGCATGATGGAAACCTCCCCCGATACGCCTCGGCACGGCAGCAATGCCTTCATGTTCGTGATCATCACGGTCGCGATCGACATGCTTGCCTTCGGTCTGATCATTCCGGTCATTCCAACGCTTGTGCAGGAATTGGGGCACATCACACCGGAACAGGCCACGCTGTACATTGGCGGACTGGGCGCAACATATGCAGTTATGAACTTCCTGTTCGGCCCGGTACTCGGATCGCTGTCGGACCGGTTCGGACGGCGTCCCGTCCTGCTTGCATCGATCGCGACGCTGGGTCTGGACTTCCTCATCATGGGGTTTGCCGGATCGATCTGGCTGTTGTTCCTCGGGCGGGCCCTTTCCGGCATTTCCGGCGCGACCTATTCGACCGCCAACGCCTATATCGCCGATGTGACCGAGCCGGAAACACGCGGCAAGGCCTTTGGTATGGTCGGTGCGGCGTTTGGTTTCGGTTTTGTCTTCGGCCCTGTGCTGGGCGGGTTCCTGGGAGATTTCGACGCGCGCGCACCCTTCTTCGCGGCGGCGGTGCTCGCACTGCTCAACTTCGTCTATGGCGTCTTTGTGCTGCCCGAATCGCTGGCCCCGGAGGATCGTCGCTCGTTCGACCTCCGCAGGGCCAATCCTTTCGGCGCGGCAAAGCACTTCTCCAAATTGCCGCAAGTGTCGTGGTTCCTGGCTGCGGCAGGCATCTTCTTCCTGGCCCATACCGTGTTCCCGTCGACCTGGTCGGTGCATGGCGAAATCCGGTATGACTGGACACCGAAGGATATCGGCCTTTCACTGGGCCTTGTCGGGGTCGGCGCCGCCGTGGTGCAGGCCGGGTTGATGGGGATGGCCCTGGACCGGTTCGGCACGCTGCGCACAGCGGCCTATGGCATCATAATCAATGCCATCGCGCTGTTCCTGTATGCTTTCGCGGACGTCGGGTGGATGGTGTTCTTGATCATCCCGTTCGGCGCTCTTGGCGGCGTGGCCAGCCCTGCCATGAACTCGCTGATGTCGTCGGTCACCCCGCGCAATGCGCAGGGCGAGTTGCAGGGCGCCTCGGCCAGCCTCAATTCCTTCGCGATGATTTTCGGCCCGCTTCTGATGTCTGGCGCACTGTATTATTTCACGGAGCCAGCCTCTCCGGTCCACTTCCCGGGCGCGGCCTTCCTGCTCGCCGCCGTGCTGACGGCGCTGGCCATCCTGCCCTTCCTGCGGGGCGTGCAGGCCAACAAGGCGGCACTGCCGGCCGCAGAATAAAGCCGGCCCGGACGGTCCCGAACCGGCTTCAATCCAGGTCTGCCTCGGGCAGGCTAGCCTTTCGGCTTCATCAGCAAGCCGGCCAGAACGCCGACAATGCCGCCCCCGACACCGCCTTCAAGCAGCGAGTTGACAATGTTCATCAAGGATGTGGCGCTGGCGGCAGGATCGCCCAGTACCTGAATGCTCGCTGCATCCAGTCCGAAATGGGCCCCGATGCCGCCGACGATCCCTCCGAGCAGGCCGCCTGTCCCGCCACCGCCGCCAAGCCGTGACACCAGCGGACCGATCACGAGTCCTCCGATCGCGCTCAGAATGAGCGGAAGAATACTTTCCATATTTTGCCCTCCCTTAGGCGTTTCGGGGGGCTCTTTCGGCCCCTCCATAGCCGAGACAATCCGGTTTCGGCTGGCAGGTCCAGAACATTTACCATCGGGGAAGGTGTTGCGCTCAGCTGGAACGACGGGCAAACAGCGCCGGAATGACTGACTTGCGCCCTGCCCTGTTCCTGGATCGAGACGGTGTGATCAACATCGACAAGGGCTATGTCAGCCGTGTTGAGGATTTCGAGTGGATCGACGGCGCCGCAGAGACCATCGCAGCCTTCAATTCACGCGGGTGGTATGTCTTCATCGTCACCAATCAGTCCGGCATCGCCCGCAATTACTACAGCGAAGCCGATATGCACATTTTGCATGAGTGGATGCAATCCGAACTAAAGACCCGCGGCGCACACATAGATCGAATTTACTATTGCCCCTTCCATGATGAGGGAGAAAACCCCGCTTACCGAAAGACAAGCTTTGACCGGAAGCCGAACCCCGGAATGCTTTTGCAGGCAATGTCGGACTTTCCGGTTAAGCGTGAGCAGAGCTTTCTGATCGGCGACAAGGAATCCGACATCTCAGCCGCCCAGGCGGCCGGTATCGCCGGATTCCTTTTCCGGGGCGGGAATCTCGCGGAATTCGCCGAATGGACTCTTGCCGGCTTTGAAGATGGCAATCGCGGCTAGGCGGTCGGCGCCTTGCCGCCAGGAATTCGCAGCACCTGTCCGGGGTAGATCAGGTCCGGGTCATTAAGCATCGGCTTGTTTGCCTCGAAGATGTCGGGGTATTTCATCGCATTGCCCAGATAGGTTCGAGCAATGGCAGACAGGGTATCACCTTTCTGCACCGTATGAAAAACAGAGGCTTCACCGGCCTTCTCGACTTCAACGCCGCTCACATCCACTTCCGCAACACCCTCGACATTGCCGGAGGTCAGAACGATCTTCTCCAGCGTCTCCTGATCGGGCACCTTGCCCTCAAGCTTGACAGTCTCACCTTCCACTACGGCCCGATAGTCTCCGCCAAGGCCCATATCGCGGGCTTCCTTCGTAATCACTTCAGCTTTGAATGCCTGCTCGTCATCGCCGTCAAACACGTCCTTGATCGCATCGAAATTGCGCTTCTGCATGTCGATGTATTTCTGGCCGGCACTTTTGAGAAATTTGAACATATCCTTCGTCGTCCCCTCTTCTGGAATGTTCTGAAGAGCGTACCGGGTTTTGCCCTAGGGGAAAGTCCGAACGACAGTTCCCGTAAAACGCGGCAGAGAGACCTGCGCACTGCCGCACCGTAACCCCTAGCGTTCAGATGAAGCTGTCACTAGTGTGCGCCGCAACAACGACGCTTACTTTGGAGGAAAGCTCATGCGCGAAGCCGTTATTGTATCCTACGCCCGGACCGGCATGGCGAAAGCCAGCCGCGGATCCCTGAACAACACGCACGGCATCACCATGGCCGGCCATGCCATCAAGGGCGCCATCGACCGCGCCGGCATTGAAGCCGCGTCCGTGGAAGACGTGTTCCTCGGCTCTGCACAGCCGGAAGGCGCAACCGGCCATAACGTTGCCCGTAACGCCGCGCTGTGGGCTGGCTGCCCGTCCACAACGTCCGGCGCGACGATCAACCGTTTCTGTTCCTCAGGGCTGCAGGCCATCGCGAATGCGGCCCACACCGTGATCAATGAAGGCGCTCCGGTGGCCATCGGCGGCGGTGTCGAATCCCTGTCCCTCGTTTCCCGCAGCGGCCACATGAATTTGCACCGCTACACCGAAGACGAGTTGATGAAGAAATGGCCGGCGATCTGGATGACCATGATCGAAACTGCCGAAATCGTTGCGGACCGGTATGGCGTCAGCCGCGAGTATCAGGACGAGTATTCCGTTGAATCCCAGAAGCGTACCGCCGCCTTCCAGGAAAAAGGCTACATGGCCGAGGAAATCGTTCCGCTGAAGACCACGATGAAACTGGTCAACCGCGAAACCGGCGAAGAGACCTTCCAGGAGGTCGTGTGCGACCGCGACGAGTGCAATCGCCCCGGCACGACCTATGAGAGCCTTGCCGGCCTGAAACCGGTCTTCTCCGGCGGCATGGTCGTCAAGGAAGGCAAGTACGTTACCGCCGGTAACGCTTCCCAGCTGTCCGATGGCGCCGCTGCTGTGGTGGTCATGGAAGCCAAGGAAGCCGAAAAGCGCGGCCTGAAGCCGCTCGGCCGTTTCGTGGGCTTCAACGTTGCTGGCTGTGACCCGGACGAAATGGGTATCGGCCCGGTCTTCGCTGTTCCGCGCCTGCTGGAGCGCCATGGGCTGAAAGTCGACGACATCGACCTGTGGGAGCTGAACGAAGCCTTCGCGTCGCAGTGCCTGTACAGCCGTGACCGTCTGGGCATCGACCCGGAGAAGTACAACGTCAATGGCGGCTCGATCTCGATTGGCCACCCGTTCGGAATGACCGGTGCACGTTGCACGGGATCGCTTCTGATGGAAGGTCAGCGCCGGGGTGCGAAATGGGGCGTGGTGACCATGTGCATCGGCGGTGGCATGGGCGCGGCCGGCCTGTTCGAAATCTTCAGCTGATCCCCTTCAGACTGAACGCAGCGAACGCCCCGAACTTCGGTTCGGGGCGTTTTGCTTTTGCAGACAAGGCCTTATGTTGAAGGCGTCACGCCAATTCGCACTGGAGCCGCCATGATTCGCCCCCTTCTGTCCGCCGCCTGCCTGGCTGTCCTGGCCGCATGCACACCGGCGTCAGACATTGCCGAACACGGTGTCAGCACGGATCCCGATGGTGCAACGGGTTTCATTACGTCTCAGCTGGTTCCACCGGAAACCGCCACGTTCCGCGACGGCGAGAGCGTGCCGCGCGATGCAGATGGCCGCCCCTATTCCTACGCGCTGCTGGGTCAGCCCCTGCCGGCCCTGTCGGGTCAGATGGCGGATGGCAGCATGATCGACCCGACCATGCTGGCTGGCCGCTGGATGGTGATCGATGTCTGGGGCATCTGGTGTGGTGACTGCATGGCAGACGCTCCCTATGTCGCCGCACTCGTCACGGCGATCGAACAGGACCCGGACCTCGGTTTCCTGTCGATCCACACGCCAGCCAATCCCAATCGCGCAACACCTGAAGACATGTACGGAAAGTACGGGTCGGTCGCGGCGTACTTCGCGGCGAAGGGCTATGCCTACCCCACACTGCTGGACGAGGATGCCAGTCTGCGGGCAGCCCTGCAGATCAGCTGGACGCCGTCCTATCTTCTGGTCGATCCGCAGGGCGTGGTGCGCGGGTTCCGGACAGACCTGTCCGTCGCGGAGGGCGAACCGGTGAAGGATTTCCTGAAGGATGTGGCCGCCGTGAAGGCGCAGGCCGCTGCAGCCGAGCCTGCCGCCCCTGTCGGGGCCTCCGGGATCGGCCCCGATGGTGCAGGACGTCTGTCCGGTGCAACCCCGTTCAACACGAATGCCATCCGGGCGGCCTTTCCCGGGTATGAAATCGTGCCGGGCCAAATGATGGCCGAAGGCGAGACCTATCCGGTCTTCCACGCTGTCCGCGCAGCCGACGAGGCCCCGTCCTTCACGATCGAGCCGGACTGGTCACGCGGCCACGTTCATCGCGTATCGACCGACAATCCTGCGATTGCCGGCCCTGACGGCCAACAGGTTGGCGCATTCAGGCTGAGCCAGCTGGACGCGGCGGCCCGTGCCCTCTGCATGCCGGGCGCGGACGAGGCCAGCGACCTTTTGGTCTGCACCGAGGCGTATGACGGGGCCCTGTTCCAGCGCCTGTTCACCCCGGACGAGGATGCGACGGACGCCACGCTGAGCGGCATGGCCTACTATCCGCCAGAGGCCGAACCGGCAGATTAACCCGGCGGCAACCACAAGCTGCCGGTTTTACCATCATTTCGACGGTTTTGGGCTGACAGGGTGTTTGATCATTCGCCTGCCAGCTTGTAACTGATAGAAAAAGGCATGGTGGATAAACAGAAAGGCGGGTCCTGATGCTGCACCCATCGACCAAACGGCTGATCGACAAGCTCGGCGACATGACTCGTCGTCAAAAGGTTGCCTGGCAGGAAGCCGATGACGGCAGCATCACGCATGACACAGAGGGCTATCGGGTGACGCTGACCCCCGAACCGCATGCCGTCCTGCTGACCGACTCCCAAGGCCGGGAGATCGAGACCTGTACCCCCGCCGAATTTGCCGACGACATCGACAAGGATGGCCGTCCCTACACAATGTTCGTCGAAGAGCTGTACCGGGAAGCCAAGCGTCATGCACGCGGAGCAGAAGAAGCCATAAATGCGGTGCTGGCCGGACTGGTGGCTGCTGAGACCATCCCGTCCGGCGAGGATGTGGCAGACGACACTCCGGACGCAGAGACGGTTGATGTTCCGGACGCCACACTTGGCACCGAGGACGCCCTGGAGGAAGACGCCACCATCGAGGACCCGGTGGATGACAGTTCCCCGCTGGAGCCCGACGCCTATCAGGAAATGGACAGCCAGTCCGACATCACATTTGCCGTCGCCTCCCTGGCCGATCAGGTGAATGGCGAGTCGGCCCACATCGCTCCAGCTGTCGATGATGAAGCGGCGGAGGATACCGTCCCGACCGAAGACGATGTGCTGACCGATGAGAACACTGCCGTCTCGACCATGGAGGCCCTGCAGGAGACCGACATCGAGGCGGATATGCCTGAAGAGGCCGCAACCGACGAGTTTTCCGAACCGGCGCCAGCAGCCGAGCTGGAAACAATGGCGGATACGACCCTCGCCGACGCCCCCATCGCCGGCTTTGGTGTTTCGTCTGCCGAGGCCCCTGCTCCGCTCGAGCCGGCCGAGGACCCGACTCCGGTGAACACACCTGAAGGCGGTTACACGCCGACCGGGTTCGTCGATGCCTCGGATGAAGACTCCGCGCCCCAAGAACCAGCCGAAACGGAGATGTCGCCGATTGAAAGCGACGCGGCGGATCTGCCGCCCATGTTCACGGCTTCAGACACTGAAGCCCCGGACCCGGTGGAGTCAGAGGTGGAACACGCCGCGGACGAGATGACCGAATCCGCCGGTGCCCCCTGGCCTGCTGCGCCCGAGGCAGATGCGGACTTGCCCGCCCCCGTGGACGCCGAGACATATGAGGCGCCATCGCCGGAAGTAGCGATCGAGTTTGGTGCCGAGGAGCAGTTGGCAGAAACCGAACCCGACACAGCCGAGACCACGGACCAGCCGGAGCCCACCCCGCAGAGCAATTTCACGAGCAGTTTCTTTGGTGGCGGGTTCGGCGGTGGCCTCGGCGCCTATCGCAGTGAGCCGGCCCCTGAGCCCGCGAGCGAACCGGATGCAGGAGAAGCAGAAGAGATCGCACCGGCGGAGACTTCCGAATTCGGCGAGGCGGTCTCGGACCTGGCGTCCGCCGACCTGGCCGTCGAGAGCCAACCCGCCCCCGCCGAGCTGACCGAGCCGCCGCGCTCGTTCAGCCTGTCCGGTATTGGCGCGCGGCACGACCCTGAGCCTGCCCCAGCGCCGCTGGAGGCCAGCGCACCCACCGAGCCGGAGGCTGAGGCACAGGTCATGATCGATGGCACCAATGACCTGCCGGCCTGGCCCGGATCCGATCCCGCCCCGGTGATGGACGACGCACCGGAAACGGGCATGGTGTTCGAAGCCCCCGCAGCCGACGATGTTGTGGAGGTGACGCCGGAGCCGGTGCCTGACCCTGAACCGGATTTCACGCCGGACGTGCCGGAAGCGAGCATTGCTGCAGATGCCGAACCGGAGACCGGGGATGCCGCCGCAGAGGAAACACCGGTCCGGCCCGTGAAACGTTTCAATCCCTGGAACTGATGCCTAGCCGCGCCAGAACCGGCGGGTGAGGACCACGAACACGGCGACAAATTCCAGACGTCCGAGCAGCATGGCCGTGGCGCAGACCCATTTTGCGAAATCCGGCAGGAGCTGGAACGTGCCGGACGGCCCGATCATCGGACCAAGCCCCGGACCGACATTGGAGACGCTGGTGGCGGCCCCGGAAATCGCGGTGAGCGCATCCACACCTGTCAGGCTGATCAGGGCGGCGGCAACCAGGAAAGTCAGCAGGTAGAGGCTGACAAACACCATGACCGATTGCAGAACTTCCTCGTCCACCGTCTTGCCGGCATAGCGGATGGGCGTGCGGCGGTGTGGCTGGATCATGCGCTGGGAATAGGCAAGGATCGTCTTGGCGGCAATTTCCAGGCGGAACATTTTCAGGCCGCACGCGGCCGACCCCGCACACCCCCCGACAAAGGTGGCCCCAAGGAATACAACCATGACGGGTTGGCCCCAGGTGTCATAGGGCGCCGAGGCATAGCCGGTGCCGGTCATGATCGAGATGATGTTGAACAGCGCTTCCTTGAAGCCGTGGAAGACGTGATCGAAGATCGGCGGGTCAACCACAGCCTCGTGATAGACCACAATGATCGTGGAAAAGACCAGCGCCAGGGCGAAATAGAGCCGGGGCTGGGGATCGGTCAGCATGGGGCGGATACGCCCCTGCAGCATCAGCATGGCAAGCAGGCTGAACGGCAGACCCGCGATGAACATGAACACGGTCGCGACATAAGGCGCGTTGGTGTCGCTGAAATAGCCGAACGAGGCATCATGCGTGGAATAACCCCCTGCCGACATGGTGGTCATGGCGTGTGTGATGGCGTCGAACCAACTCATGCCGGTGAGATAGTAAAGCAAGGCGCACAGCATGGAGATGAGCAGATAGGTCAGGCCGAGATAGGCCGCGATATCGGTGATACGCGGCAGGAATTTGCCGGACATGTCCGAGCTTTCGAGCTCGAACAGCTGCATCCCGCCGACCCGCAGCTGGGGCAGGATCGCGATGGCGGTGACAATGATGCCGATGCCCCCGATCCATTGCAGGATGGCCCGCCACAGCAGGATGCCACGCGGCGCGTCATCCAGCCCGGTCATGACTGTGGCCCCGGTTGTGGTGAGGCCGGAAATCGATTCAAACAGGGAGTCGGTGATGTTCATGCCGAATGCGAGGAACGGGATCGCCGCAATCATCGGCAGGAACACCCAGACCAGCACGGTCAACAGGAACCCTTCCCGCTGGCCTGTCCGTTCGACCGCCCCGCGCGAGAGCACCCACATGCAGGTGCCGATCAGGATGGAGCCGAAAGCCGAGACCTCGAACACGACGGTTTCCTGACGCCCATCGGCCAGATCGATCAGCGCGCACGGGATCATCGCCATGCCCAGAAGGACGGTCATGATGCCGATGGCAAGGAAGATGGGGCGAAGTTGCATGATGTTGGCGGGGAAGATACGCCGCAAATCCTGCTGAGGTGTCAACGCATTGCGTGGTTAAGCAGGCAGCACGAAAGGGCGTGTTCGAGGCAGGTTGCAGGAAAGGTCCGGACGCTCCTGACGATAATGTGAAGGCGGTGGTGGCCGACAGCAGGGCAGATATGCCATTTTCGGGCCAGATCAAAGGCCTTGCGCCAGTTGACGCGGCGCTTGGCATGGGCCTAAACGCCCCCTTCGTTTCATTTGTAACGGACAACCCCGCATGTTCGACCATTCTTCCTTCGACGCTCATGAAGGTGTCCATCTGTTTCATGATGCTGATAGCGGCTTGAAGGCCATTGTCGCAATTCACTCGACCGCGCTGGGACCGGCCGCTGGCGGGTGCCGGATGTGGAATTACGACACCGGCGAGGCGATGCTGCGCGACGCGCTGCGCCTGAGTCAGGGCATGAGCTACAAGAACGCCATGGCGGACATTCCGCTGGGCGGCGGAAAGGCGGTCATCTGGGGCGACGCAAAGACGGACAAGTCGCCAGCACTGTTCCGTGCGTTCGGCCGCGCGGTCGAGAGCCTGCAGGGCCGCTACATCACAGCTGAAGATGTCGGGATCAGCGTCGCCGACATGCAGATCGTGCGCGAGGAGACGGCTCACGTGGCCGGCCTCGACCAGGGTGCAGCAGCCAGCGGGGACCCCTCCCCGATCACCGCGATGGGCATCTATCTCGGCATTCGCGAGACGGCGCAGCGTGTGTTCGGCACCGATGACCTCAACGGCCGCACCATTGCTGTTCAGGGCGTCGGATCGGTCGGGGGGCATGTATGCGAGCACCTGGCGAAGGCGGGAGCCCGCCTGATCATCACCGACATCGACCAAGCCGCCCTGTCCGACATTTCGCGACGCACCGGCGCGCAGATCGTGTCGCCAGACGAGATCTATGATGTCGAGGCCGATATCTTCTCTCCCAACGCGCTGGGCGCGATCATCAATGAGAAAACGCTGGACCGGTTTCGCGTGAAAGCGATTGCCGGGGGAGCAAACAACCAGTTGATCGTGCCGGAAATGGGCGAATTGCTGCGCAGGCGCGGCATCCTCTATGCGCCGGACTATGTGATCAATGGGGGCGGCATCATCAATGTCTGCGCAGAGATCTCCGGCACCTATTCCCGCGATTGGGTTGACCGGAAGGTGCATGCCCTGATGACCACGCTGGGCGAAGTGCTGGACACGGCCCTGTCGTCCGGAGAGCCCACCAATCTGGTGGCAGACCGGATCGCCCGGGAGCGGATCGGCCGGGGCGATTAGGTAGTCTCACCTAGTTCCATCGGGGCGATCAGTGTTACACACACTTATCGAACCCGATGACACGAGGATTGAGCCCATGTCTGTAGTCGCCATGCTTCAGGGAACGGTCGAGACCGATCTCGCCACAATGCGGACCGCGCTGTCCCTTGCCCGGCGTATGAATGTGCCCCTGCGCGGATTGTGCGCCCTGCCCGACCCCAATTCTGCCCTGATGGTGATCGCCACGCCGGAAGCCGCCGGCCTGACCAGCGCAACCACACAATCCGTGTTCGACATGCAGGAAGAAGTCCTGTCCAATGCACGCGAAGCCTTCCGCACAGCGACCGAAGGCGCGGAGAATGTGACCTGCGAGTTCAAACATGAAGTCAATACGGTCGAGCGTGCCGCCGCAAATGCGGCCGCGCTGTCGGAAGCGGTCGTGTTCCCCCGCATCGCCGCAGACGGCTCCCAACCCCTGAACCCGGCATTCGAACACATCCTGATGGACGCGCATTTGCCGCTGGTCCTGGCAGGAACGGCTGCAGATGTTGCCGGCCCGGCCATCATTGCCTGGGATGGCAGCAATGGCGCGGCCCGGGCAGTTCGCTTTCACCTGCCCGTCCTGAAAGCGCTGGGCGACGTGATCATTGCACAGAATACTGACGATCTGGAGAAGGACCCGCAACGCGAAATCTCTGCACCGGAAGCCCTGTCGGACTGGCTGGTCCTGCAAGGCATTTCATCCCGCGTGATGGAAATCGAGGGAGAAGTGGCCGCCGGTCTGCTCGCCATGGCAAAAGGCTCTGGCGCCGGACTGATCGTTGCCGGGGCTTATGGACATTCGCGGTTGACCGAACGCCTGTTCGGCGGCACGACCCGCCGCCTGCTGAAAGCCGACAGCGCGCCAGCCCTGGCGCTGGCCCACTGAGGAGATACCGAGATGAGCCTGTCAAAGATCGTATTGCAACTTGCCCGCAATCCGGGCCTGCCTGCCGGGGATGCGAGCCACGGATATACGCTGGTTGCTCCGCTGACTTCAGAAGGGCAGATTGATGTGGACGCCTGGCGCGCCCACCGGGCCGAGTGCCGCGTGGTGCGGTTCAGCCCGGACCCGGACGAACACGCCACGGGCCTTTTGACCCATCGCGGCAGCCGCTGGTTCTTCCATTATGACGAGGATGACGAGGGCGATGACGAGGCCGGCTACAAGCTGGGTGACCATGTCTTCAAGGAGGGCGAATACGTCACCATCGCCAGCCATGGCGAAACGCCGATGACGTACAAGATCACCGATATCAGCCCGGTCTGACCTTCCCGGGCGTCAAGCTGGACAGATTCGCCGTAACGGCGCACACTTTCTCCCATAAAGGGCCGGCAAACAGGCCCATGGGAGGAAGACATGAAGAGATTTCTGGGCGTCGCCGTTTCGGCGATGGCGCTGGCTGCCTGTGGCGGACCGGAACCGGACACGCCGGCGCAGGACGCAGAGACAGGTGTGGCCGGCACGGAAAGCAGTGCTGCGGGGGAGACGCGCACCGCAGGTTACAACAAGGACCGGAATGCCTATTTCGGCGACCTCCACATCCATACCCGGTCCAGCTTCGATGCCTATATCTTCAATGTCCGGCGCACCGCCGATGATGCCTACCGGTTTGCGCGGGGCGAAACGGTGACCCACCCTTCCGGCTTCGAAATGACGATTGCCGGCGGACCGCTCGATTTCTACACCGTCACCGACCATGCCGAGTATCTTGGCATTCTGCCCGTAATGGATACACCCGGCACGGTACTGTCGGAGCTGCCACGGGCAAAGGCGATGTTCTCCAATGACCCGCAGCAGATCACGACGGCCTTCCAGACCGTCGGCGCCTCTGTCCGGTCCGGCGAACCGATTGACGAGATGTATGATGAATCCATCATCAATTCCGTCTGGATACAGAATATCGAGGCGGCCGACCGGCATTATGTTCCGGGTGAGTTCACGACCTTTGCCGCCTATGAATACACATCCGTGACGGTGAACGAGGAGGAGAATTCCTTTGCAGGCGGCAATCTGCACCGGAATGTCTTCTTCAAGGGCGCAGCGCCGCTGCGGGCCTTTTCCACATTGGACTCGCCCAATCCGGAAGATCTGTGGGACTGGATGGATCAGAAGCGGGCGGAAGGTTTCGAGTCGATTGCCATTCCGCACAATCCGAATGTGTCCGATGGGCAGATGTTCCGTCTGGAAACATATAATGGCGACCCGCTAGACGCGGCCTATGCCGAACAGCGGATGCGCAACGAGCCCCTGGTCGAGGTCACGCAGGTCAAGGGCACAAGCGAAACCCACCCTGCCCTTTCCCCGAATGACGAGTGGGCCGATTTCGAAATCTATGACCGGCTGCTCGCATCCTATGAAGTGTCAGCGACGGAAGGCAGCTATGTCCGCGAAGCCTATCGCAACGGGCTGAAGCTTCAGGAGGAAGAAGGATTTGACCCATTCCGCTTCGGCCTTGTGGCAGCCTCCGACAGCCATGTCGTCGGTGGAGCCTATGCCGAGAATGACTATTGGTCGAAAGTCGGCATCGTGGACGGCACACCCATGGCACGCGGCTCGGTCCCCTTCATGGGCACCAAATCCTGGGACGCCCAGCCGGACAATCCGATCGTCACCAATGCCCGGGAATGGTTCTCACGCTGGGGCGCGTCCGGCCTGACGGGTGTGTGGGCAGAGGAAAACACGCGCGAGTCCATCTTCGACGCGTTCCGGCGCAAGGAAACCTTTGCCACCACCGGCCCCCGCATGAAGGTTCGCTTCTTCGCGGGGTACGAATATTCCGACGAGATGCTGGACGCACCGGACCTGACCCGGCTGGCCTATGATGGCGGCGTGCCGATGGGCGGCGACCTGATCGGCACCGGCAACGCCCCGACCTTTCTGGCCTGGGCGCAGCGGGACCCGAACATGGGCGCACTGCAACGGGTCCAGATCATCAAGGTCACCTCAGACGGTGAAGCGGTCTTTGACGTGGCCTGCCATACCGGCACGCCAGACCCGACGACGCATAGATGCCCGGACAATGGCGCGGCTGTGGACATGGAAACCTGCACACCGACCGGAGACGGCGCGAGCGAACTGAAAGCGGTCTGGCAGGACCCGGATTTCGATCCGGCCCGGCGGGCAACCTATTATGTGCGCGTGCTCGAAAATCCGAGCTGTCGCTGGTCGACCTGGGAGGCCATGCGGGGTAACGTGCCCCCTCGCCCGGACGTGCCCCAGACCATACAGGAGCGCGCCTACACTTCGCCGATCTGGTACATGTCGGCCAATTAAGGGACACGCAGCTTCGTGAAACTCCTGCGAGACCCGCTCGTGCACTTCGTCGTGGCGGCTGCCCTGATCTTCGGCCTGTACCAGATCTGGCAGACCCGTTCAGACGCCGCCCGGTCGATCATCTTCATCTCGGCTGAGGAATTGGAGCGCATGGCGGCGCTCTACACGTCCGAGGCTGGCGCGCTGCCGACCGAGACGGATATGGCGGCCATGGTGTCCGACCATGTACGGGACGAAGCCCTGGCCCGCGAGGCCCGGCGCCTTGGTCTGGACGAGGACGACACGATCATCACGCGCCGGCTGGCACAGAAGATGAGCTTTGTCGTATCCGACCTAGATGACGCCCCGGAGCCGGACGAGGCTGCCCTGCGGGACTGGATGGCCACGCATCCTGACAGGTTCTCTGTGCCGGCCACCGTCACCTTCAGCCATGTCTATTTCAGCCCGGATGTGCACGGGGCCGATACGCAGCAGACCGCTCAGGTCGCGCTGGGCCAATTGATCGCGGACCCGGCCATCGACCCGGCACGCATGGGCGATCCGTTCATGATGCAGCGTCAGTATGGAGACATTCCAATGCGGGAACTGGCCCGGCAGTTCGGCGGCATGTTTGCCGAGGCTGTGTTCGCCCTGCCCGTCTCTGACACCTGGCAGGGGCCGGTCGAGTCAGCCTACGGTCTCCACCTGGTCAAGGTGACCGGGGCGACACCCGAAACGCAGCCGCCCTTCGAGGATATTGAAGCGCAGGTGCGAAAGGACTGGACAGAGGAAACCCGGCGCGCGGCAAACGAGCAGGCGATCCGCGACATTGTCTCGAAATACCGGGTCGAGCTTGAGGGCGTGGAGTGATGCGGGGCCTACTGGCCCTGTTGACGGCCATCCTGATCTGCGCCGGTGCAGCCGCGCACGAAGTGCGCCCTGCCTATCTCGAACTGACAGAAACCCAGCCGGATGAGTATGAAGTGGTCTGGAAACAGCCCGTGCTGGACGGTCGCCGGCTGAAACTGGACCCAGTTTTTCCCGATGGGTGCGAACGGCAGAATGAACGACTGAGCCGACCGGGCTCAACCCTGGTGACGCGCTGGACCATGGCCTGTGACCTGGGCGCAGGCACGCTCGCGGTCGACGGGCTGGACCGCACCCTGACCGATGTCTTCCTGCGCATTGACCGGATGGAGGCCGAGGATTTTTCCGCCCTGCTGAGGCCCGGGGCCAGTTCCATTGATCTGGGCGGACCGCAGGGCGCAGCGACGCTGTCCTATTTCCGGATCGGCGTGGAACACATCATTTTCGGGTATGACCATTTGCTGTTCGTGCTGGGGCTGGTGCTGCTGGTGCGACCGCGTCAATTGCTGGCAACTGTCACCGCCTTCACGGTGGCTCATTCGATCACGCTGGCTGCGTCAGCGCTGGGCGGAGTGAGCCTGCCGGGCCCGCCGGTCGAGATCACCATCGCCATGAGCATCGCGCTGCTGGGCGCAGAAGCGATTTACCGCATGCGGGGCCGGGAAACGCTGGCTCAGACAATGCCCTGGCTGATCGCGTTCGGCTTCGGGCTGGTGCACGGGTTCGGATTTGCCGGGGCGCTTTCGGAAATCGGATTGCCGCCCGGCGCGGAAGTAATGGCGCTTCTGCTGTTCAATCTGGGTGTTGAGGCAGGCCAGGTGGCATTCGTTCTCGTCCTTCTGGCACTCGCATGGATCGGCCGCCACCTGTACCGGCCGGGCGGCCCGGCGGTCCGGACTGCGGCGGCCTATGCCATCGGCATCACCGGCAGCTATTGGGCAATCGAGCGGATCGCCGCCACATTCTTCTTCTAGAGACCGATCGCCTTCCAGAGCATGCGGGCAGCAACAATGGCCAGCAGCACGGCAAACCAGCGTTTGAGATTGGCTTCACCCAGCCGATGCGCCAGGGCGGCGCCAACCGGAACCATGGTGACCGTGAAAACGGATATCAGGGCGAAGGCGGCGAGATTGACATTGCCCAGAGAAAACGGCGGCCGGCCTTCGGTTCCCCACCCCACCAGAATGGCAGCCAGTGCCCCCGGCAAACCAATGGCAACGCCCCAGCCGGCCGCTGTGGCGACCGCCTTGTGAATGGGGCGTCCGCACAGAGTCATCAGGCTGACCCCAAACGTGCCTCCCCCGATGCCCATCAAGGCAGACAGTGTGCCGACGGATGTCCCGAGCGCCGCGCGGACGGGACCGCCGGGCATGTCATCGGCAAGCCGCCAGGTTGGTCTACCGAAATAAAGCTGCGCCGCCAGCAGGAAGGCCAGTGAGCCGAAAATGGCGAGCAGCCCCCGGTTGGAGAGATAGCTGCTGATCCCCATGCCGATGAGCGCGCCGACCACGATCCAGGGTGCCCAGTCTTTCAGGATCTGCCAGTCCACGGCGCCGTGCCTGTCATGTGCAAGGACGCTGCGTATGGAGGTGAGAATGATTGTTGCGAGCGAGGTCGACACGGCGACGTGCATGGCGGTTTCGCCATATCCCATGCCTTCAAACAGGAAATAGAGCACCGGAACGATAATCGCCCCGCCCCCGATACCGAACAGGCCTGCCGCGAGACCGGCAGCAATCCCCGCTGCTGCCAATGCCAGCAGCATGGGCCCATACTGAGCAAGCATTTCCATCAGGTGACTATGGCCCTCTCGCGATAGGCCTCTGTATCCCAGCTGCGGGTTTCGACAATTTCTGCGAGTTCCGTCATCGCATCCCAGATCTCGGCATAGCCGAGAAACAGCGGCGAAAGACCAAATCGGATTGTGTGCGGCGTCCGGAAGTCCGCCTCAATGCCCCAATCCGACAGGGCCCGTACCAGCGGATAACCATCCGGATGGCACAGGCTGACATGCCCGCCACGTCGCTCCGGATCCTGTGGCGAGGCGATGTCGAGCCCCATCCCTTCGGCGATCATCAGGCACATCTGGCCCAGAGCCCGGGCCTTCGCCTGAACATGCTGCATGGACACGCCGTCAAACACGTCCAGCGCGCCATCCAGAGCTGCGAGAGACAGAATCGGGGGCGTGCCAGCGGCGAAGCGTGCCGCGCCGGGCTTTGGCGTGTATACGGACGAAAACTCAAAGGGGTGTGCATGTCCCATCCAGCCCGGAAGAGGCGATCTCAGCTCAGGAGCCAAATCCCTTTGAGCATAGATGAAGGCGGGCGCACCCGGCCCGCCATTGAGGTATTTGTAGGTGCAGCCGGCTGCCAGTTGCGCGCCCTGTTCGGCCAGCCGGACATCCAGCACGCCGCTGGCATGGCTGAGGTCCCAGACGACAAGCCCGCCACAGGCGCGCGCACTGGCTTCGTGCGCCGCCATGTCCGCCAGTTCGGCAGAGCGGAAGTTGACCAGACTCTTGACGAGGACACCGCCCTCAAGACGGGCTGCCCCCTGCCCGGGCGGGACGCGGACGCATTCGGCTCCGTTCAGCCCGGCGAGTCCTTCGAGAATGTACTGATCGGTTGGAAACTCGTCCTCTTCCACGACCAGACGTCGCGAACGGGCCAGCGGCAGGGCGGCCGCGGCCAGTTTGAACAGGTTGACCGAAACGCTGTCACACAGGCTGACCTCATCCGGTTGCGCCCCGAGAATAGCCGACAAGCGGGCCCCGACCCGATCCGGGAGATGTATCCAGTCCGCCGAATTCCACGCACCGACACGGTCTGCCATCCAGGCACCTTCCGATGCCCTGCGCACGGCCGACAAGGCCCCCTTGGTCGCAGGCCCGAGAGAATGCCCGACCAGATAGGTCACACCCTCCGGCAGCGCGAACGCGTCACGGCATGGCGCAAGCGGATCACAGGCATCGAGCGCCTCGGCTTCCGCGCGGGATTCCGGAAGGGATATCAAGGTCATCGCCTGTTTGTGCATGACACAGCGCGCTGACGCTAGTAGCAATTCCCGTATGCGCCTGCCTTCCCTTGCTGCCCTCGCCTGCCTGACCCTGACCGCGTGCCACGCCCCGCCGGATACATCGCCTGCGGCCGAGCCGGCACAGCAAGCAAGTGACCTGGACCTGATGACATGGCCGGACCTGCTGTCGCGGCCACGGCCCACCACGCCGCATCAGGTGCGTACCGGGCCGGGCGAGACGGATGTCGTGGATGTCTGGCTGCCCGATGGCGACGGGCCCCACCCGGTCGTCATCATGGTACATGGCGGATGCTGGCAGAAATCGATCGCTGACCGGACGCTGATGGATTTCGCGGCAGATGCCCTGCGCCAGCAAGGTCTGGCGGTCTGGAACATCGAGTATCGCGGTGTGGATGAGACAGGGGGCGGCTATCCCGGAACATATGAAGACGTCGCACGCGCTGCCGATGCGCTGCGCGATCATGCAGACACATTCAACCTGAAGCTCGACAGGATCGGAGCGTTCGGCCATTCGGCCGGCGGTCATCTGGCCCTGTGGCTGGCGGCCCGCCCGAAGCTGCCCAAGTCCAGCCCCCTGTGGCAGCCTGATCCCCTGCATCTGGACGTTGTCGTGAACAGCGGCGGTCTGGCCGATCTCGAAATGTCTGCGCCCGTGACGCAGGAAGGATGCCTCGCCGCGATCCTGGACACGTTGACCGGTTCCCCTTCGGGCGATCGGCCCGACGTTTTCTCCGACACATCCCCGGATCGGCTGCTTCCGTTCGCAGCACGGCAAGTGAGCGTGAATGGCGAGCAGGACCGGATCGCCCCGCCGCGCCTGGGACAGGCATATACGCAGGAAGCCCTGGGGGCCGGCAGTCAGGCAGCGTTCGAACAGGTCCCCGAAACCGGGCATGTGGAACTGATCGCGCCGGGCACAGACGCATTCGCGCTGCAGGCGGCGATCCTCGCCGATGCCTTGTCCAACTAGGTTACCAGACGCCCGCCTGCTTGAGGGCGGCGTCCAGGGAGGGCGGGATATCGACGGCCGCCTCCTTGCTGTTCAGGTCTCGCGGGGCGTCACCGGGTTTAAGATACCGCCAGCCCTGAAACGGGCGTTTCTGCTTGGCATAGGTGCGCACAAGATCCGGGCTGAAGACCAGTTCACACATGGAGTGCCCGTCGCCGGCAACTTCCCGAATATCCAGAATGCGCTGACGGACCCGAATCGCGCCCTTGATCACCCAGTAGATGGAGCCGCCATTCAGTAGCTGCTCCTTCTGCTTCGGCATCATCCGGGTCTGATGAAAGGGTTCACGCCCCTGCTTCATAAGGCGTTTCTGCCAGTTCACCAGATCATCGACATCATCCGCACCGACACAGAGTTTCACCATGTGAATCGTCATGGCATCAATGTAGCGGCCTTAACGCGGCAATCCAGACATCAGCTGCGGCGAGGCGTCGCCCGTTTCGAAATCCGCTTCAGCTTCCGGACTGGAAAAGAAGAATTCCGTCTTCACGATGTTCGCCGAATAACGGCGCGAGATCGTCCGAAAGGCAGCGCGCGCTTCGAGGTCGATCGAGAAGCCAGACACATAGCTCATGCCCCAACGCGGTTCGGTGCGAATGAAATAGCTTTGCTCGTACCGGGTCAGCTTGCCGCCCTCGGGACCGGCCACAGGCCGGGGCAGATGGTAATCGATGCGCAGGAACCGCTCGCCGACGGGATCGAGCCAGGCCGATGCCTGAAGACGCTGGGCTGCCCAGACATCAAACTCACCATCATTGGTCGAAGGATGGTGACGGAAGCCGATGCGCCAGGCGTGGCCCATATCCTCCACTCGTACTTCCCGCCCCATGCTGGCCCGCAAATCATCCGGAAACAGCCGCCCATCAGGCGCAGGTTCGCTGGCCCAATTGGCCGCGACTTCCTCAAGTTCGTCATCCTCCCCCTGCCAGGAGACAACCTGCCAGCGGGCCCCCTGCTCGAGGCGCGGATCATAGGCATACACGCGGCTCGCCGACTGGCTGCTGAGCTCTACGGTAAAGGCGGCGCGGAGGGTGCGAGGTGCTTCCGTCGCCGTCAGCGCCGCATCAAGTGGCGGCGCGCCCGTCATCATGAAGAAGCTCGCGAAGAGTGCCAGAAGCATGTCGTATTACCGTCCCGTAATCCCAATAGGTCCGAAATGCGGCTGATCTTTGGCGCGGCCGAACCGAAGCTTGCCGCCACGCCAGGAACGCTGCCGGGCCAGTGTCGGGCAATAATGCTTTACGGGACTTGAACGGGACTGGGCCTCAGGCCTTGTCGTCCTTCTTCAGGGGAATGCCATAGAGTTCGAGCCGGTGATCGACCAGTTCGAATCCGAGCTTGCGGGCGATCTCGACCTGAAGCCGCTCGATCTCCTCGGAATGGAATTCGACCACTTCGCCATTCTTCACATTGATCAGGTGATCATGATGCTCGTCCGGAACTTCCTCATAACGGGCGCGGCCGTCGCGGAAATCGTGTGCCTGGATAATGCCGGCATCCTCGAACAGTTTCACGGTGCGGTAGACCGTGGCCAGCGAGATCGACGCATCCATGGAGTTGGCGCGGCGATGCAGTTCCTCGGCATCCGGGTGATCATCGGACGAGGACAGGACCCGGGCAATGATGCGCCGGGGCTCGGTCATCCGCAGGCCTTTTTCGGCACAGAGTTTTTCGAGTCGATCCATGATGTTGTTTTGCCCTCACATTTGGCGGAAGTCCAGTCAGCTTCCGCCCCCGGCCGCACTGCCTGGCGGCACGGCCTGCCTCCTGTTACCGCAAGTGCAGATCGAAGAATTCCACGGTGCGCGACCAGGCCAGCGCGGCGGCCGTCGCGTCGAAACGGGGCGTCGTGTCATTGTGAAACCCATGATTCACGCCGGGATAGATATAGGCTTCGTAATTGGCATCATGCGCGTCCAGTGCCGCCTTGTAGGCGGGCCAACCGGCATTCACCCGGTCATCCAGACCTGCCAGATGGATCTGCAACGGCACTTTCAGCCCGGCAGCATCCGCCGCGTCCGGCCAGCCGCCATAATAGGGCACGGCAGCCGACAGCCAGGGCTGGCGAACGGCCATCAGGTTTGACACGGCCCCGCCAAAGCAAAAGCCGACGCAGCCTACCTTTCCGGTCGTGGCGACATGCCCTTTCAGAAAATCAGCGGCCGCCATGAAGTCCTGAACCATCGATTCGCGGTCCCGGGTCGCCTGCATGGCGCGGCCGTCATCATCATTGCCGGGATAGCCGCCAAGCGGATAGAGCGCGTCCGGCGCGAAGGCGACATAGCCTGCCTGCGCCGCGCGGCGGGCGACATCGCGGATGTGTGGATTGAGGCCGCGATTCTCGTGAATCACGACAATTCCAGGCAGCTTGCCGTCCGCATCGGCCGGGCGCACGAAATAGCCCTCCATTTCGCCCGCCCCTTGCGGAGAGTCATAGACCAGCATCTCTTCATACAGGCCGCCCGCCCCGGATTCGGTCTGCTGGCGGGCATAGTCCGGCATGACACACGCGGCGAGCGCGGAGACGGACAGGCCGCCGACCGCATACTTTCCGAGCCCCTCGAAGAATCCGCGCCGGGAGAGGTCTCCATGGCAATACGCATCATACAGGTCGAACACCTCCTGCGGGATGGGTGCATCGTCGCCAGATCGGTCCATCGTCAATTCCTCCAGTGGCAGTGCAGGAGAACATAACCCGTTTTCCTGCGGCGCACAGCGCAAACCGACCTTCAGAATCCGAGACCCAGTGTGCGCGACATCAAGATGGCATCCACCGGAATGTCGCGCTTCGCCTTGTAGTATCTCGGCCGGCGGCCATCCTCGATAAATCCGTGGGCGCGATAAAGCTCTCGGGCGGCGAGATTGTCTTCGGCGACGTCGAGCGTGATCCGGCTGACGCCGCGTTCTCCCAGCCGCCGCACGAGGGATTCGATCAGTTGGCCGGCAAGCCCGCGACGGCGCTGATCGGGATCTGTCGCCAGGGTGAGAATGTCGGTCTCGCCTGCCACAGTCTGTCCCATAATGAATGCGCAGATCCTGCCAGCTGACTGAACCCCTAGCGCGAGCACATTAGGATCCTTCAACAGGCCGCCCATTGCTTCTGTACTCCAGCAATCATCAAAGCACCGGGCATGAAGATCGGCGAGACTTGCAGCGTCGTCAGGTGTCAGCACCAGCAAGCCGGGACTCATTTTCGGGGCTCTGGCAAAGTCGCATCAGGGTCACGCGCATAGACCGGGGCCGGCGGATGCCGCTCGGCATCAAACAAGGGAGCCTTGAGGGCCGCCGTGACGGCCGATGGCACCAATGGCCGAAGATCGAGCGTCGCAGCCTGCTCACCGAGCGCGTCAGGATTCTGCATGAACACCGGTGCATGAAAGCCTGCCAGCATCGACTGCAAGGCCTCAAGGCCAAGTTCGACGGTCTCGGCAATGCCTTCATCTGCCGAGATGCCCTGTACCCACCAGGTCTGGTCAGGTGGGCGTTTCTGAGCCGCCAGTGCTGCCATGACGGTACCGGCCATACCGGGGGGGATCGCCGCTTCGAGACTGGTCACGCCGATACAGGGCGCCCCGGTGACAAGCGACAGCCCGCGCGCATAGGCGACACCGATACGAATGCCGGTAAAGCTGCCCGGACCGGTCACGACCGCGATCCGGTCCAGTTGGGCAAGCGTGACACCCGCCTGCGACAGCAACCGGTCCACGAAACCGGGAAGCGCCTTGTCCTGCCCACGCGCCATGGTTTCGCGTGCATCGGCGAGGATCTCGCCATCGCGCACGAGCGCGGCTTCCATCGCAGTAAAGGCAGTATTCAGTCCAAGGACGAGCATGAAGTTCAGACGATCCGGCACGCCTCGTCAAAATGCAGGCGCGGGCTTCGGGCAAAGATGGTGGACCGGTCTCCATATCCGAGATTGCAGATCCAGTTGGCGCGCCAGTGCTTTTCCTCGCCTTCCTGATTTTCGAAGAATTCCCGGTTCACTCCGTCCATGTCGAATCCGGACATCGGGCCCGTATCAAGCCCCAGGGACCGGGCGGCCATCAGGAAATAAGCGCTTTGCAGCGTGCCATTCCGGAAGGCCGTTTCTTCGCGACTGTTGTCGAACCAGGTTTTCGCGCTCGGATTGTGCGGGAAGAGTTTCGGGATTTTCTCCTGAAATTCCATGTCATACGCGATGATGACCGACCATCTTGCTTCCTTCACCTTCTGCTGATTGCCCTGGGACACGAGCGGCAAGAGGCGCTCCTTCCCTTCCGGTGACGCAACGAAGACAAAGCGAGCCGGCGAACAATTGGCGCTGGTGGGCCCCATCTTGGCAAGGTCATACACCGCGCGCACAAGCACTTCCGGAACGTCCTTGTCCTCGAACCCGTTGAAGCTGCGACCGTCCCTGAAGATGACGTCGAGCGCATGGTCGTTCACCGGATGAGCCATGTCCTGTTTCCTTCTGCAAATGGAATTATGTTCAGAAAAGCCTGCCGGGAAACGCCCGCACAATCAATGCGGTGGCGGGGCTGACAGACAGAATGCCTCGTTCTAGAGCACCGCTTCGACGGCAGTGACCTCCGGGACATAGGTTTTCAGCATGTTCTCGATCCCCTGCTTCAGGGTCATCGTGGACGACGGACAACCGGCACACGCACCGCGCATCGACAGATGCACAATGCCGGTGTCTGGCTCGAACTTGTGGAAAATGATGTCGCCGCCATCCTGAGCCACGGCCGGACGGACGCGGGTTTCGATCAGCTCGCGAATTTCCTCGACGATTTCAGCTGCTTCGCCCTCATAGCTGATGTCGGCCTCGGCATCGGCCGCGGGGGCAGCCCCCTCCTCAACCACGGGCAGGCCTGCCATGTAGTGATCCATGATTGCCGCCAGGACCATCGGCTTCACATGTTTCCAGTCCTTGTCGGTTGCCTTGTTGATCGACACGAAATCGCTGCCGAGAAAGACGCGCTCAACACCATCCACCTGGAACAGGGCGCGCGCGAGCAGGCTGATGCGGGCACTGGCCGCATCCGGAAAATCAAACGGACCAGCCTCACCGGCCACCGGATGGCCAGGCAGGAACTTTACGGTATCCGGGTTCGGAGTCGGTTCGGTCTGGATGAACATGGCCGGTCGGGCCCTTTCTGGATTACGGTTTCACCGCTCCAGATGGCCTGCCGGGCCTGAAGGTTCAAGGGAATGCGTGAGATTACGGCGCAGCTGCCAGGCGGGTTTCAAGACCTGCAATGTTCTCAAGCGCACCTTCGGGCACGTCACCAAGCAAGTCTGCCAGATTCCGGGATGCGTCCTGCGCCTCTCCCAGATGGAACCCGATACTTGCCAGATGGTTGGCCATAAAGGGACCGTCACCGCTCTGATTGGACACAACCAGCGGCTTCATCTGTGCGGCCCGGCCCCAAGCCAGTTCCGCCCGGTCAAAGGCGGCACTCACAGCCGGCAAACGTGCCAGGCGCGGTTCCGACAGACGGGCAGCGACCAGCATCTGCTGCGCCACATGGGCCCGTGCCTTGGCCCCGTAAAAGGTTTCGATATCCGTGCGGCTGGCCGGCCATTCTACAACGTCCTGATTGATCTGGACGGACAGGTCGATCCGGTCAGCCTCGGCCCAATCGGCGAACAGGACAGCCTGCGCCTGCAGTTTCGCAAGTTTGTCTGGCGTGGCTGCCAGTCCGCGACCTGCACGGGAATCATACCGGTTCAGCGCTTCGGCCGCTGCCGTTAGGCGCGGGCGCATGTCTTCGCCTTCCACCCCGCTCAGCAGGCGTGCAGCTGCCTTCAGGTCGGAATCGACTTCTTCGCCTTTTGCCGTCAGGTCTGCCAGCATGCCGGTATGCCGGGACAGGGCCTCAGCCGTGGCACTCTGCCAAGCAGGCATGGCGGTGAGCCGCGCCTGCGGATGCCAATTCGCCCGATCACCGGCCCAGCCGGCGCCTTCCAGTTCCCGCGCAATCTTCACGATGGATACGCCGACTTCCGGCAGGGTCCAGTTCTGCCCCGTGATTTCGATGGCGCTGTCGTCGATCCGGTTCGAGGCAACGGTCATGATCGGGTAGGCTGCAACGGCCCCGACGACCACGCCCACTTTCAGCAGGGTTACCGTTCGGCGCCACCATCTCTGTGCAAACAACATGATGGGGCTGGGCTCGGCATAGTCAAAGGTCACGAGATGATCAGAACCCAGCACGGTCACGACAGGACCTTCCTCCTGGTATGCCGCGGGGAGGCGACTATCAAATGCCATTCACTCTACCCTGTTTCAAACCCTGACGGCGCGCGACCTGTTGCGGTAAAGACACTATGCAGGGATTGCCCATATTTTAACAGTCTATTTACTGTTAAATATATGCAAGCAACATGCCTGCCCGCCAATTGGACGGGTTGCCGGAGCAATGATCAGGGTCTGGCCGGGCGAGGCCGGCAGAATCAGTCGCCGAGACCGCGAATCTCGGCGACCGTGGTCAGGGTCGATTCTTCGCCATCGGCGGTCTTCAGTGTCAGGACCAGGTCTGCCGTCTCGCCAATTTCGATGTCCTGGCTGACGCCGAACAGCATCAGGTGCGCACCGCCGCTTTCAAGCACCAGCGGTGCCGCTTCGGTGGCCTCGAGCTGATCGACCTTGCGCATCTTCATCACACCATCCGTCATCTCCATCGTATGGAGCTCGACCGTATCGGCAATGTCGGTGTCGGCTCCGACCAGGTAGGCCGGTGCGCCCTTAACGGTGAGGGTCAGGCCACCGCCCGCCACATCCCGGCCAGGAGTCGGTTTGACGATGTAGGCATCCGTCACGGTGACGGTGTCACCTTCAGACGTGGCTGCGGGCGAACAGGCCGCGAGACTGGCGAAGCCGAGGGCGGCAATCAGGGAAGCAACACGCATGGGAAGGTCTCCAACCATCTGAATGGAGTGAGACATTCAGCCAGACCGGCGCCACGGTCAATCGATCACAGCGCCGCAGCCCGTCTCGTTCAGGCGCCCCAGAACCCGACGCGTTCGCGTACATCCCGGATGATTGGCGCCGAGATGGCATCTGCCCGCTCGGCCCCGTCCCGGAGCACGGCATCGATATCCGATGGATTGTCCAGGATTTCGCGATAGCGCTGCGTGATCGGTGCGAGATGGTTCACGGTCACTTCGGCCAGCGCCGGCTTGAACACGCCAAAGCCCTGCCCGCCAAATTGTTTCAGAACGGCTTCCACGGACTCTCCGGACAAGGCGGCATAGATGCCAACCAGGTTTTCGACCTCCGGGCGGCCTTCCAGTCCTTCCACCTCACTCGGCATGTCGCCGAGCAGGTCAGTCTTTGCCTTCTTGATTTTCTTTGCAATCGTGTCGGCATCGTCCACCAATGCGATACGCGAGAGTTCGGACGGGTCGGATTTCGACATCTTCTTGCTGCCATCCTTCAGGCTCATCACGCGCGCGCCCGGCCCCTTGATCAGTGGCTCGGGCAGCGGAAAGAAGCCCGGCGCATCATATTCGCGGTTGAACCGGTCAGCGATGTCGCGGCTGAGTTCCAGATGCTGTTTCTGGTCCTCGCCCACCGGTACATGGGTGGCCTTGTAGGCGAGAATGTCAGCCGCCTGCAGGACCGGATAGGTGAACAGGCCGACCGAAGCACGCTCGGCATCCTTGCCCGCCTTGTCCTTGAACTGGGTCATGCGCTCGACCCAACCCATGCGCGCGACACAATTGAAGATCCAGGCCAGTTCCACATGCGCCTTCACCGAGGATTGCGCATAGATGATGGATTTCTTCGGATTAACGCCACAGGCCAGGAAAGCCGCCGCAATCTGGCGGGTCTGGCTGATCAGGGCGCCCTTCTCCACCGGCATGGTGATCGCGTGCAGGTCAACCACCGCATAGACCGCATCCCAGCCATCGGCCTGCAGGTCCACGAATTTCTTCAAGGCGCCCAGATAGTTGCCCAGATGGAGATTGCCGGTCGGCTGGATGCCCGAGAAAATGCGCTGCGGGCCGCTATAGGAGGCAGGTGTATCAGTCATGGGCAGGCGCTTTAGCGCGTTTGCCTAGCGCCGCAAAGCCTGTCGAATGTCAGAATTGCGGATTGCGCCCGTCAAAAGAGCGGCAAATCCGTAGATCATGCCGCCGGCAAGCACGATGACCGCCGCCGAGGCGATCCGGGAATCCCAGAGTTCCGCCCGGATCAGCGCCAGCTTCTGCAACATGTACCAGACCGCACCAGACATGATGGCCGTGGCCAGTGCAGCGCGAAGAATGCCGGAAACGAGCCGAGGGCCCGGCCTGTACCAGCCGCGCACCAGAAGGGTAACCGCCAGAAGCGCCGTGTTTACCCAGGCCGCGACCGATGTGGCGATGGCCAGTCCGATAAAGCCCGCCTGGCCATTCGACTTCATCCAGAAGAACAGGCCCGCGCCAAGCGCCGTGTTGATCACAACGGACACAAGCGCATAGCGCATCGGTGTCTTCGTATCCTCGCGCGCGAAAAAGGCCGGCGCGAGGACCTTGATCAACACAAAGGCCGGCACACCCCAGGCGAAATGAAACAGCGCACTGCCGGACATGGCCGCATCCGATGGCAGGAATTCGCCGCGCGTGAAGAAGGCGTCGATCAGGAAGACCGGCGCAATCATCAGGGCCGCCGCCGCCGGCAAAGTCAGTGCCATGGCAAGGCCGATGCCTTCATCCATGGTGCGACGGCTGGAGTTGTCATCACTGGCCCGCGCCGCCCGGCTGAGCCGCGGCAGGATGGCCACACCGACCGCCACGCCGACCAGGCCGAGCGGCAGCTGATAAAGACGGTCGGCCGCGTAAAGCCATGACTTCGCCCCGACTTCGAAACTGGCGAGCGACTGGCTGACAATGATGTTGATCTGTGTGCCGGAGGCGGCAATCGTTCCGGGAATTGCGAGTTTCAGCACCTTCTTCACCGCCGGTGTCAGGCGGGGCCATCCAATCAGGCTGAGGCGGACCTTCTGTCGATTGACCCCCCACCAGAGCACGCCTGCCTGCAGCAGCCCGGCCACGAAATATGCCATCGCCGCAGCCAGGGCGGTCCCCTTGGCATCCGGCGCAACGAAGGCAGCCGGTATCAGCGACAGGTTCAGCAGGGTCGGTGCGCCGGCCGACAGGATGAACCGCTCAGCCGAGTTGAGGACCCCGGACAAAAGGGCCGCGATCGCCATGAAGGTGAGATACGGCATGGTGATCCGGGTCAGCAGGACAGCAAGGCTGTAGCTTTCCGGATCGTCCGCCTGCCCGCCATGGATCAGCAGAAGGACCCAGGGCATGAAGATCTGGGCCAGAATGGTGAGCACTGCCGTCGCCGCAAACAGCACGCGCAAGGCCTCCTGCGCAACTGCGCGGGCTGCTTCGGCGCCGTCCGCCTCCAGCGTCCGGGCATAGGTCGGCACGAAAGCGGAGGCGAATGCCCCTTCCGCGAAAATCCTGCGGAACAGGTTGGGGAATTGTTGCGCCGTCGCCCAGGCATCCCCGATCGGCCCCGCCCCGATCTTGGCGATCAGAAGGATGTCGCGGACCATGCCGAGGATGCGGCTGCCCAGGGTCAGCGAGGATTGCACGAGTGTGTTGCGGGCGACGCTCATGCGGATTCCCCTGCTGGAATTCTCAGAAACTGTCCACGGCGCGTGACCGCTTCAATTTCCGGGCCGGCGTTTCCGGCGCATCCGGTTCATGCTGGCCCAATGCGTCCAGAAGACGGTCCTTGAGTGTCTCTATCCGGGCCGAATCGGTCAGCTTGCCACCAGTGGCCGTCTGCACATAGAAGGCGTCGAACATGCGCTCGCCATAGGAACCGACATGAGCGGAGTGGATCGACAGTCCGCTGTCGGCAAGCACGCTGGCGACATCATATAGCAGGCCCGGCCTGTCACGGCCGGCAATGTCTACTACGGTGTATTCGGTGGATACGTCATTGCGGATCTGCGCCGAGGGCTGGACCAGGAAGGCCGCTTCGCGCCGCCCCATACGCGACGCCCCGGGTTCCTTGACGCCGGTTCCGGCCAGCGTGTCCCTCAGCGCCTTTTCCAGCCTTTGCAGGCGCGAGGCATCTTTCTGGCCAAACGGCAGCTTGGCGCTGTCCTGCAAGATGAACAGGTCGAGAATCCGGCCGCTGCGATTGGTGAAGACCTGGGCGGACACGACGTTCGCGCCAAGATTTGCGAGCGTGCCGGCCAGGTCTGCGAACAGACCCGGACGGTCCTTGCCGCACACCATCAGGGTCAGGGCGCCTCCCTCCGGCGGGAAACGATAGCACACGACATCGCCTCCATCCTTCAACGCGGTAGCGTGCCAGGCGAGGTCCGGCACATCGAATCCCGTCCAGTAGGCGGTTTCCATCTCCAGCAGCGTGGGCGGAATATCGCCCAGTTCCTCGACCAGCGCCTCACGGCGGGATTCGGCCCGCGCCTCGAGATGGGCCTGAACGCCGGATTCGTCTGCCCGCCCCCCGCGCAGGGCGGCGGCGGTATTGTGATAGAGATCGGCCATCAACTGGCCCTTCCACGCGTTCCAGACGCCCGGACCGACGGCGCGAATGTCTGCTGCGGTCAGGATGTAGAGCAACCGCAGCCGTTCGAGAGATCCCACCAGGTTTGCAAACTGGGTGACCGTGCGCGGATCGGAGATATCCCGTTTCTGAGCGGTTTCACTGAGTTCCAGATGGTTTCCGACAAGCCAGGCCACGAGTTCGGTTTCGTCTTCGGGCAGGCCAAGCCGCTGGCAGGCGCGCGTGGCGGTCTTCATGCCCTCGACCTGCTGGTCGCCCCTGCCCTTGCCGGTGTCGTGGAGCAGCATCGCAAGGTACAGCGCGCGGCGGTTTTCGATCAGCGGGAAAATGTCACTGGCGAGCGGCACGCGTTCCGCATTGTCCTGCTCCATCTCGGCAATTGCCTCGACCGCACGGATCGTGTGCTCATCAACCGTATAGTGATGATACATGTTGAACTGGGTCTGCGCGACGATGCCGCCGAATTCCGGAATGGCCTTGCCGAGCACACCGGCCTCGTTCATGCGGCGCAGGATCACGCCGGGATCCTGACTGTCGAGCAATATATCGAGGGTCAGCGCGCGCGCCTCTTGCGTATTTCGAAGATCCTCGTTCAGCGTCCGCAGATTGCGCGTGATCGCCGACAGGGCATCCGGATGGATATCCTTGCCTTCCCGCCGGGCGATCAGGAACAGGCGCAACATGTTGAGCGGATCATCCTGCATCACGGCCTCGGACGTGATGCTGACGCGTCCGGCATCAATCACGAACCCCGGATCTGCCAAGGGCTGTGGCGTCTTCTGCGGAAGCAGGCGGCGAAAGCCTTCCGGCCGCTTTTTCTGTTCCGCCTCAAGCTTGGCGGCAATGATGCGGGTCAACGCCCCGACATCCTTGGCGACGAGGAAGTAGCGTTTCATGAAACGCTCGACGCCCAGCTGGCCTTCCCGGTCACGATAGCCCATGCGGGCCGCGATCTCCGGCTGAAGGTCGAAGCTGAGGCGTTCCTCAGCGCGGCCAGTGACAAAATGCAGGTGGCAGCGCACGGTCCACAGGAAGCGGGCGGAGCGGATGAACGTGCCATACTCACTGCGCGTGAATGGCCCCCCTTTCATCACGTCTTCCAGCGTTTTGCCGCCATAGATGTGTTTCACGATCCAGTAGAGCGTCTGCAAATCCCGGAGGCCGCCCTTGCCCTCCTTGATATTCGGCTCGACGACATAGCGGGCATCCCCCTGTCGGGCGTGGCGGGCATCACGTTCGGCCAGCTTGTCAGCGATGAAATCCGCATCCTTGCCGTCGACTGCGTCCTTCTTGAACTTTGCCAGCATCTCGTCCGACAGGGCCTGGTCACCGCAGATGAAGCGGGAATCCAGAAGCGACGTCTTGATGGTCACATCCTCGGCGGCGAGTTTGACGCATTCGGCGGGCGTCCGGAAGGCGTTGCCGACTTTCAGGCCCATGTCCCAGAGCGCATACAGCATGTATTCGATGACGCTCTCCGTGTGCGGAGAGGCCTTGTAGGCGCGCAAGAACAGAAGATCAGTGTCGGAGGACGGCGCCATGACGCCGCGCCCATAGCCACCCGTGGCCAGAACCGCGAGACGTTCGGCTTCGGTGGGGTTGCGCGCGCGATGAATGTGAGTGGTCGTGAAGTCATACAAAGCATGCACGACCTCATCCTGAACCGCCGCCAGAAGCCGAGCCGTATCAAGGCCGTCGGCTCCCTGCTGCAACCTTTCCTGCGCGATCATGCGGCCGCGAAACATGGCCCCATGGAGATGGTCCAATGCAGCCTTTCGGGTCGCCTGCGCATCGCCGAGATTGTCCAGCGCCGCAGCGGTCAGCTTCACGCGCAAGGCACGGCCATCGATGATGTTGGAAATGCGCCATTTCCCGGGCCGCCGACCGGGCTGGCTGCGGGTTTCCACAAGGGTGGGCGCCTTGCTCGGCGGAACAGTCGATTCTTTGCTCATTACCAGTCTATATAGCAGGTCCGGTTCGCGCGCCTATGGCGGGATCACTGCTGAATCCTGCGGATTGGCCGCAAACTCTCGCTTTTCGGGCATTTCCCAAGCCGCTGCCTTGACCACGGGCCTTGCCTCCCTCAGGGATTGCCGGGCTTATCCCAGCTGACCCGATATCGAGGACATTGCCGATGCCCGTTTTCACCCGAACCGTTTGTGCCTGCGCCCTCATACTTGGGGCGGCATCTTGCGGCGGCAATGATGAGGTGACCGCGGCTCCTTCCCGTGCGGATGCCCAAACGGACACCGTGATCCAGCTAGACCCCTACGATACGGCGATCACCTGTTTTTCCATTGCGCAATTGATGCTCACCGGCGCCGACGGAGACAGCACAGCGGACCCGGTGATCGTGGAGGAAGCCCGGCTCATGTCGGACAATTCCAGCATCGCCATTGAAGAAATGGCCGACGAGACGGGGAAATCAACTGACTCGGTTGAGGCCGATATCAGCGCCAAGCGGGCCTTGGTCCAATCGGGCGACCAGACCGATTTCGCCATGAACCTCACTGTTTGCTCGGAACGGTACGGCTCATCGCATTTCGAGCTGTAGGCCTGTCAGACCGCGCGTCCCCGCCTCACGGATTTTACAGGCAACACCCTGGATTTCTTCACCACACCATAGGCGAAACTGGTCTCCACGGATGAAATTCCAGGAAGCTTCTGGAATGTGTTGCGAACCAGCTCTTCATATTCATCGAGACTGCCTGTCACCACGCGAAGCTGGTAATCCGATCCACCCGCCATGAGGTAGCAATCCAGGATTTCCGGGGTGTCGTTCACGATCCGCTCGAAATTGTGGACCGTATCGACCGTGTGGATCGACAGGCGAATCCTGACGAAGCAGGTGATCGGATATCCGCAGGCCTTCTGATCAATCGTGGCGCAATAGCCTTTTATGATCCCGGCCCGCTCCAGGTTTCGGACTCGCCTAAGACATGGCGACGGCGAAAGCCCCACCTTTTCGGCCAGGTCCTGATTGGTCAGCCGGCCATCTTCCTGAAGAGCCCGCACGATTTTGGCATCTATTTCGTCCATAACACACCTAAGAGACATTAAATGCCAAAATGCGGGAGCATATTAGCATCATTTGACAGCACATGTCCCCTGAGTGCTGCTATATTGCGCTCAATTCATGAGGCAAACTAATGGTTGACGAGTCCCCCCGTTCTCACGGTCCCGCCACGCGAGCTATTCACCACGGATACGTACCGGCCGACAACATGCTTGCCCTAACGCCACCCGTGCACATGTCCTCTACCTTCGTTTTCCCTGATACTGCAACAGGTTCAGCACTATTTGCAGGCGAAACCGAGGGCCATGTCTACTCGCGTATCTCCAATCCGACGGTCAGCCTGCTGGAATCCCGCATGGCAAATCTCGAAGGCGCGGAGGCCGGTCTCGCAACCGCGAGTGGTATGGGTGCCATTTCGGCAACCTTGTGGACATTGGTGAAGCCCGGAGATGAAATCATCACCGACAAGACGCTGTACGGGTGCACATTTGCTTTCATGCGCGACGGGCTTTCCCGTTTCGGCGTTCGGATCACCCATGTCGATCTGCGCGAGGCCGAAAACCTGAAATCCGCCATCAGCGACCAGACCCGGATCGTGTATTTCGAGACACCGGCCAATCCCAACATGCGTCTTGTGGATATTGCAGCCATTGCCGCCATCGCCCGGGACGCCGGCGCATTGACCATTGTGGACAACACTTATGCGACGCCTCTGCTGACCCGACCGATCGAACTGGGGGCCGATTTTGTGCTGCATTCCGCCACCAAGTATCTGGGCGGTCATGGTGACCTGATCGCAGGCATTGTGTGCGGCCGGGCCGAACCGATCCACGACATCCGAATGATCGGCGTCAAGGACATGACGGGCGCGGTGATGGCGCCGCTCACCGCCATGCTGGTCATGCGCGGCCTGAAAACGCTCCAGCTTCGTGTGGCCCGTCACAGCGAAAGCGGCCTGAAGATCGCTGAATGGCTGGACAGTCATCCCGCTATTGCGGCCGTCCACTATCCGGGCCTGCCGAGTCATCCCCAGCACGACCTGGCGCGTCGCCAGATGAGCGGGTTCGGCGGCATGATCGCCTTCGAGCTGAACGGCGGCTTCGATGCCGGCACGGCCATGATGGACCGACTGACGCTGATCCAGCGCGCCGTCAGCCTCGGCGATGCGGAATCCCTGATCCAGCATCCGGCCAGCATGACCCACTCGACCTATTCCCGGGAAGAACGCCTGAAACACGGAATTTCCGATGGCCTGGTTCGCTTGTCTGTCGGCCTCGAGGATGTCGAGGATCTCGTCTCGGACCTGGACACGGCGCTTTCCGTCAGCTGACCACGTCGAACGGGTCGCCGAACCAGAGCGGTGAGTTTGCAAGGTCGATGAATTTCCTCTCGTCTTCCAGCAGTTCGGCGCTGGCTTTTGCCGCCGCTTCGCCGGTGTTGGCGGCCATTGCCTCTTCGCTTTCGAACCAGAGCTCGGCGACGCCGTCATAGGCGTCCGGCCCGCCGCGGCTGCCCTGCATGGCAGAGTTCAGCGTATCATGGCCAGTATGGGTCTGGACATAACGGAGGATGCCCAGAGTCCCGGCATGCCGCGCGACAAGTGGGGCATGCTGCTCGCGCCAGTAACGCTGAAACTCCTCGCGGGTAAGATGCGGCAGGCGTCGCAGGCAGAAGGTCAGCTTGATCACAACAGGTCTCCTCCGGCGGCCGCCGCAGTCGTGCCGTCCTTCTTGAAGGCACGGATGACATTCTTTCCGGTGATCCATTTGTGCACTTCATCCGGCCCGTCGACGAGACGCTGTGACCGGATGTGCGTGTACCAGGCGGCGAGTGGCGTATCGAGCGAATAGCCGAGCGCACCGTGAAGCTGGATTGCGGTGTCTACCACCTTGTGAACCATATTGGCGAGGTAGACCTTCGCAATCCCGTTTTCCTGACGCAAATCCATGCCATTCTCGGCCTTGTAGGCAATATGCATCAGCATCAGGCGGGCGATGTAGAGCTGGCTGGCGCATTCGGCGAGCATGAACTGGACGCCCTGGCGATCCTCGAGGGGCTGTCCGAACGTTTCGCGATTGGTCACATGCTCCGTTGCCAGATCGAGCGCGCGCTGGGCCATTGCCACATTGTGCATGCCGTGGCGCAGGCGCCCATAGGCCAGCCGGTGCTGTCCCATGGAGAAGCCACCCCCTTCCCCGCCAAGCAGGTTTTCTTCCGGTACGACGAGATTCTCAATCTTCACCTCGGCATGACCGCCGCCCATTTCGACATAGTGCGGCCCGTGTACCGCCATGGTCGGAATATCCCGGACGATCCGGTATCCCGGATTGGGTAGCTCGACGATGAATGTCGAGAACCGCTGATGGCGCGGCGCATCCGGATTGGTTTTGGCCATGATCACAGCAATGTCGGCGGCAGATGCCGCGCTGGAAAACCATTTCTCTCCATTCAGGATGTAATTGCCCTTGCCATCCTTCTCCGCCCGCGTCTGCATGCCGGTCGCGTCGGCACCCGCCGCTTTTTCCGTCATCGAGTAGCAGATCCGCTTCTCGCCATTCAGGAGCGGCTTGAGATATTTCTCTTTCTGGAAGTCCGTGCCATGCGCCAGCAGAGTCAGCATGGTTGCGTCATCCGGCCCCTGCGAATTCATCGACAATGCTCCGAGGTGACTCTGACCAAGCTCCATCTGCACGAGCGCATTCGCCAGCGGGCCAAGCCCCATGCCGCCATGCTCCTCAGGAATGAACGGGCACCACAGGCCTTGCGCGCGCGCTTTCGTGCGCAGCTCTGCCAGCACCTCCTTGAACGGGCGACCAGCAGTCATTTCCCGTTCCGCCGGCAGGCACTCCTCCTGCACCCAGCGGCGCACGCGCTCGCGCACTTCCCTGGCGTCTTCCGGTATTGTGAAATCAATGGCCATCGTCTCGCTCCCTTGTGTTTTCCGGGAAGGCTAAGGCCAAAGCAGGTGGACGCACAGACTGACTTCGCGTCAGCCTGGCTCAGTCATAATCGACTTTCTCGAGATAGAGGCCGTCTGCCGGCGCGATGGGACCGCATTGTGTTCGATCGACGGCGGCCAGAATATCGGCGAGCCAGTCCGGGTTGCGCTTGCCGCGACCGACTTCGATCAGGCTGCCGACCATGGACCGGACCTGTCGGTGGATGAAGCTTTGGGCGCGGCAGGTGAATTCGATCCGCTCACCATAGCGGGAGACGGTGAATTCATTCAGCGTCTTCACTGGCGTGCGTGCCTGGCAATCGGTATCCCGGAACGTGGTGAAATCATGCGTGCCGACCAGCGCCTGCGCCGCATCGTGCATCCGCTCGGCATCCAGTTTCGAGGGCACTCGCCAGGCGAGCCCGCGGTCGACCGTCAGATCCGCGCGGCGATTGATGACTATGTAGCGATAGTGTCGCTGAGTGGCATCGAAGCGGGCATGAAACGCATCGGTCACGCGCTCGGCCTTAAGCACAGCGATTGGGTGCGGGCGCAAATGGAAGTTCATGGCGTCCGCAACCTTGCTTCCACGATCTGTCTCAAGGTCCATATGGGCCACCTGGCCAGTGGCATGCACACCACTGTCTGTCCGCCCTGCCCCGAATATGTCGACGGGCCGACCGTCAAGCTGCGCGGCCGCCTCCTCCAGCATACCTTGCACAGTCGGCTTGCCGGGCAGTTTCTGCCAGCCCTGGAACGGGCCGCCATGATATTCGATCAGGAGACGATAACGGGGCATCGCGCTGCCCTAGCCAAACGCCGCCGGATAGGTCAACCGCCCGTCTGCCGGTGCCTCGTCCGAGAGGCGCAAGGCCATGAAGGCATCCCCCGACCATTGACACTCGAAAGGCTTTGCCAGTTCGGCAGAAAATCCAAACCGCGGATAGTACTCTGGATGGCCAAGAACAAACACGATCTGCTCTCCTGCCCCCTCCAGCGCCATCAATCCCATCTGGATCAAGCCGCTGCCGATGCCGGTTTTCTGGAAGTCGGGATGAACCGACATCGGCCCCAGACCGACGGCGGTGGGCTGGCCATCGATCTTCATCCGGAAAAACTGGATATGCCCCGCAATGATGTTGTCGTCGCTGGCGACAAGCGACAGCACACTGTCGTCGCTCTCGGCCAACTGGCGGACGATGCGCCCCTCTGCCTTGCCGCCGAACGCCAGATCATTCAGCGCGACGATATCTTCCAGGTCGTCTTCCCGGGCCGGGCGGATCCAGAAACTCATCAGGCAAGCACCGTATCCGGAGCAATCGCCTGCCCCTTCAGGAACTGATCGGCATCCATGGGTTTCCCTCCCGGTTTCTGCAGGCGCAGGATACGCACGGCGCTGCCATCGCCGCAAGCAACGAGGAGATTGTCATCCAGCACCATGCCGGCGGGCGCTGATGTCTCGCGCCCCGATCGCCGGCTCATGAGGAGTTTCAGGCGAACCGGCTCGTCCTTGCCGGGAGGTGTCCACAGGCACCAGGCTCCCGGAAAGGGCGACAGGCCACGGATGTGACAGTCAACATCGCGCGCCGGACGTGCCCAGTCCACGCGCTGATCATCGGGGCCGAGCTTGGCGGCATAGGTCATGCCGGCCTCGGTCTGGGGAACCGGAGAGAGGCTGCCATCGGCGAGTCCGGCAAGCGCACGGGGCGCGAGTTCCGCCGCGAGGACCGCAAGACGGTCATGCACGCTGCCGGCAGTATCCTCTCCGGTAATCGGAGTGCGGGCGGAGGCGAGCACCGGGCCTGTGTCGAGACCGGCTTCCATCATCATTGCATCCACGCCAGTTTCAGTGTCACCGGCCATGATCGCGCGCTGAATGGGTGCCGCCCCCCGCCAGCGCGGCAGGATCGACGCATGCATGTTGAGACAGCCAAGACGCGGCGCGTCGAGGATGGCCTGAGGCAGGATGAGACCATAAGCCACGACCACCGCCGCATCGAGATCGAGCGCGGCAAACGCCTCCTGCTCCGGCGGCTTCTTCAGGGATTTCGGTGTGCGCACCTCTATGCCGCGAGCTTCGGCATAGGCATGCACCGGCGTCGGGGTGAGCTTCTTGCCCCGTCCCGCCGGGCGCGGCGGCTGCGAGTAGACGCAGGCAATGTCGTGACCGGCTGCAATCAGGGCCTCAAGCACACTGACCGCAATATCGGGGCTGCCCATGAAGGCAAGACGGAGGGGATGAGCTACCGCATCTGGCATGACCGGGATCCCATCCCTGTTGGAACTGCCTGGACCCGCGCCGGCTCCACGCGGCTCAGGCCGTTTCGCGGGCTTGCAGGCGCTTGATCTTCTTTACCTTGTCGACGGCGCGCTGGCGCTTCAGACGCGACAGGTAGTCGATGAACAAGGTGCCTTCGAGATGGTCCATCTCGTGCTGGATGCACACCGCATACATGCCGGTGGCAACTTCCTCGACCTGATTGCCGTCATAGTCGAGATAGCGCACCCGGCATTCGGTGGGACGCTCGACTTCCTCGAAGATATCCGGCACCGACAGGCACCCCTCTTCATAGGGCGCCTTGTCTTCGGTCAGCGGCAGGATTTCGGGATTCACGAAATAGCGCGGCTGGGCCTCTTCTCCATCCTTCGCCAGATCCATGACGATCACGCGCAGCGGCACGCCAATCTGTATGGCTGCGAGGCCGATACCTGGCGCGTCATACATGGTTTCCAGCATGTCATCCATCAGCGCGCGAATCTCGTCGGTGACACCGCCTTCGACGGGTTTCGACACTTCCTTCAGACGCGGATCCGGGACGGTGAGGATTTCTCTGATAGCCATTAAATGGAGATATGCACGGGCAGGCCCCGGGTCAACTCTTCCCCCTCATTTGGCGGCGATGGACTTTTGCGGGTCGCCAAAGTCCAGTTCCCCAGTGTTTTCAGGCACATTTGCGCGAGATTCGATACGCTTGGGCTCTGCCGGGGCCTTGGCGGGTGGCGCGATCTTCATTTCCTCAAACTTGCGCAGGGTGGGCAAGACGCGCTTGTCGAACGACCCCATCATGGAATTGAAGTGATCCACCGAGCCGTTCAGGGATTTGCCAAGTTTTTCGATATGGCCAAGCATGGCTCCCATGCGCGTATAGAGTTCCGCACCAAGCTCGGCGGCTTCCATCGCATTTTCATTCATTTCGTGCTGACGCCAGAGATGCGCCACGGTACGGGCAAGCGCGATCAGGGTCGTGGGCGTGGTAACGATGACCTGCCGGCTCATGGCCTTTTCAATCAGGTCCGGCGAGTGTTCCAGTGCGGCGGCAAAGAAGTTTTCGCCTGGAATGAACATGGCGATATAGTCGAAACGTCCACCGAGATTGGACTGGTAATCCTTTGAAGCCAGCGTGTTGACGTGCCGCTGGACGCTGGAGGCATGCGCCTTCAGATGGGCCGCCCGTTCAGCCGGATCCTCCGCATTGACGGCAGACATGTAGGACGCAAGCGACACTTTCGAGTCGACCACGATCTGGCGTCCACCCGGTAAATGGATCACCGCATCAGGGCGTTGGCGGCCGGCTTCGGTCTGATCGTGCACCTGCTCGGAAAAGTCGCAATGCGCCGATAGCCCCGCCTGTTCCATGACGTTGCGGAGCGTCATCTCGCCCCAACGCCCGCCGCCCTTCGGCGCGGTCAGGGCGCTGACCAGCTTGCCGGTTTCCTGCGTGTTGGTCTTCAGGCTTTCATGGATCGCCTTGACCTGTTCCTGAATGGCGGTCTTGTCCTGCGTGCGGACCTTTTCGATTTCGTCGACCCGCTTCTTGAAGGCATCGAAATTCTCGCCAATGGGCTTCATCAGCTCTTTCAGATGGCCCTGCGCCCCTTCCTTGTGCTTTTCAAACGTCTCATTCGCCAGTTGCAGGAACTGCGCGTTGGCCCGCTGAAGGACCCCCTGCGCCATCTCTCCGAACTTGCGTTCATCCTCGGCGCTGCGAGCCTCCGCAGCAGCCAGCTTCAACTTTGCATCTTCAGACACCTCTTCCAGCGTCCGGACGCGCTGGCGAGCCATATCGAGTTCGTCGGTTGCCCGCTCAAGGTCGAACGTCAGGCGTTCGGATTTTACGCTGGATTTGCTCGCGATCCACCACGCTGCCCCGCCCAAGGCGAGCGCGATACAGAACAATCCGAGGTGCACGGCGTCGAACGGCGCGCCGCCAATGATGATGATGGGTTGCATGCATTTACCTTCGCACGATTCTCCTCAGAACATATAAGGAACACACACCCTTGTCCATCAGGATGCTTTTCACTCTCCAAGCTTGACTTACCGCCAAGGGTGAACTTCTTTCCACCTTTGTGAGGAGGGCGACTGCATGGTCCGGTTTGCTTGGGTGGTTTTGTCGGTGATGCTGGCAGCCTGTGTGTCCGCACCTTCTGAAGCCCCATCAACACCTCCCCCACCGAACAGGCCCGTGATCTATCTGCCGCCCGTGGCGGAAGTGACGCTGGTGACAGCTGCCGGACTGCGCGAACATCGCCCGGACTGGTCCGATCAGGCGTCCATTAACCTCACGGATGCCCTGCGCCTGACGGTACAGGAGGATCGGCGCAACCTGTCTGCCGCGGCGAGGTCTGCCAGCATCGGCCATGCTGGTCGCATACGGGATTTGGTTGAAGGGGACCCAGGCAGGTCCAAGAACCAGAGGGATTCGACCAAGCCCGTCGAGGCTGTGATCCTGGTGGAGTACGATGTCGAAAGTTCTGCCAGCCGACTGGTCCAGGGCGGGCTCGGATTGATGTTCGGGGGCGTGCCAGGCCCCGACGGGATGATCCGCAGGGCCCATCTGGTGCTGTTCGACATAGAATCCGGTGAGGCCGTGTGGTGGCATGAAGCAGAGGCTCCGAATCCGCGCGAACCGAAGGCAGCGCGCCGCCTGATCGAGCAATTACTGGAGGCAATCGAAGAGGAAACAGGTTCCTGACACTGTTTTCCCCTTGAGGAATCGCGCATCCGTGGCATGGGAATTGCTGACCCGCATTCTGTTATGCTTGCTGCTCCACACGCCCCGCACGAGGTTGCCGAATTGAAAGTCGACATCTGCGTCTGCACCTATCGCAGGCCTTCGATCGAGGACACGCTCCAGTCGCTTGATCGTCAGGCCTTGCCGCAAGGGGTCGTGGCGCGGGTGATCGTGATCGACAATGACGATACCCCGTCTGCACAGGAGCGGGTGGAAGCGATTGCGAAGACGCTCACCTTGCCGCTGACCTATATCCACGCGCCGGCCAACAATATCTCGATTGCCCGGAATGCCGGACTCGATGCCGCGACAGCTGAATGGATCGCTTTCATTGATGACGACGAAATTGCCGATCCGGACTGGCTTGCTTCCTTGCTGCAGATGGCCCGCATCAATGATCTGGATGCCGTGTTCGGCCCGGCCATCGCCGTCTATCCCGATACGGCCCCCGACTGGATGCGCCAGCAGGACTATCATTCAAACATTCCGGTGCGCCGCGGCGGCGTGGTTCAGACCGGACATACCTGCAACGCATTGATGCGAGCCACGTCCCCGCTTGTGAAGGGGCAGCGCTTCCTTCTGGAGAAGGGCAAGACCGGCGGTGAAGACACCGAATTCTTCTTCCGTCTCTGGTTCAAGGGCGCGAAGTTCGGCATCAGTGAAGCCGCAATTGTGCATGAGGCCGTTGATCCGAAACGCATGAATGCGAAATGGATCCGTCAGCGCAAATTCCGTTCCGGGATGAGTTTCGGATACCATTCCCTTACAACGCGTAACCGGGTTACGCTGGGAATCACGATCCTGGCTTCGCTGGCCAAGATCACATTCTGCCATGCAATGGCGCTGGCCTTCTTCTGGTCGGCGCGCCGTCGAAACTACTGGCACATGCGCGCTGTGTTCCATCGCGGCTGGCTGGCCTCCGCCTTCAGCACGCAAGAACCGGAATTGTACTGATTTCGGTCAGAATGGCAGCTTGAAGCCAGGCAGCATGCCGCCGCCCAGGCCTTGAGTCGCCTCTTTCATCGCCTTCTCCATGGCCTCGTCCAGGCGTTTGCGCGCGTCTGCATGCGCGGCCTTGACCAGATCCTCGACGATTTCGGCGTCATCTGCCATCAGGGATGGGTCGATCCTGACACTGACCATGTCACCCTTGCCCTTCAGACGAACCGACACCAGACCGGCCCCGGCCACGCCTTCGGCCTCGGTCGCCTCGATCTTCTCCTGCGCTTCCTGCATCTTGGCCTGCATCTGCTGGGCCTGCTGCATGATCTTGCCAAGGTCTTTCATGGGAAGCGGGCCTCCTTCAGGCCGAACGTCTGGAATTCAGGTCAATGACATTGCCGCCGCCTGCGGCGGGCTCCGTCACATCGACAATGGTGATACCGGGAATGCTCTTCAAGGCGTCCGCAACAGCCGGATGCGCGGCTGCAGAGGCGAACAATTCCTCTCGCGTGCGGATCTCAGTTTGCCGCATGGTTTCGGCATTCGTTCGTATCTGCTCCACCTGCCAGTCATCGCCGGTATCCCGCTCCAGAAAGGTTTTCAGCCGGGCAAGCAGATCGTTCGGGGCAGCGTCTTCCAGTTCGCAGGAGAAATAGCCGTAACGAACGGGGCCCGGGCGGACATAGCGTTCCAGTTCCACTTGCAAATTGATTTCGCGATGCTCACCAAGATAGGCGACGATCTGGGCAAAGCTCTCCAGCCCGCCGGCGGGAGACGGGGCCATGCCGTGTGGTTCAGGCTTTCCCGGCGCACCGCCCTTCTCGGCAATCATGCGCGCGGCCTCTTCCGGTGATGGTAGGTTGGCGGCGGCCGCAAGGCGCAGGATGATCATGTTCAGCGCTGTCGCGGTGTCTGGTGCGGTCTGAAGGTCTTTGAAGCCGGAGAGCAGGATCTGCCAGTAGCGCGCCGCCTGGGCTGCCGTAAGCTTCTGTGCCATGGCCAGGGTACGCTCGGTCCATTCCGCCGGCCCGGCAGACTGGAATTCCCCGCCGGTTGCCTGCGCCACCGAAACATCTGCGCAGACATCCATCAGGTCTTTCAGAATGACAGCCGGGTCCGCCCCGGCATGAACCTGGTCCTTCACTTCGGCCAGGGCTTCGGACGCATTCCCGGAGATCGCCTTTTCAAACGCATCAAGCAGCCGCGCACGGTCTCCAAGTCCCAGCATGTCGCGCACGGCGGCGCCAGTTACTTCCTCTCCATCCATCGTCTGCACGATGGCCTGATCCAGTATTGAGAGACCATCGCGCACAGACCCTTCAGCGGCACGCGCAATCAGGGCCAGCCCCTCTTCTGAAACCTTGGCGCCCTCATTCGCGGCAACCCGTCCGAGATGGGCAGCCAGGTTCACAGCATCCAGCCGTTTCAGATCGAACCTCTGACAGCGCGACAGGACAGTGATCGGCACTTTCCGGATTTCGGTCGTTGCGAAAATGAACTTCACATGCGGAGGTGGCTCCTCCAGCGTTTTCAGCAGCGCGTTGAACGCTGCGGTCGACAACATGTGAACCTCGTCGATGATGTAGACCTTGTGGCGGGCCGAAACCGGCGCATAGCGCGCCCCGTCCAGCAGGTCCCGCATGTCGGCAACACCGGTGCGGCTGGCGGCGTCCAGTTCCAGCACGTCAGGATGCCGGCTGGCCATGATGGCGTCGCAATGCTCGCCCTTCGGGTCGAGCCGGATCGACGGGCCGTCATGATCCTCGGACTGGTAGTTGAGCGCACGGGCCAGAAGGCGCGCTGTGGTGGTCTTCCCAACCCCGCGCACGCCGGTCAGCATGAAGGCGTGGGCTACGCGGCCCGTCTCAAACGCATTGGAGAGCGTCCGGACCATCGCCTCCTGTCCAATCAGATCCTCGAACCGGCGCGGCCGGTATTTGCGCGCAAGCACCTGATAGGCTTCCGATTTCGGAGCCTCATCCTCCCCGAACATGGAGAAGGTCTGGTCGTCGCGCTCTTCGGGGAGTTCGGAATCGCTCATCGGACGAGACTTTAGCGAGTCTCTGGGTGCGGCGGCAATGGGGCGAGTGACGAATCAGCCGCCCGCATCTGCTCATGCCTCCAGCAATTGCTCTCGCAGCTTTTCCTGTGCCGCCTCGTCCACGCCAAGCACGTCGGCCAGATAGGCGTCGACCGTGCCATGCTTGTCATGGATGACGTTGAAGGCCGTATCAAGGTAACGCAGCCGGACCCCCAGGAAGGGACGAAACACTTCCGGTTCATATACTTTCCCGACCTGCTCATTGAAGAAGGCGGCGGCCTGGGGCAGGAATTCGTCCACATTGACGGCCGTGTTGGTCAGTTCATAGTCCGCACGGAGATCTGCCTCTTCCACCCCCAGCACATGATGGGTCAGGGCGCAGAGAATGCCAGTGCGGTCCTTGCCCGCAGCGCAATTCACAAGACCGGCGGACTCTCCGTCCAGACCGGCAAGATGTTCGAACCAGCTTGAGAACAGTTCTGCGTGGTGCGTCTTGAAAGGGGCCAGCGCGTAATAATCATTCATCCAGTCATCGGCCTTCTGGGCATCTGCCTCGACCTTTTTCAGGAATTGCGCATGCGGCGCTTCATGCTCACGCCCGCCATCATGGGTCAGTGTGTTCGGCGCGGACCAACGGGCGACGTTGCGTTCCCGCTCGTCCGGGCGGCGCAGATCGGCCTGCAAATGAATGCCCAGAGCGTCCAGCGCGTTCAAATCGTCTTCGGTCGCCTCGGCATAATGGCCAGAGCGGAACAAGCGTCCGCGTTTGACCTGTCCCCCGTGACGGGATCTGTAGCCGCCGAAATCCCGGAAATTGCGAACGCCCTGAAGCGAGTAGATTCTGTCTGTCATCCTCGCGACCTAGCCCGCCTGCGTCCCCACGTCCAGATAAGCGTCGGGGAAGGTTTTATGACCCTCCCCCAATCGCCGCGCCCTATTCATTCACGACGATGACCTTGCGATGCGGGAACGGGATTTCGATGCCGGACGCATCCAGCGCCTTCTTCACCTGCTCCGGCAGGGAATAGCGGACATCGAAATAATGGGCGCCATCGCAGAAGGGGCGGACCAGGAAGTCAACCGAACTGTCATTCAGGGTCTCGACTTCCACAAAGGGTGCCGGATCCTTCCGGATGTGCGGGTGATCTGCCAGCACATTGTCAATGACGGCGCGGGCCTTGTCGATGTCCTCGCCATAGGCAACGCCGAAATGCATGTCGACGCCGCGCACCGGATGATGGCTGTGATTGGTGATCTGGTCACCCCAGATCTGGCCATTCGGAATGATGATCTGTTGATTGTCGAAGGTCTGCAGCACTGTTGTGAACAGCGTGATCTCATCGACCTTGCCAAATTTTCCGGCCGCATCGATGAAGTCGCCAGCCTTGTAGGGCCGGAACACCATCAGCATGACCCCGGCGGCCAGGTTCGACATGGCGCCCTGCAAGGCCAGCCCGACGGCAAGGCCAGCGGCACCCAGCAGCGCCACGATGGATGTCGTCTCCACGCCGAACCGGTTCAGGACCGCGATCGCAACAAAGGCCAGGATGACATATTTCGCGACACTCCCCAGGAAGCGGAACAAGGTGTCATCAAGACGCTCGTTCCGTTCGCCAACATTGCGAATCGTCTTGCCGACGCGTCCGGCAATCCAGAACCCGACAATCAGGATCAGGATGGCCAGCAGGATGTTGGTCGCCCAGGCAAGCGCTCCGGGCAGGTATTGGTTAATGTCGATCTGGTTGAGCCAGTCTTGCATGGCACTCTCCCCCTCAATTCAGCCGCAAAAACTCTTGAATCCTGACTCCAGCTGAACAAAATCCGGAGCGGACATTCAGACTGCGTTCATCCTCGCTGTCGCGCGGGCTGACGAAAGCTCGAAAAACAATGCCTCTACATGTGTCTCCACTGTCGCAGCCGCTGGCCGCTTCCCAGGTCGGCCGTGAGGTATCAAAACATCGCAGAGCCCATTGATCGCGCACATGGGATTTGAATGGAATGCTCTGCCCCACCGAGTTGGTCCACCGGCTTTGTTAGCCCGGCGGTTTCCACGTAGCGGCGTTCATGCCGCTGCATCCACAGAGTAAGGCGGTATGAACGCCGCGGGCAAGATGGCTTGTGGCGCGGGCGGCCGGTAGCCCAGAGAAGAGTGCGGACGCGCGGTGTTGTAATGCCGGCGCCAGGTCTCGATCAGGACTTTCGCCTCCCTGAGATCATAGAAGATTTCCCTCGCCAGCAACTCGTCTCTGAGCTTGGAGTTGAAGCTCTCGCAGTATCCATTCTCCCAAGGCGAGCCTGGTTCGATGTAGAGCGTCTTCACGCCGATGCGCTGGAGCCACTCGCGCAGGGCGGTGGCGATGAACTCGGGGCCGTTGTCGGAACGGATATGCTCCGGCGGGCCATGATGGACAAACAGCTCGCCCAACGCGTCGAGGACATCGCGGGAGTTCAGCTTGCGTTCGACACGGATAGCGAGGCATTCGCGAGTGAACTCATCAATGACACACAGCATGCGGAACACCTTGCCGTCATGCGTGCGGTCCTGGACGAAGTCATAAGACCAGACATGCCCTTTGTGCGCAGGCCGAAGCCTCACGCACGAGCCGTCATTCAGCCATAACCGACC
>MRWF01019404.1_pt1 | contig 48968 bp, 45 predicted proteins | sample 1013331 | NCBI WGS metagenome assembly MRWF01 (sample SAMN06117577, study PRJNA244670) | biofilm metagenome | biome: Water; feature: Cathode Biofilm; material: Biofilm; isolation source: microbial consortium enriched at the cathode of a solar microbial fuel cell | place: USA: District of Columbia ... | reverse complement strand
GTCCCCCCGCCCCGAAATTCGAAGACGAATTTCGACCCTCCCCGAGGGGAGGGTGGAAAGTTGATCAGCGTCATTGTCCATCCCGATAGGGCTCGGGCGAGGCTTCGGGGTGCTGCGGCAGGCCGTCGTCGAGGGCGAGCCAGGGGATGCGGGAGGTCACCCAGATGTGCATTTCGGGGTGGAGGGCGGCGGGGTCGTCGAAGGTGACGAGCGGAAAGGCGAGACGGTCGCCGTCCACCGGCTCGATGGTCACGCGCGTGCCGCAGCGCGGGCAGAAATGGCGCCTGAGGCGGGCGGAGGACTGCCAGTGCGCCGTCTCGCCCGAGACCGTGACGGCGGATTTCGGGAAGCTCGCCTGCACGATGAAGGGCGAGGCCATCGCCTGCTGGCAGATGCGGCAATGACAGATGCGCACGCCAATGGGCGCGGCCTCGATGCGGTAACGGACCGCGCCGCAGGCGCAGCCGCCTTCATAAGGCGGCGGATGATTGTTCGGGTTGGCGGGCATGGGACCTCCGCGGCTTCGTTCGTTGATGCGCGAGGATAACCGCCCTGCCCGCCGCCGCAACAGCCGCTGCGGTAGCGTTCATGGAACGGATGCGCGCCTTGTCTGTTTGTGCCGGACAACGCGAGGCAACCGGCGAGACGCGAAGGGAGGAGACGTGGCCGAGAACACGAACGGGCAGAGCCTTGCCGTCGATTTCGGCGAGCTGAGCCCCGAGAGCATGAAGGACCTTTACCTGAGCGAGCGCGAGCAGAGCCAGACGATCCGCTCGCAGCTTGCCGTGCCCGTCACCATCATCTCGTTCCTGATTTTCGGCTATGTCTCGTTCGCGCAGGAAGTCGACATCGCGCGGTGGCACGAGACGGCGACGCTGGCGATGCTCGCGCTGGCCCTTGCCTCGATCCTGCTCACCTTCGCCGCGATGATCTATCTCGCCCGTGTGGAACGCACCTTTCTCGGCGCGGGGCCGGAGGGTGTCGAGGCGCGGCTTCAGGGAAGCGACGAGGCGGGCTTCTTCCTCGATGCGATCCGCTCCGTGCGCAAGCATAATGACGCGGCCTCGCGCTGCCGGGGACGGGCCTTCTTCCTGCTGCTCGCGGCGCTGGCGAGTTTCATCGTCGCGGTGACGCTGCTGCCGCTTCACAAGCAGGGAGGCATGGCGATCGCGGGCACGGAGAGCGCGGCGGCCAGGCAAATCGCCTGACGCCGCCGCTCCCGCGCGGCTCGTTACATCTTCATGCGCATCCTGCCGAGGAAGTCGCCCTTGCCGATCTTGACGCCATGGCCGCGGAGGAGATCGTAGGCCGTCGTCGCGTGGAAATAGAAGTTCGGGAAGGAGAAGGAGAGCAGGAAGTTCTCCGCCGTGAAGGGAAGCTCGAGCTTGCCGACCTTGAACAGCACATCCTTGCCCTGACAGGCGTTGAGCGCCTCGGGCGTGAGTTTTTCGAGCCCGGCTTTCGTGTCGTCCACGAGCTTCTGCAAGTCGGCATAGGTGTAGGTGCCGGGATCCTTCGGCGGCTGGGACGCGCCGCTCTGCGCGGCCTCGACGGCGCCGAGCGAATGATGCGCGACGGAAACGATCTGGAAACTGAAGGGCAGCATGTCGTCGATCACGCGGGCGGCGACGATCTCGTCCGGGTTCGTGCCCTGTTCCTCGCAGAAGGCGGCGCCCTTCTTCATGAAGCCAGAGACGGCGCCGAGGGTCTGCAGGTAGTTCGGGATCGTGAGGTCGTAGAGCGAGAGCGACATGGGGCGTTTTCTCCGGGTGCTTGTTTTGCGATGCCAGGATGCTCTACCGGCGGCAACAGATCCGCAAGCCCCGCACGAACGCAGGGGCAGGAAAAAGAGGCAATCGCGTTCGCCCCCCGTACGTCTCTGCCACCCGGGTCAGGACGAGCGATCTCGGTGAATCCGGCTATCGAGGGCCTGCAACCCTGGCCGGCATTCGCCGCCACACCATTCCGGGGCCAGAGGCGTCAGGGCGCGACGTTCTCGTGGCGATATTGCTGTGGTTCATCCGTCCCCGCACCGGTAAACTCAGACCAGAAATCGGCAACAAAGGAACGGTCCTTCAGCCTATGAATTCTTCAGAAACGGCGAAAAAAATTGCGTCCTATACCAACTGGATTCAGGACATCGAGATCGATGGCGTCAACACGCTGAACAGAAACGATCCCAAGCAGTACAATCACGTCAACAGGACGAGGATACGCAGAGAACTTTTCATCGAGCCCCTGCTCCGTTCCGGCTTCCTGCGCGGGAAACGGGTTCTGGATCTTGGCTGCAGCTACGGTTACTGGGCCATGGCAGCGGCAAGCGAAGGCGAAGCTGCCGAAGTCGTGGGCGTGGATGCACATGCACCGTCCATCGAACAGGGAAGATGGATTCTCGAACGAAAGCAGATCGGCAATTGCGAACTGCGACTGGCAGATTCCTACACCACGCTGGAGACCCTGGCGGCAGGTTCGTTCGACGTCATTTTCTGCCTCGGCTTCTTCTATCACATACGCGATCCGTTCCGGCTGCTGACGCTCATGCAGCGCGCCGCGAAGGAAGCCGTCATCGTGGACACGATGGTACACAAGTCCGATGACGCCAACATTTCCCTGAGACCCGTGCGTCCGAAGAACCTTCTCGGCGAGTCGGTTCTCGGCCTCGAGATGTTTTCTTCGCCGAAGGCCATCTACTGGATGGGACTGGAAGCCGGGTTCAAGGAAGTGACGCGGCTTGAAACGGATCTGGAAGCCGACACCAGAGGTCTGTGGGATTACCGAGGCGGCAATCGTGCAAGTTTCGCCATGTCCAACGGACCGGCGATCGCCTCCATATTCGACAATGCCCAACCGTTCGAGTACCCGACCCCCGCGGAGGATATCGAGCTACATGGCATCTATCCGGAGTTGAACGGCGGGCGAAACGGTGCCGGCAATCCGTCGTGACGGACACGCCGCACGCCAGAAAAAGTGGTGAGCCCTGATGGGATCGAACCATCGACCTACTGATTAAAAGTCAGCCGCTCTACCGCTGAGCTAAGGGCCCGCCGGGAAGGCGCGGGAATCCGCGCGTCCTCAAGAGGTGGGCGGAACTTAAGGGGCGCTTCCCACGGGGTCAACAGTGGGGTTGGGCCGGGGCAAGGCTTTGTGGGGATTGGTTTTTTGTTTTGGCACAGCATCGCCATGCCCCGTCATCGCGAGGCCACCGAAGGCGGCCGTGGCGATCCATTGCGGAGTCGGAGGCTACCGCTTTATGGATTGCTTCGCTTCGCTCGCAATGACGCCGAGAAGGAAGAACCGCCGTCCGTTTCCCTCGCTTACCCCCACCCGAAAAATCCTGAGGATTTTACGACCTCCCCACAAGGGGGAGGTGGGAGGATTCACACCGGCTCGATGTCGCCCGCTTCCTGGTCGCGTTTGAAGGCGGCGCGGAAATCCTCGAAGCGGCCTTCGGCAATCGCGGCGCGCATGCCGGCCATGAGCGACTGGTAGTAGTGGATGTTGATCCAGCTCACCAGCATGGAGCCCAGCATCTCTTCCGACTTGATGAGGTGGTGGAGATAGGCGCGGCTGTAATCGCGGGCGGCGGGGCAGGCGCTTTCCGCGTCGAGGGGGCGCGGGTCGGCGGCGTGGCGGGCGTTCTTCAGGTTCACCTTGCCGCGGCGCGTGAAGGCGAGGCCGTGGCGGCCGTTCCGCGTCGGCATCACGCAGTCGAACATGTCGACGCCGCGCGCGACCGACTCCACGAGATCGTCCGGCGTGCCGACGCCCATCAGGTAGCGGGGCTTGTCCTCCGGGAGCGCGGGCGTCGTGAAATCGAGGACGCGGAGCATTTCGGCCTGACCCTCGCCGACCGCGAGGCCGCCGATGGAATAACCGTCGAAACCGATCTCGCGGAGGCCCGCCGCCGACGCATGGCGGAGCGGCTCGTAGGTGCTGCCCTGGACGATGCCGAAAAGGGCCATGCCTTCCTTGCGGTGCGGCTGGCTCATGAATGCATCCTTCGAGCGCTGCGCCCAGCGGAGCGACAATTCCATGGAGGATTTCGCTTCCTCTTCCGTCGCCGGAAAGGGCGTGCATTCGTCGAGCTGCATCTGGATATCGGAGCCGAGCAGGCACTGGATCTCGATGGAGCGTTCGGGTGTCAGCATGTGGCGAGCGCCGTCGATATGCGACTGGAAGGCGACGCCCTCCTCCGTCATCTTGCGAAGCTTCGACAAGGACATGACCTGGAAGCCGCCGCTGTCCGTCAGGATCGGATGCGGCCAGTTCATGAATGTGTGGAGACCGCCCAGCGCCGCAACCTCCTCCGCGCCGGGGCGGAGCATGAGGTGATAGGTGTTGCCGAGCACGATGTCGGCGCCCGTCGCGCGGACCTGTTCGGGGTACATCGCCTTCACCGTCGCCGCCGTGCCGACCGGCATGAAGGCGGGGGTGCGGATTTCGCCCCGAGGCGTCGAGATGGCGCCGGTGCGGGCGCGGCCGTCGGTGGCCTTCAGCGTGAAGGAGAAGGCGCTCATTCCGGATTTCCGAAGATGAGGCAGGCATCACCATAGGAATAGAAGCGGTATTTCTCCGCGACGGCGTGGGCATAGGCGCGCTTCATCTCGTCCGTCGAGCGAAGCGCCGAGACGAGCATGAAGAGCGTCGAGCGCGGGAGGTGGAAGTTGGTCATCAGGATGTCCACGGCGCGGAAGCGATAGCCCGGCGTTATAAAGATGTCCGTCTCGCCGTGGAAGGGATGAACGGTGCCGGCCTCGTCCGCCGCGCTTTCGAGGAGACGAAGGGAAGTCGTGCCGACAGCGACGATGCGGCCGCCGCGCGCGCGGGCTTCGTTGATGGTGGCGGCTTCGGCTTCCGTGATCTCGCCGCGCTCGGCATGCATCCTGTGGGCTTCGGTGTCTTCCGCCGTGACGGGCAGGAAGGTGCCCGCGCCGACATGGAGCGTGAGGCGGACGGTGACGACGCCGCGCGCTTCGAGGGCGGCCATGAGGGCGGGTGTGAAATGGAGGCCGGCGGTGGGCGCGGCGACGGCGCCGGGTTCGGCGGCGTGGAGCGTCTGGTAGTCGGCGAGGTCTTCGTCATCGGCGGCGCGCTTGCGGGCGATGTAGGGGGGCAACGGCATTTCGCCGGCGGCGGCGATGGCGGCGTCGAGTTCGGGGCCTGCGAGGGAGAAGCGGAGGCCCGCCTCGCCGCCCTCGCCCTTTTCCTCGACGGTGGCTTCGAGCCCGCCGGGGAAGGCAATCGTTTCGCCGAGGTTCAGCTTTTTCGCCGGGCGGAGGAAGGCGCGCCATTCGGCGGCGCTTTCGCGCTTGTGGAGCATGACTTCGATTTTTGCGGAGGCCGGCCCCCGCGTTCGCGTGCCGAAGAGGCGGGCGGGGATGACCTTCGTGTCGTTGAAGACGAGGAGGTCGCCGGGCGCGAGGAAGGACGGCAGGTCGCGGACGGATCTGTCTTCGAGCGCGTTTTCTTCAGGACCGATGACGAGGAGGCGCGCCGCATCGCGCGGGCGGGCAGGCCTGAGCGCGATCCGGTCTTCCGGCAGGTCGAAATCGAAGTCGGAAACGCGCATGGATGAAGCCTGCTCATTTCGTTGTTGTCCACCCTCCCCTCGAGGGAGGGTCGAAAAATTTGAGCTTGCGAAAAATTTTTCGGGGCGGGGGCTCGGCCTCGCCACCGTGAACTCGCTATCGTTTGAATGCGCGGCGACGTCTGCGCCCCCGCCCCAAACCGAACGGCTTTGGCAATAAATCGCCAAAGCCGTTCCGTTTGACCCTCCCTCGAGGGGAGGGTGAAAGAAAGAGATACGCAGTTCGCCTAGGCCGCGTCGGCGGCGACGCGCATGGAGACGATGCGGTCGGGTTCGCGGACGGGTTCGCCGCGCTTCAGCTTGTCGACGGCGTCCATGCCGGAGACGACCTTGCCCCAGACCGTGTATTGCCGGTCGAGGAAGGTGGCGTCGCCGAAGACGATGAAGAACTGGCAGTCGGCGCTGTTCGGGTCCTGCGTGCGGGCCATGGAGCAGATGCCGCGCGTATGGGGCTCGGCCGAGAATTCGGCGGGGAGCTTCTTGCCGGAACCGCCGGAGCCGGTGCCGGTCGGGTCGCCGCCCTGCGCCATGAAGCCGTCGATGACGCGGTGGAAGGCGACGCCGTTGTAGAAGCCTTCGCGGGCGAGTTCCTTGATCCGCGCGACATGCTTCGGCGCGAGGTCGGGACGCATCTCGATCACGACTTCCCCGTGGGGGATTTCCATGATGAGCGTGTTTTCGGGGTCCTTGATATCGGTCATATGAATTTCCGTTTCCTTATTCGGCGTCGGCCGCGACCTGCATCCTGACGATCCTGTCCGGATTGGCGGGCGGCTCACCTTCCGCAATCATGTCGACATACTCCATGCCGTCGACGACGCGGCCGAAGAGCGTGTAGTTGCCGTCGAGGAAGGTCGAATCCGCGGTGACGATGAAGAACTGGCTGTTGGCGCTGTCCGGGCTCTGCGACCGGGCCATGCCGACGGCGCCGCGCGTGAAACTCTCGGTCTTCGAGAATTCGGCGTTCACGTCGTCCAGCATCGAGCCGCCCATGCCGGTGCCCGTCGGGTCGCCGGTCTGGGCCATGAAGCCGGGAATGACGCGGTGGAAGACGATGCCGTCGTAGAAGCCGTCGCGGGCGAGCGTCTTGATGCGCTCGACATGCTGCGGCGCGACCTCCGGCAGCAGCTCGATGACGACGCGGCCGTCCTTCAGGTCGAGATAAATGGTGTTTTCCGGGTCGGCGGCGAACGCGGTGCCCGCAAGGCCGATGACGGCGACGAGCGCGACGAGCGCTCCCTTCAATCCACGCATGTGAAACTCCTTTGGGCGGGCCTCAGCGGCCCTTCTTCTGTCTGGCGACGGCGGCAAGCACCTTCTTCTTCACCGAGGCCGGCACGAAGGGGGTGATGTCGCCGCCCATGCCCGCGATCTGGCGGACCAGCGTCGAGGAAATGAACTGCGTCTCCGGCGAGGCGGCGAGAAAGACCGTCTCGACATCCGGGTTCATGGTGCGGTTCATGCCGACCATCTGGGTCTCGTATTCGAAATCGACGGCGCCGCGCAATCCCCGGATGATGACGTTTGCGCCATGCTCGTCCGCCGCATCGACCACGAGGCCGGAAAAGGAGGCGGTGGAGATCTTCGCGCCGGCCTTCTTCGCGGCGGGCGCGGCTTCCTTCTCGATCAGGGCGAAACGCTCCTCGAGCGAGAGCAGCGGCGTCTTGGTGGCGTTGACGCCGATGGCGACGACGAGATGATCGACCAGGCGAAGCGCCCGGCGGATGACGTCGAGATGGCCATTGGTCATCGGGTCGAAAGTGCCGGGGTAGAGACCGACGCGCGCCATGCCCTCTCCTATTCCTCGTCCGAGCCGTTCTCGCCCGTCTCCTCGACGCGCTCGACGGACACCACGCGCTCGTCGGGCGCGGTGCGGAAAATGGTGACGCCCTGCGTGGCGCGGCCCGCGGCGCGGACGTCGTCGACCGGGCAGCGGATCAACTGGCCGGCATCGGTGACCAGCATGATCTGATCCTGCACCTCGACGGGGAAGGAGGCGACCAGCTTGCCGTTTCGCGGCGTCACGGCCATGGCGATGATGCCCTTGCCGCCGCGGCCGGAGGTCCGGTAGTCGTAGGACGAGGAACGCTTGCCGAAGCCCTTTTCGCTGACGGTGAGAACGAGCTGCTCCCTTGCGCCCAGTTCCGTGTAGCGCTCGGTCGAGAGCGCGAGCTCGTCGCCCGCCTCCTCGGCGTCCTCTTCGGCTTCGACGACATCCGCTTCCGGCTCGTCCGCCTCGCCCGACGCGGCGCGGCGCATGGCGGCGGCCTGTTTCAGATAGGCGCGGGCCTCGGCGGGCGTGACGTCGACATGGCGCATGATGCTCATGCCGATCAGCGTGTCGCCCTCGCCGAGACGGATGCCGCGGACGCCGGTCGAGGAGCGGCCGGAGAAGACGCGCACGTCGGTCACGGGGAAGCGGACGCAGCGGCCGTCGGCCGTGGTCAGCAGCACGTCGTCATCCTCGGTGCAGATCTGGACGCCGATGATCGCATCGCCGGCATCGTCGCCCTCGAACTTCATGGCGATCTTGCCGTTGCGGTTGATCTGGACGAAGTCGGAGAGCTTGTTGCGCCGGACATTGCCGCTCTTCGTGGCAAACATGACGTGGAGGCTGTCCCAGCTCTCCTCGTCTTCCGGCAGCGGCATGACGGTGGTGATGTATTCGCCCTGCTGCAGCGGCAGGATGTTGATCATGGCCTTGCCGCGCGCCTGGGGCGTCGATTGCGGCAGGCGCCAGACCTTGAGCTTGTAGACCATGCCGATCGACGAGAAGAACAGCATCGGCGTGTGCGTGTTCGCGACGAAGAGGCGCGTGACGAAATCCTCGTCCTTGGTGGACATGCCCGAGCGGCCCTTGCCGCCGCGGCGCTGGGCGCGGTAGGTCGAGAGCGGCACGCGCTTGATGTAGCCCTGATGGCTCACCGTGACGACCATGTCCTCGCGCTGGATCAGGTCCTCGTCCTCGAAATCGTTTTCGGACTCGGCAAGCTCGGTGCGGCGCGGCGTCGCGAACTCGGTCTTGATGGCGGTGAGTTCCGTCCGCATGATGTCGAGCACGCGGGCGCGGGAGCGGAGGATGTCGAGATAATCCTCGATCTTCTCGCCGAGGCCCTTCAACTCGTCGCCGATCTCGTCGCGGCCGAGCGCGGTGAGGCGCTGGAGGCGAAGCTCGAGGATCGCCCTCGCCTGCTCTTCCGACATGCGGATCGTGCCGTCTTCCGACAGGCCGTGACGGGGATCGTCGATGAGCGCGATGAGGGGCGCGATGTCCTGCGCCGGCCAGTCGCGCGCCATCAGGCTTTCGCGCGCGGTGGCCGGGTCCGGCGCGGTGCGGATCAACCTGATGACCTCGTCGATATTCGCCACCGCGATGGCGAGGCCGACAAGGACATGAGCGCGGTCGCGCGCCTTGGCGAGCTCGAACTTGGTGCGCCGCGAGATCACTTCCTCGCGGAAGCGGACGAAGATCTCGAGGAACTGCTTCAGGTTCATCAGCTCCGGCCGCCCGTGATCGAGCGCGAGCATGTTGCAGCCGAAGCTCTGCTGGAGCGGCGAGAAACGATAGAGCTGGTTCAGGACGACGTCCGGCACGGCGTCGCGGCGCAGCTCGACGACGACGCGCATGCCGTTGCGGTCGGACTCGTCGCGCAGGTCGCCGATGCCCTCGATGCGCTTTTCGCGCACGAGGTCCGCGATCTTCTCGACCATGGAGGCCTTGTTCACCTGATAGGGAATTTCGGTGATGACGATCGCCTGGCGGTCCTTGCGGACTTCCTCGATGTCGACACGGCCGCGCACGACCACGGAGCCCTTGCCGGTGTGATAGGCCGAGCGCGCGCCCTGGCGGCCGAGCATGATGCCGCCGGTCGGGAAATCGGGGGCCGGCACATGCTCGATCAGTTCGTCGATGGTGATGTCGGGATTGTCCATCAGCGCGATGCAGGCGTCGATCACCTCGCCCAAATTGTGCGGCGGGATGTTGGTCGCCATGCCGACGGCGATGCCGTTGGCGCCGTTCACCAGAAGGTTCGGCAGCTCGGCGGGAAGGACGACGGGCTCGCGCTCGGTGCCGTCGTAATTGTCCTTGAAGTCGATCGTGTTCTTGTCGATGTCGTTCAGCAGCGAATGCGCGGACTTCGCCATGCGCACTTCGGTGTAACGCATGGCGGCGGGCGGATCGCCGTCGACCGAGCCGAAATTGCCCTGCCCGTCCAGCAGCGGCAGGCGCATGGAGAAGTCCTGCGCCATGCGCACCAGCGCGTCGTAGATCGACTGGTCGCCATGCGGATGATATTTACCGATGACGTCGCCGACGACGCGGGCGGACTTGCGGTAGGGCTTGTTCCAGTCGTAGCCGTTCTCGTTCATCGAGAAGAGGATGCGGCGGTGGACCGGCTTCAGACCGTCGCGCGCATCGGGCAGCGCGCGGCTCACGATCACGCTCATCGCGTAATCGAGATAGGAGGAGCGCATCTCCTCTTCGATGGAAATGGGCGCGACATCGCGCTCCGGCGGCGGGCCGTCGGACGAGGAACCGCCGGGGCCACCGGGCGGCACGCCACCCGAACCACCGTTCAAACCGCCCGGGCCGTTTTCCATGCCGGTATCGTCGCCCGGGCCCGGCTCGTCACCCGGAATGTCGCTGTCTTGCGTATCGGACAAGTGTTTTTCTGACGCTGTGAGAGGCCGCGCGACGGGGTGAAAACCCGGTCTTTCGCAAGCCCTCGAAGGAACGAAAAAGAGGCCATCCGGCGCCCGCCGAATCCCTCTCGTTTACTGCGCCGCAGATTACCAGTTCCGGCGCGTCACGGCAACTTCAAAGACGCCGAACGGGGCTTCGTAAGTTGCTGAAATAAAAGGAAAAACAAGGGCTCGTCCGGGGCCCGTACCGGGCCTCACGGTTCGGCGCGAAAGAGCAGCGCGGTGGCGTCGTCGTGGCGCTTGAAACGGGGCCAGGAAAGGCACTCCGGGTCGTCGATAGTCTCGATGCTGCGGATCTCCGCGAGGATCGAGCGGAGGCCGCCAAGCGCGGCGCGGCGGACCAGGGTCGCCGGGTCGAGACGGTGATAGTCGAAGACGATGGAGCCGAAGCCGTCGCTGAAGAGAAGCCCCGTGTACGGACGATCGAACGGGATTTCCCAGTGGCGCATATGGGCGGCGGCTTCTGCGTCGATGCCGAGAATCCAGTAGCCGTCGGCCCTGTTCTGGCGGCGGCGGTTGGCGCGGAGATAGTCCATGACCGCGGCGTTCTCGAAGGGGCGTTCGCCGGGGCCGAGAGCGGCGACGAGTTCCGCCGTGCGGCTGACGGCGCGCGCCTCGCGCGAATTGTGCTGTACGCCGAAGACGTGGCCTTCGTCGCTCTCGTCTTCCAGCAGGATCAGGCCGCAATCGGCGAAGTTGCCGCAGGCGAGCTTGCCCTCGCCGGCATGAAGAAGCGCCATGGCCGCGCTCGGCCATTCGTGACGTCCGTTCGGCGGGCGGAGTTGCCGTTGCGCGAAGCGCAGCGAGAGCGTCTCGATGGTGTGGCGGACGAGGCCGTGGAGATCGGCGCCGTAGCGCGCGGCGTTTTCGGCAAAGAGCGCGCTCGCTTCATGGGCGAGCCAGTGCGCGCCGGTTTCGCCGTCAAGGACCGGTCCGTCGGTGACGTCGGTCGCGCCGTCGATCACCCAGGCATGGGCGCCCGCGCTGCCGAGAGCGTCTTCGTTCGGCTTCGCCGGGTCGCCGGGGTCGGTGAGGATTTCGAGGATCGTGAGCATGGATGCAAGGCTACACGGCGCATCCGCGCTTAATTGTGGCGCCTAGAACGGGATTTCGTCGTCGAGGTCCTGGGAGAAGTTGCCGCGGGAGGAGCCGCCGCCCGACGAGCCGCCGCCGAAATCGTCGGAGCCGCTGCCGTAGTCGCCGCCGCCGGAGGAAGCGCCGCCGCCGCTCTTGCCGTCGAGCATGGTGAGGGTCGAGTTGAAGCCCTGCAGGACGATTTCCGTGGAATATTTCTCGACGCCGGACTGGTCGGTCCATTTGCGGGTCTGGAGCGCGCCCTCGATATAAAGCTTCGCGCCCTTCTTCACATATTGTTCGATGACCTTGCAGAGACCTTCGTTGAAAACGACGATGCGGTGCCACTCGGTCTTTTCGCGGCGCTCGCCCGTATTCTTGTCGCGCCAGCTTTCCGAGGTCGCGAGGCGGATATTGGCGATCGGGCGCCCGTCCTGCGTACGGCGGATTTCGGGGTCGGCGCCTACATTGCCGATCAGGATGACCTTGTTGACGCTGCCTGCCATGGTTTTCGTCCTCGTGGATTTAGGTGCCCGTTGCGCGGACCCTAGCCGCAGGGGCGGCCCGGAACCAGCGCTCTCGATAAAAAAACTGTGGATCAAACGACCAGGGGAATGGCTGCAAGCAGCAAAGTCATCGCGCCGGCGATCATACCGCCAAACAAAAGGGTCATTCGCAGGCCATGTCTGGCCATCGCCGCTTCAAGCTCGGACCTCAGAGCGCCCATGCCGGCCCGGAAATCCTCTTTGGTAACGAGATCGGCGATGACCATGTCGCGCGCCAGTCTTGCATGCTCGTCGGCCAGTTGCTTCGAAGCGCCAGCCGACTGGAGCCGTTCGGAATAAGTCAGCGTATCAAAGTTCACTCCCATCTGTCCCCTCGTGGCCCGTCCGCCTCTTTGTTCCTATTATGTTCTCATAACCCGCAATTTGAGGCAAGATGAAATCGGCTCCGTATGATTCTTTGCCGCGCGGGCCTCACAGACCTTGAAGCAAGCCCTGCCGCCCTACATACATGAAGCCTGAGACCCGTAGAGCAGATCATGACCGGACAGGACCGCAACGCGGTCCAATCCAGTCATGGGAATCTGCTCACAGCTTAATAAATCGGACCGTTTTCCGAACCGGCAGGTGTTTCCACCTGCCTGGAAAACGGTCTGGCCACATTCCCCGCAGCGAAAGATGCGCGCCGCCCGCAAGGCAGGCCGCGCCCGTGAGAGTTCCGGCCCGATGAGCACCGCCTCGAAGAAGTCCGCGTCAGGCAAGCAGAGCGATACCCAGAACCGTTTCATCCGGGTGATCGGCGCGCGCGAGCACAATCTGCAGGACGTGAGCGTGGAACTGCCGCGCGACGAGCTGATCGTGATCACCGGCCTGTCGGGCTCCGGCAAGTCGTCGCTCGCCTTCGACACGATCTATGCGGAGGGGCAGCGGCGCTATGTCGAGAGCCTGTCGGCCTATGCGCGGCAGTTCCTCGAGATGATGCAGAAGCCGGATGTCGACCAGATCGACGGCCTCTCGCCCGCGATTTCCATCGAGCAGAAGACGACCTCGCGCAATCCGCGCTCGACGGTCGGCACGGTCACGGAAATCTACGACTACATGCGTCTCCTCTGGGCACGCATCGGCGTGCCCTATTCGCCGACGACGGGGCTGCCGATCGAAAGCCAGACCGTGACGCAGATGGTCGACCGGGTGATGGCGCTGCCCGAAGGGACGCGGCTCTTCCTGATGGCGCCCATCATCCGCGGCCGCAAGGGCGAGTACCGCAAGGAATTCGCGGAGCTGCAGAAGAAGGGCTTCCATCGCGTGAAGGTGGACGGCACCTTCTACGAGATCGCGGATGTGCCCGCGCTCAACAAGAAGCTGAAGCACGATATCGATGTGGTGGTGGACCGGATCGTCGTGCGCGGCGATCTCGGCAACCGTCTGGCCGACAGTTTCGAGATCGCGCTCGACCTTGCGGACGGGATCGCCGTCGTCGAGATGGCTGACACGAAGAAGGGAGAGGATGCGGAACGCATCATCTTCTCGTCGCGCTTCGCCTGCCCGGTGTCCGGCTTCACCATCGACGAGATCGAGCCGCGGCTGTTCTCGTTCAACAATCCGTTCGGCGCGTGTCCCGCCTGCGACGGGCTCGGCACGCAATTCTACATGGACCCGGAGCTCGTGGTGCCGGATCCCGGCCTGTCGCTCAAGAAGGGCGCGATCGCGCCCTGGTCGCGCTCGACCTCGCCCTACTACACGCAGACGCTGCAGGCACTGGCGAAGCAGTACAAGTTCTCGATGACGGCGCCCTGGTCGCAACTGCCGGAAGAGGCGCAGAACGTGATCCTCTACGGCTCGGGCGAGGAGGCCGTGACCTTCGCCTATGACGACGGGATGCGCTCCTACAAGACGAAGAAGGCGTTCGAGGGCGTGATCCCGAACCTCGAACGGCGCTGGCGCGAGACGGACAGCGCCTGGGCGCGCGAGGAGATCGAGCGCTATCAGGGCATCACGAATTGCGAGGATTGCGGCGGCTACCGGCTGAAACCGGAAGCGCTGGCGGTGAAGATCGCGACGCTGCATGTGGGCCAGGTCTCGCAGATGTCGATCCGCGAGGCGGATGCGTGGTTCCGCGACCTCAACCAGCACCTGACCTCGAAGCAGAACGAGATCGCGGGGCGCGTGCTGAAGGAAATTCGCGAGCGGCTTCACTTCCTCAACAATGTCGGGCTCGACTATCTGACGCTGTCGCGGAACTCCGGCACGCTGTCAGGCGGCGAGAGCCAGCGCATCCGGCTTGCCTCGCAGATCGGCTCAGGGCTGACGGGCGTGCTTTACGTGCTGGACGAGCCATCCATCGGGCTCCATCAGCGCGACAACGACCGGCTGCTGGATACGCTGAAGCGGCTGCGCGACCTCGGCAACACGGTGATCGTGGTCGAGCATGACGAGGACGCGATCCGCACGGCCGACCATGTGGTCGACATGGGGCCGGGCGCGGGTATTCATGGCGGCAAGGTGGTAGCCGAGGGCACGCCAGAAGACATCATGGCGGCGCCCGACAGTCTGACAGGGCAATATCTCACCGGCTTCCTGCAGGTGCCCGTGCCGGCGACACGCCGCGAGGGTAACGGCAAGTGGCTGAAGGTGACGGGGGCGACGGAGAACAACCTCAAGGACGTCTCCGCGGAAATTCCGCTCGGCACCTTCACCTGCGTGACCGGCGTTTCGGGCGGCGGCAAGTCGACGCTGCTGATCGAGACGGTCTACAAGGCGGTGGCGCGCAGGCTCAACAATTCGCGCGAGCATCCAGGATCGTTCGACGAGATTTTCGGCCTCGAACATCTCGACAAGATCATCGACATCGACCAGTCCCCCATCGGGCGGACGCCGCGCTCGAATCCGGCGACCTATACGGGCTCGTTCACCTTCATCCGCGACTGGTTCGCCGAACTGCCGGAAAGCCGCGCGCGCGGCTACAAGCCGGGACGCTTCTCGTTCAACGTGAAGGGCGGACGCTGCGAGGTCTGCCAGGGCGATGGCGTCATCAAGATCGAGATGCACTTCCTGCCGGACGTCTATGTGGAATGCGATGCCTGCCACGGGCACCGCTACAACCGCGAGACGCTGGAAGTGAAGTTCAAGGACAAGTCCATCGCCGACGTGCTGGAAATGACGGTGGACGAGGCGGCTGCGTTCTTCAAGGCGGTGCCCGCGGTGCGCGACAAGATGGAAGTGCTGCAGCGCGTCGGGCTCGGCTACATCAAGGTCGGACAGCAGGCGACGACATTGTCGGGCGGCGAAGCGCAGCGCGTGAAGCTCGCCAAGGAACTGTCGAAGCGGGCGACGGGCCGCACGATCTACATTCTGGACGAGCCGACGACGGGATTGCATTTCCACGACGTGGCGAAGTTGCTCGAGGTGCTGCACGAGCTGGTCGAGAACGGCAACACGGTGGTGGTGATCGAGCACAATCTCGAAGTCATCAAGACGGCCGACTGGATTCTCGATCTCGGTCCCGAAGGCGGCGACGGCGGCGGCGAGATCGTGGCGACGGGCACGCCGGAAGACGTGGCGGCGGAACCGCGCTCCTATACCGGGCAGTATCTGAAGGAACTCTTCAAGCGGCGGCCCGGCACGGCGAAGCCCCGCAAGGCAAGTGCCGCAGCGAAGAGCAACACCAAGGCGAGCAAGGCCGCGCCGAAAAAGAAGCCGGCGCCCGCGAAGAAGAAAAAGGCGGGCTCCCGGCGCTAACGGGCCTCGCCCGCGAGACGAACGGGCGCGGACGAACCGAGAAACGCCAGCACGTGCCGCGCGACTTCTTCGGGCCGCTCTTCATGGGGAAGAAATGCCGCCCGCTCGATGATCGCCAGGCTCGCCCTGCCGGACATCCGCGCAACCATTTCCCGGGCACGGCGGACCGGAAACACGCCGTCTTTCTCACCCCAGACAAAGAGCATCGGCACATCGATCTTCGCGTGCAACTCGTCGAGGCGCGCGACGAGACTGTGGTCGACGCCGAGCAGGTACTCGAGCAGTCCCCGGTAGGCGTGATCCGAGCGAAGCCAGCTCGTGACGAAGAGGTCCATGTATTCATCGTCGAACAACCGCCTGTCGACGAAGAAGCCAGAGCGGCCAAGCCAGCGGCGCATCAACGGCCTCGACCCGAGCGCCGCCTTGAAGAGGGCTCGCCCAAAGCCCCTGCGAAACAGCGCCTGCAGCCGGGGAACGACGGAGGGCAAGTGACCCGGCACCTCGGTGTCTATCGCGACGACCTTCTCGACCCGCGCGGCATCCGACACCGCCAGCATTCTCGCGAAGGTGCCGCCGGTGTCGTGGCCAATCAGCGAATATTTCTGGAGCTTCATCCGATCCGCAAAGGCGCGGACGCGCTCGGCATGGGCGTGGAAAGTGAAATTCGTGTGCGGGCTCCAGCCGCTCTCGCCCATGCCTGCCGCATCGAGCGCATAGCAGGTGAAATGCGGTTCGAGGAGAGGCAGCAACTTGCGGAAGCTCGCCTTGTGAAACGGCCAGCCGTGCAGCAAGATGAGGGCAGGACCGTTTCCCGAGACCGTGTAGGCGAGTTCGATGTCTTCGTAAGGAAATGTGTGCGTGACCGTCATCCGACCGCTCCTTTCGCTTGATCCGCGAGGAGAATTGGCCGGACACAGGAAACGCACCACTACCTGAAAGGTAAGAAACGCCCGTGAACATCATGCCGCAGGACGAAGGCGCATTCGGCGTGCAGCTGCGCCGGGCACGGCTGTCGCGGAAGCTCAGTCAGGAAAGCCTCGCCTCGGCGGCAGGGATTTCCGCGCGGCACATGAGCTTCCTCGAAACGGGACGCGCGCGGCCGGGACGCGATGTCATTCTCAGACTCGGCGATGCGTTGAAGATCTCGGCGAACCAGCGCAATACGTTGTTGCGGCTCGCGGGGTTCGCGCCTGCCTTTGCGCCGGGAGACATGGCACCCGACGAACGGGTGCTTGCCCAAGATGCGATTTCCAACCTGCTTCAAAGTCAAAACCCAGTCCCCGCCGTCGCCTCGGATGCGCTCGGCTACGTCATCGAAATGAACGAGGCGGCGAAGCTCCTGTTCTCCATCGACGGCAAGGCGCCGGAACCGGGAGACAATCTGTTCGAGTTCTTCTTCTCGAACGAGCGCCTTCGCGAGAGCATCGGCAACTGGGACGAAGTCGCCCCCGCCCTGCTCCATCATCTGGAACAGGAGGCGCTCAACACACCCGACAAGGCGAAGGCGCAACGGCTCGTCACCAAGATCGGACGGCTGGCGGGAATCGAACGAGGGGCGGCGACGGAGCTGCCGATCTTCACGTTCGAAATCCGACAGGAGGGCCGCGACCTCCGGTTCGTTTCGAACTACAGCACCTTCGGAACGCCCTATGACGCCACCATGCAGTCCATCAGGATCGAGTGCTTCTTTCCGGGAAATGCCGAAACATGGGAATTTCTCGGTCAATTAGCGGGGCAGAATGCGCCAGCCTCAATGACGAGCGCCCAGCCTCGCCCGTCCCTCGGCGCCGGCGTTTCCTCCGGGTGACAAACTCTCTATAACAGCCCCGTAACTGAAGGTAATTGAGTGGGGTAACGGGGCCGATGCCGGGGTTTTCGCTCGACCGACGCGAGTTTCTGAAGCTGTTCGGCGCGACGGCCGGCTGTATTGCCGTTCATGCGGCGGCGACGCCCTTCCTGCCCGGGCTCGGGACCGCGCGGGCGACACCCGGCGCCTTCCATTTTCCGCAGGGCCTTGCCTCCGGCGATCCGCAACCCGACGCGGTGATGCTGTGGACGCGTGTCGAAGCGCTGGACCCGGGCGCGGCGCTGCCGAACGGCGATGTCGATCTTTATGTACAGGTTGCCGAGGACCTCTCCTTCGAGCGGGTGGTCGCCGAACAGGCGGTGCGCGCGGGCGCCGCGTCCGATCATACGGTACGCATCTTCGTGCAGGGGCTCGCGCCGGATCGCGTGTACTACTACCGCTTTCACGCCGGGAGCGACCAGTCGCCCTATCCCGGCCGCACCCGGACAGCACCCCTTCCCGGAACGAAGCGCGAGGTCCGCTTTGCCGCGATCTCCTGCCAGAACTACGAGCAGGGCTATTACGGTGCGCTCCGGCGGATGACGAATGACGACATCGCCGCGCCGGATGAAAGCCAGATCGACTTCGTGCTGCATCTCGGCGATTTCATCTATGAGCGCACGGGCGATGTCCCCGAAACGATGAATCCGGTTCGGCTGATCGGCCCCCTGCCCGACGGCTCCGAACCGTGGGAGCCGGACGGGACGCACCCCGAATGGCAGAAGGGCGGACAGGCGGCCGTGACGCTTGCCGACTACCGCCACCTCTACAAGACCTATCTGACCGACCCCGACCTGCAAGCGGCCCGGGCGCGCTTTCCTTTCGTGCATACCTGGGACGACCACGAATTCACGAACGACGCCTGGCAGGCACACGACACCTATTTCGGCGACGGCGAACCGGCACAGAAGAGGAAGCTCGCGGCAAACCGGGCATGGTTCGAGTTCATTCCGGCCGTACTCAGCCAGGCGCCCGCGTTCAACGGTGTTCCTTCACCGGCACACGACTTCCGGAACGCCACGATCGATAACGCTCCGCTTGCTGAACATGATGACGACTTCCTCTTTCAGGGCGACAGCCTGAAAGCGGTGTCGAGCATCGCAATCTACCGGACGCTCCGCTGGGGAGCGATGCTGGACCTCGTGGTGACGGATCTGCGGAGCTATCGCAGCCCGCCCGTGATGACAGAGGAAGTGCACGCCTTCACGAGGGGCGCGCCGGTGCCGCCGGTCCGGCTCGTGAAGCTGCTGGACGCGGGCCGCATGGCGAATGACGGCAAACCGCCGGAGACGATCAGCTATGGCGGCGAGGAAATGCCGAATCCGCGCAAGGACGCGCCGCGCGGCACGCATATGGGCGGACCGCAAAGAAAATGGTTCAAGGAGGTTCTCAAGGCCTCGACCGCGACATGGCGCATATGGGCGAATGGCGGGCCCGCGCTGCAGATGCGGCTCGACTTCTCGCGCATTCCATTCGCCGGACTCGAAGACGGCTATGCCGGCACGGACGCCTGGCAGGGCTATCCGGGCGAACTCGAGGAACTGATGCGATTTCTCAAGGAAGAGAAGATCGGCAATGTCGTGTCGATCTCCGGCGACTATCACGCCTTCGCGGCCGGACGGCTGCCGGTCGATCCCGATGCGGAGACGCTCTCATTCGCGGCCGCGGAATTCCTGACGGCTGCCATCAGTTCCGGTTCGATGTTTTCCGGAGCGGACCGCGCGACACGAAACAGCGGCTTCTTTCACCGCGCCGTCGTGCTGGACGACAACGGCACCACCCATGAGAACTGGAACAACACGCTGGTGAACGGACTGCGTGCGGGCATTCTCGTCAATTACACCAGTTCCGAGTATCTGCTCGACATGGTGCGGAACGAGCGGGCAAGCCCCGGACTCGACTATATCGACTCCGAGGCACACGGCTACACACTGGTGACGCTGAGCGAAGAAGCGATGAAAGCAGAGCAAGTGAATGTGGGCGACGTTTCCCGCGATGCGGGCCCCGAGGGCTCCGAGGTTCTGCGCCGGGCGCGCTTCACGCTCAAATCATGGGAAGGCGGCGCGGAGCCCACGCTCGAAGGCCCCGAGTTCGACGGCCCGCCACCCTACCCCTGGAACGCGGGCAAGGCGGAAGGCTGACGGCACCGCGGTTTGACGGGCGGGGATCACCCGCTAAGCTCTTGCCCCAACGACAACAAGGGCGGCAGGAGCGAGGGGATGGCGTTTTCGGAATACACGTCTTACGACGGGCTCGGGCTGGCGGAGCTCGTGAAGAAGGGCGAGGTTTCCTCCGGCGAGCTTGCCGAAGAAGCGATCTCGCGGATCGAGAAGCACAACCCCGCCATCAATGCCGTCATCCTGAAGCTCTACGATCTCGGCCGTGAAATGGCGAAAGCCCCGGCGGACGGGCCCTTCAAGGGCGTGCCCTTTCTGCTGAAGGATGCTTTCGGCGACATTGCGGGTTATCCGACGCGGCTCGCCTCCCGCTTCAAGTCCGACGCACCGGTGACGGAAGATTCCGCGCTCGCCAAGCGCTTCCGTGCGTCTGGGCTCACCTTTCTCGGCAAGACGAACGTACCTGAATTCACGCTGCTGCCGACGACGGAGTCCGCCCTTTACGGACCCGCCCGCAATCCCTGGAACGTGGAGCATTCGACGGGCGGCTCGTCCGGCGGGGCGGGCGCAGCAGTGGCGGCGGGCATCGTTCCGCTCGCGCACGCGAACGACAGCGGCGGCTCGATCCGTATTCCGGCGTCGAGCTGCGGGCTTGTCGGTCTCAAGCCGACGCGCGGGCGCTCGCCCTTCGGGCCGCATTACGGCGATGTGCTGAGCGGGCTCTGCCATGAGCATGTGGTGACGCGGACGGTGCGCGACAGCGCGGCGATGCTCGACTGCATTCACGGCAACGAGCCGGGCGATCCCTATGTCGCGCCGCCCGTGGAGCGGCCCTTCCTCGACGAAACGAAGCGGAAGCCGGGAAAGCTGCGCATCGCCTTCTCGAAGACGAATCCTGCAGGCGCGGCGCTTCATCCCGACTGCGTGAAAGGCGTGGAGGAAGTCGCGAAGTGCCTCGCCGAGCTTGGCCATGATGTGAGCGAGGCGATGCCACCGCTCAAGGCCGACGAGCCGGGCAACATCTTCCTGCCGATGTGGGGCGCGTGGCTCGCCTCCGAGATCGAGGGCGAAGCGGCGCGGATCGGCCGCGGACCGCAGCAGGGCGATCTCGAACCGCTGACACAAGGCCTCTACGAAGTCGGCAAGCAGGTGACTTCCGCGCAATACCTGATGCTGGTGAAGGAGATGCAAGGTCTGGCGCGCCGCGTGGCGGGCTTCATGCAGGATTACGATGTGTGGCTGACGCCGACACTGGCTCTGCCGCCGATCCCGCTCGGCCTCATCAACATCAACGAGCCGGACCCGATCGCCGCCTTCGCGCCCGCCGTCGACTATGTGCCCTTCACGCCGATCCAGAACCTGACGGGCCAGCCTGCCCTGTCGCTGCCGCTTTCGATGTCCGCCGAGGGACTTCCCATCGGCATGATGTTTTCCGCGCGCTACGGCGACGAGGCGACGCTGTTCCGTCTTGCCGCCCAACTCGAGGAAGCGATGCCCTGGAAGGATCGGCATCCGGCTGTCTGGAACTGACGCGGCACAAGAGAGATCAACGAGGAGAGAAACGATGAGCTTTGCCGAATATGCGGATCATGACGGGCTCGGGCTCGCCAGCCTGGTGAAGAAAGGCGAGGTGACGCCGCTCGAACTGGTCGATGCCGCGATCGAGCGCGCCGAACGCCACAACGGAACGCTGAATGCGATCGTCTACGAGGCCTATGACGAGGCGCGCGAAGCGGCGAAGGGCGATTTGCCGGACGGCCCCTTCAAGGGCGTCCCCTTTCTCATCAAGGATCTCGGCACGGAAGTGAAAGGCTGGCCGCGCACGAGCGGCAGCAAATTCGTCGCGAACATCGTGGACGATCACGACAGTACGCTGGTGCAGCGCTTCCGCGCGGCAGGGACCGTACTCTTCGGCAAGACGAACACACCGGAATACGGCATCACGGGGACGACGGAATCGCGGCTGCTCGGGCCGTGCCGCAACCCCTGGGACCCGAACCGCATTTCCGGCGGCTCGTCGGGCGGCGCGGCCTCCGCCGTCGGCGCGGGCATATTGCCGCTCGCGCACGCCTCGGACGGGCTCGGCTCGATCCGCATTCCCGCCGCCTGCTGCGGCCTTGTCGGCATGAAGGTGACGCGCGACCGGAACCCTCAGGGTCCGGACGATTTCGACCGGGCCATCGGCTTCAGCGTCGACCATGTGGTGAGCCGGACGGTGCGCGACAGCGCGGCGATGCTGGACGCGACGGGCTATCCCGAACCCGCCTCGCCCTACGCGCCGCCGCCGAAGGAGCGGCCCTACATGGAAGAGATCACGAAGAGCCCCGGCAAGCTGAAGATCGCATGGTCGAGCGAAACGCCGGGCGGCAAGCCCATCGACCCGGAAATCCAGGCGGCACTCGAGAAGACGGCGGAGGTTCTCGGCAAACTCGGCCACGAGGTGACGCCCCGCGGGCTCGGCATCGATTACCGGGCGCTCTACCGGGCGCAGGGCGCGGTTTCCGGCTCGAACTTCGCGGCGGGCATGATGCGGCGGATCGAGGCGATGGGCCGCGAGCCGGAGCAGGACGAACTGGAGCCGCTGACATGGGCGGGCTTCAAGAACGGCAGCCGTCTGACGGGGGCGCAGGCCATGTGGGGCTGGCAGCAGCTTCGGCTGATGAACCGGCAGGTGCTTTCGGTCTTCGAGGATGTGGACGTCTATCTCTGCCCGGTCATGGGAAAACTGCCGCCGGAAATCGGCTTTCTCGGGCCGGACCAGGAGCCGCGCGAGCTGAACAAGCGGCAGGGACAGGTCTTTCCCTATACCCCGCCCTTCAACTTTACCGGTCAGCCCTCGCTGTCGCTGCCGCTGTGGCAATCCGAAAGCGGGCTTCCCATCGGCATGATGCTGACGGCGCGCTATGCCGACGAGGCGACGCTGTTCCGGCTGGCGGCGCAGCTCGAGAAGGAACTGCCGTGGGCCGGGCGGAAGCCGAAGGTATGGAACTGAGGTGGCGGGAGTGATATCTCCTCGTCCATGACGAAGGAAATCGCACCCGTTCACGTGATCGGCGCCGGCATGGCCGGTTCGGAAGCCACATGGCAGCTTGCGCAGGCGGGCGTGCCCGTTGTGCTGCATGAGATGCGACCCATCGTGAAGACGGACGCGCATCACACGGACGGGTTTGCCGAACTCGTCTGCTCCAATTCGTTTCGCTCGGATGACGCGGAGCTGAATGCGGTCGGGCTGCTGCATGAGGAGATGCGGCGCGCGGGCTCGATCATGATGGAGGCGGCGGCGATTGCGCGCGTGCCCGCGGGCGGCGCGCTTGCCGTCGACCGGGACATCTTTTCAGACCATGTGACGGCGAAGCTGAGCGCGCATCCGCTTGTCACCGTTGAGCGCGGCGAGATCGCGGGGCTGCCGCCCGCGGAATGGGACAATGTGATCGTCGCGACGGGGCCGCTTACCTCCGATGCGCTCGGCAAGGCGATCAGCGACGTGACCGGCGCGGACGAGCTTGCCTTTTTCGACGCGATTGCGCCCATTGTCCATCGCGACAGCATCGACATGTCGGTGTGCTGGTTCCAGTCGCGCTACGACAAGGAGAGCACGGGCACAACGGGGCCGGCCGGCGCCGGCAAGGACTACATCAATTGCCCGATGACACGCGAGCAGTACGAAGCTTTCGTCGAGGCGCTGATGACCGGCGGCAAGACCGAGTTCAAGGAATGGGAAAAGTCGACGCCCTATTTCGACGGCTGCCTTCCCATCGAGGTGATGGCGGAACGCGGGGCGGAAACGTTACGCTTCGGGCCGATGAAACCGGTGGGCCTCACCAATCCGCATGCACCGGATGTGAAGCCTCATGCCGTCGTGCAGCTTCGCCAGGACAACAAGCTCGGCACGCTCTACAACATGGTCGGCTTCCAGACGAAGCTGAAGCATGGCGAACAGACGCGCATCTTCCGCACGATACCTGGGCTCGAAGGCGCGGAATTCGCACGGCTCGGCGGGCTGCACCGCAACACCTTCATCAACAGCCCGAAGCTGCTCGACGGCGTCATGCGGCTGAAGAACGACACGCGGCTGCGTTTCGCGGGGCAGATCACGGGCGTCGAAGGCTATGTCGAGAGCGGCGCGATGGGGCTGCTCGCCGGGCGCTTTGCCGCAGCCGAGCGTCAGGGCCGCATGGTCGCGCCGCCGCCGCGCACGACGGCGCTCGGCGCATTGCTTGCGCATATCACGGGCGACGCCGACGCTTCGACCTTCCAGCCGATGAATGTGAATTTCGGGCTGTTCCCCGAGCCGGAAGTGCCGCGCGACGAGAACGGCAAGCGGCCGCGCGGCAAGGCGAAGGCCCCTGCCCGCAAGCGCGCCTACACCTCGCGCGCGCTCAGCGACCTCGAAGGCTGGCTCAGCCCCCGCGCGGAAGCTGCGGAATAATCAGATTTTCCTTGCGAGGTTCCGGCCGAAGAGCCGGAGCTGGCGCCGGAAGGCGGGGACCTCGACCGGCGTCCTGAACGGGTCGATGCCGGGCGCCGTCATGATGTCGAGATAGCGGTCGCAGAGCGAGACAGGCAGCAGCGCCGGGAGGATCACCGCGTCGTATCGCGCCTCCCGCGCGGCAGCGAGGTGTTCGCGGGCGCTGGAAGCAACATCGGCGATGGCGGCGCGCAATTCGTCATTCGCCTTCCCCGCCAGTACGTCATGCGGATCGACGTTGCGGGCGAGCAGGATGTCGGCGGGGAGCATCAGGCGGCCCTGCGAGGCGTGAAGCGGCACGGCGCGCAAGAGGCCCGTGAGCGCATAGGCGATGCCCGCATGGCGGATCGCTTCGGCAGCGCGGGCCGCGCCCTCCTCTCCCCCGAGCGCCAGCGCCGCAAGGCGCATGATTGAAGACGAGGTTGCTTCCGCATAGGCCTCGAGTTTCTCCCTATCCTCGACGACGTCGTCCGAAAGGTCTCGTTCGCGTGCGTCGATCAGGGCCTGCAGGTCGGCGAGCGGAAACGCGTCTGCTTCATGGAGCGCGACGGCGGCGGGATGGCCGCGCGTTTCGCCTTTCGGCAAGCCTTCCAGCGTTTCGCGCCACCATTGCAGGCGGATATGGCCCATCATCGGTTCGGTGACCGTTTCGGCGACGCGGGCGATTTCGAGATTGAACGCGTAGAGCGCGACAAGCGCCGGACGCCGGGAGGACGGCACAAAGAGCAGTGTCAGAAAGCGGTCATGGTCGTGGGTGCGGACCTCTTCGAGGCTCGCCGCCATGCTTTCACTCGCGCTTTCATTGGCGCCTTCGCTTGCCATTCCCTTGACCTAAAGCAAACGGGGCCGCCTTCAAGGCGACCCCGCGGCAGTCCCCGTGCGAGGGGATCAGTAGATATTCTGCGCCGAGACCATGGCGAAGAGCATGGGGATCGACAGCAGCGTGTTGGTCCGCGAGAAGAGCATCGCGGTGCGCGCGGCTGCCGGCTTCTGCTCGGCCGGTGCGTCGACGATGCCGAGCGCGATCTTCTGGTTCGGCCAGATCACGAACCAGACGTTGAACCACATGATGATGCCGAGCCACATGCCGATACCGATGGCGATGTTCTTCGGAACCGCGAAGCCTTCGACCGCACCAAGCGTCAGCGCCTCGACGATGTAGAAGTTCATCGCGGCGAGGATGAGACCGGTCACGATGGTCGCCATGGCGCCCCAGCGGAACCACCACAGAGCGGCCGGCGCGATCACCTTGCCGATGGCCGGCTTCTGGTCGTCCGGAATGTTCGGCATGTTCGGGATCTGCACGAAGTTGAAATACCAGAGCAGACCGATCCACATCACGCCGCTGATGACATGCAGCCAGCGGAAGATGAATGCCCAGAAGGCGTGACCGAGGGATGCACCATCCCAGCCGCCCCAGTTGAGATACATCAGCAGCAGAACCGCCGCGAGCACGAACCCGGCGATCACCGTGTTCCGCAGGGATGTAAGAATTGCCGCCATAAGAGTCCTCCCCTCTGAATGCCAATCGCCGCCTGAGCGGCCAGTAGGGATGGCAAGACGCGCCCCCTAGCCCGGGTTGGCATGCCTCATCATCATGCGACTCAGTGTCGCGAAGTCCGCGAGAAAGCTAGGAGTTTCTTGGCAAAAAGCCAAGTCCGGCGTCAGGCAACGGCAATGAGAGCGGCAGCGACCCGCCGGTTTTCGGAGAGCATGAGATTGTAGGTCCGGCAGGCGGGCCCTGTCGCCATGACATCGGGAAAGATCGTCTGCGACTCAAGCCGCCTGAGCGCCGCTGCGGGAAGCCGCACCGTCGCCTCGCCCGATCCGACGATCAGAAAATCGAAATCGCCCGCCGCTTCGACAAGCGGCGCGAGAGACGCCGGCGTCACTTCCTCAATCGACTTCGCCATCCAGGGAAAGAGGCCGCGCGGCGCGACGATCACAGAGCCTTCGAAGCGCTGTCCGGCAAGCCGGAAACCGCCTTCGCCATATGCGTCCACGAAAGGCTGACCGTCGAAGCGCGGGCGGGAAGCCATGACGTCACGCCTTGCCCGGCGTCTTTTCCTTTGCGTCTTTCGACGTGTGGCCGAGACCGCCCGATGCCGCGTCGCGCGTGACGCCAACGGCAAGAAGCACCGGCGCGGCAATGAAGATCGAGGAATAGGTGCCGATGAAAATGCCGAAGATCATGGCGAAGGTGAAGTCGCGGAGCACGGCGCCGCCGAAGATGAAGAGCGCGAAAAGCGCGAGCAGCGTGGTGCCGGACGTCATGACCGTGCGCGAGAGCGTCTGGTTGATCGACAGATCGAGCAATTCGCCGAGATCCATCTTCTTGTACTTGCGCAGGTTCTCGCGCACGCGGTCGAACACGATCACGGTATCGTTCATCGAATAGCCGACGATTGTGAGGATCGCCGCGATGGACTGCAGATTGAATTCAAGCTGCAGGATGCAGAAGAGACCGATGGTCGCCATGACGTCGTGAACGAGCGCCACGATGGAGCCGAGACTGAACTGCCATTCAAAGCGGAACCAGATGTAGATCAGCATCAGCGCGACGGCGATGACGACGGCAAGTATGCCGTCCTGAACGAGTTCGGAGCTGACCTGCGGGCCGACGACCTCGACGCGGCGATATTCGACGGTGTCGCCGAGTTCGCCCTTGATCGTGTCGACAACGCGCTGCGACGCCTTTTCGTCGTCGTCGCTGGGCGACTGGACACGGATCAGCACGTCGTCGGCCTGACCGAATTCCTGGATCTGAATTTCGCCAAGGCCGAGACCGCCGAGATCGGTCCGGAGCTGGCCGATATCGGCGGGACCGTTCGTCGAAATCTCAATGACGATGCCGCCTTCGAAATCGATGCCGAAATTGAGGCCGCGCGTGAACATCAGGATCGCCGAAGCGACGACCACGACGAGCGAAAGCCCGACGGCGATGTGCCGCCACTTCACGAAGCGGAAATGCGTGTCGTCGGGAATAAGCTTGAGATGCCTCATGATCGTCTTTCTCCCCGGCCTTTAAAGCGTAATCGTCTTTGGCCGACGGCGGCGAAACCAGACCGAGACCATGAGACGGTTCACGGTGAAGGCCGTGAAGACAGACGTGACGATGCCGATGGCGAGCGTGACCGCAAAGCCGCGTACGGGGCCAGACCCCATCTGGAACAGAATGGCGGCGGAAATCAGCGTGGTGATGTTGGCGTCGAGGATCGACGAAAGCGCCTTGTTGTAGCCCGCCTCGATGGCCGGGATCGGGCTCTTGCCGGCTGCGACTTCTTCCCTGATACGCTCGTATATGAGCACGTTGGCGTCGACCGCCATGCCGATGGTGAGCACGATGCCGGCGATGCCCGGCAACGTCAGCGTCGCCTGCAGGACGGACAGCACGGCGAAGATCATCATGACGTTCAGGAAGAGGGCGATGTTGGCGAGGATGCCGAAGAAGCCGTAACTCGCAATCATGAAGAGAATGACTGCTGCGGCGCCGATGATGGCGGCGATTTCGCCCGCTCGAATGGAGTCCGCGCCGAGACCCGGCCCGACGGTGCGTTCCTCGAGAATGGTGATGTCCACCGGAAGCGCGCCGGAGCGCAGAAGGATCGCCAGATTGGTCGCGTCCTGAACGGTGAAGCTGCCGCTGATCTGGCCCTGCCCACCCATGATGGGCTCGTTGATGCGGGGCGCGCTGATGACCTCGTTGTCGAGCACAATGGCAAAAGGCCGCCCGACATTGTCGCGTGTGACCTCACCAAACTGGCGGCCACCGATGCTGTCGAAGCGGAAGTTCACGACCGGCTCGCCGGTCCGCTGATCGAAGCCGGGGGTTGCGTCCACCAGACGGTCGCCGCCAACCATGATGCGGCGCTCGACCAGAACCGGCACCTTGGGCTCGTCGGCCGTATAGAGAAGCTCGGTGCCAGCCGGAACCGTCCGCGTCGCGAGCGCCTGCTGTCCGGACATCGCATTGCTGACGAGGCGGAAGTTCATCTTGGCGGTCTTGCCGAGAAGCGCCTTCAGCTGCTGCGGGTCTTCGAGGCCCGGTACCTGAACCAGGATGCGGTCCGCGCCCTGCCGCTGGATGACGGGCTCGGTGGTGCCGAGTTCGTCGATACGGCGGCGGACGATCTCGATCGACTGTTCCACAGCGGCCTGAACCCGCTGGAGCTTCGCCGCTTCCGTAACCGCGACGTTGATCCGCTGTCCGTCGGCCGTGACCGCGAGATCGCTCTCGGGCAGCGCGGAGAACTGGTTCGCCGCAATCGTGGTCGCGAGGCCTTCGACGGCGTCCACGGCTTTCTCGACATCCTCCGCCCGCGTCACGTTCACGACGACGCTGTCACCCTGTATGCCCAGGCCGGTATAGGGAATCCGCTCGTCGCGAAGCGCGTCACGGACTTCACCCACGAGATCCTGCAGCCGCGTCTTTTCGAGAGAACCGGTGTCGAGGCCAAGCAGCATGTAGGAGCCGCCTCGAAGGTCGAGGCCGAGATTGATCTGCTTGTGCGGGAGCCAGCCGGGCACATCCTCAAGCGAGGACTTGGGTACGAAGTTCGGCGCCGAATAGACAATGCCCGCCAGGCACAGCATGACGATCAGCACGATCTTCCAGCGTTCGAAGTAGAGCATCTCGGCTTATTCCCCTCCCGGGAGATTCCGTCGTCGCGCTTACGAGGGGCTGTTTGCGTTGGCTGGAACGGGCTCCGACTTCGAGCGCACTTCGGCAAGCGTGCTCTTCACGACGCGCACGCGGACATTGTCTGCGATCTCGACCGTGATTTCGGCATCGTCGACCTTGGTCACCTTGCCAACGAGGCCACCGGCCGTCACCACGACATCGCCCCGGCGTACGTTGGTGACCATCTCACGATGTTCCTTCACGCGGCGCTGCTGCGGGCGAAGAACCAGGAAATACATGATCGCGAAAAGCGCGATGAAGGGGAAAAGCTGGATCAAAAATTCCGAAGCGCCGCCGCCACCCATCTGGGTCTCCTGTCTTGCCTTCAAAACGCGGCAAAACCTGAACGCAGGAGCCGCAAATCGCTCGATTGCGCGGGACTATACCGACCGGCAGAGCTTTTGCAAACCGAAGCCGGAGAGCACCGTGGACGCGGTTAAGTTTTGGGATATACAGGCATTTCCGGCCTTTACCGGGGGTGCTAGGGTCCCCGCGCGCCCGGCGCCGTTCCGTTCTTCGCGAAGTCGTCATGTCATGAACAAATCGCCCGATACACAGCCCCTGCTGAAACGCATCGCCGAAGCGCTGGAGCGGCTTTCGCCACCGCCTGCGGCGACCAGCGGGCTCGATGCGGCAGATGCCTTCGTCTGGAACGCGGAAGCCGGGCGGGCGGACCCCGTAGCCGAAGTTTCTCGCGTGGACATGTCCCTCATCAAGGGCGTGGACCGGGTGAGGGACATTCTGCTCGACAATACACGGCGCTTCGCCAGGGGCCTTCCGGCCAACAACGCCCTCCTCTGGGGGGCGCGCGGGATGGGCAAGAGTTCGCTCGTGAAGGCGGTTCATGCGGCCGTGAACGCCGAAACCCCGAATAGCCTGATCCTGATCGAGATCCATCGCGAGGATATCGAGAGCCTGCCCCGCCTGATGGGGCAGCTTCGCGCGCAGGAGCGCCGCGCGGTGATCTTCTGCGACGACCTCTCCTTCGACCATGACGACACGAGCTACAAGTCGCTCAAGGCCGTGCTCGAGGGCGGCATCGAGGGGCGGCCCAGGAACGTCATCTTCTACGCGACCTCGAACCGGCGCCATCTGATGCCGCGCGACATGATGGAGAACGAGCGCTCTACGGCGATCAACCCCTCGGAGGCCGTGGAGGAAAAGGTATCGCTGTCCGACCGTTTCGGCCTCTGGCTCGGTTTCCACAATTGCAGCCAGGCGGATTATCTCGACATGGTGGCCGGATATGCGAAGCATCACGGGCTGAAGGTCGATGACGAGACGCTGAACGCAGAAGCCATCGAATGGGCGGCGACGCGCGGCGGGCGCTCGGGCCGCGTCGCCTGGCAATTCATCCAGGATCTTGCGGGACGGCTCGGCCAGAGGCTCGACTGAAAGAGCCGGCCGGCAACCTCACATACCGATGACGGTTGCCGGGTTTATCGCCTTCGCACCCTTGCGGATCTCGAAGTGAACCTGCGGCGTGACCACGCTGCCGGAATTGCCGGCGAGCGAAATCGTCTGGCCGCGCACCACCGTGTCGCCGCGGCTCACCAGCAGCTTGCTGTTATGCGCATAGGCTGTCATCCAGCCGTTGTCATGGCGCACGAGAAGCAGGTTGCCGTAGCCCTTGAGCTCGTTGCCCGAGTAGGCAACGACGCCGTTCTGCGCGGCGCGGACGGGTGCGCCCATCTCGGCAGCGATGTTGACGCCGTCATTGTGGAGGCCGTTCGCCTTGGGGCCGAAGCTCGACAGGACCTTGCCCTGCACCGGCCATTGGAAGGCCCCAGCGGCGGCGGGCGGCGCGGGAAGCGGATCCTTTGTCACCGTGGACGAGGAAGTCGACGGCACCGAGGCGACGGCGCCCGCGACCGGCCGCGCCAGCGGCAATCGTGCGCCGGAAGGCGCTTGCGACGACGCTGTGCGCTCAGGTGCCCGCGCGGGCGTACGGGACGGGACCTGCAGCTTTTCACCGACCTTGATCGTGTAGGGCGCCGGAATGCGGTTCAGGCTCGTCAGCGAGGCCATGTCGACGCTGTATTGCCGGGAGATGCTGTAGACCGTCTCGCCGCGCTGCACGACATGGAAGCGGCCCGCCGGAATGGCGATCTTCTGACCGACCTCGATTTCGTAAGGCGGGCGAAGACCGTTTGCATCGATAACCGAACGCAGCGGAACATCATGGGCGCGGGCAATGCTGTAGACCGTGTCGCCACGCCGGACGACATAGGTGCCACCGGGCGCAACCGTCTGGATCGGCCTGGAGAGAGTGGGCACCGGGGTGCGGCCGCCCGAGCGCTGGCCCGGCGGTTCGTCCCACCACGGGCGCTCGCCGCCGCCACCGCAGGCCGCAACGAGAAGGGCCAACGCGAGAGCCGTCCCCCGTCGCACCATCGCCTGCATCTGATCGCGCCGCGCCATATGGCCTCGCCTGCCTCCACAACCGGGTCAGAATTCGCCGCTCAGGACTCCTTGGCAACACCCTCGACGAGCGGGACGAAACGCACAGGCAGAAGCTCCTCGCGCTTCACACCATCCCCCGTCCGCTCGATCCGTACAAGTTTCTGCTCCCCTCTGCTGCCGGAAACGGCAACAGGAACAATCATCAAGCCGCCTTCCTTCAACTGATCGACGAGAGTTTGCGGCACAGCGGGAGCCGCCGCCGTCACGATGATTCGGTCGAAAGGCGCCTGTTCAGGCCAGCCCTTCGCGCCGTCGCCAACGCGGGCCGTGATGTTGTGGATGCGCAGATCGTCGAATCGTTTCAGCGCATCATTGAGGAGCGTGCGGTAGCGCTCGACCGTATAGACGCGGCGGCAGAGGCGCGCGAGAACGGCAGCCTGATAGCCGGATCCGGTACCGACTTCGAGGACTTTCATGCGCTCGCCGACCTGAAGCTGCTCGGTCATGTAGGCGACGATATAGGGCTGGCTGATGGTCTGGCCGCACTCGATGGGGAGCGCGTGATCCTCATAGGCCTGCTTGCGAAAGGTCCCCGCGATGAACTTTTCGCGCGGCACGCGCTCGACGGCGGAGAGCACGCGCTTGTCGCGGATGCCCTGCTTGCGCAGCCCCATGATGAGTTCGATCTTTTCGTGCTCGATTTCGTCCATGGACGGGTCTTCGTTCACGGGGTGCGGCTCAACTCTTCTTGCGCTTCTTCAGCGGGCCCTCGAGAGAACCGAGCGCCGCGGAAATCGCCTTCGACGTCCGCGCATGGGTAAGGTCCATGTGGAGCGGCGTGATGGAGATGCGGCCTTCGTAGATCGCACGGAGGTCAGTGCCCTGCGGCGGGTTGCTCAGAATGCGCTCGAAACCGAGCCAGTAATAGGGGTTGTTGCGGGCGTCGATGCGCTCCTCGACGCGGACCAGCGATTGATCGCGTTTGCCCTGCCGCGTCACCTCGATTCCGGTGACGGAGGCGGGGACGACATCGGGGAAGTTGATGTTGATGAGGACTTCCTCGGGCCAGCCAGCGGCGATGAGCTTCTTCAATATGTCGGGCGCGAAATGCTCGGCGGTCGCCCACTTGACGTTCGCGTGTCCCGAAAAGCCGAACGCCTGGCTGAGCGCGATCGACGGGATACCGAGTTGCGTACCCTCCATCGCGGCGGCGATGGTGCCGGAATAGGTGACGTCGTCGGCGATGTTCTGGCCGCGATTGACGCCGGAGAGCACGAGATCCGGCTCCTTGTCCTTCATGACGTGGCGGACCGCCATCAGCACGCAATCGGACGGCGTACCTCGCACCGCATATTTGCGGGCAGTGAGCTTGCGTATGCGGAGCGGGTTCGCGAGCGAGAGCGAATGCGCGGAACCGCTCTGCTCTTCCTCGGGCGCGACGACCCAGACGTCGCTCGAAAGCTTGCGGGCGATCTTTTCGAGCGCCTTCAGGCCGGGCGCATGAATGCCGTCATCGTTCGTGACCAGGATACGCATGGATTTACCTGACGCTTTAGCCATGAGGTGCGATGACCTCCAGCCCGCCCATATAGGACTGGAGCACGGCGGGAACGGCGATGGAGCCGTCCGCCTGCTGGTAGTTCTCCATGACGGCAACAAGGGTTCGTCCGACGGCCAGGCCGGAGCCGTTGAGCGTATGGACGAAGCGCGTGTTCTTCTCCCCCTTCGGGCGGTAGCGCGCGTTCATGCGCCGGGCCTGGAAGTCGCCACAGACGGAGCAGGAGGAAATCTCGCGATAAGCGTTCTGCCCGGGCAGCCAGACCTCGATGTCGTAGGTCTTGCGGGCCGCGAAGCCCATGTCGCCCGTCGACAGCGTCATCACCCGATAAGACAGTTCGAGACGCTTCAGCACCTCCTCGGCACAGGAGAGCATGCGCTCATGCTCGTCGCGCGCGGCTTCCGGCGTCACGATCGAGACGAGTTCGACCTTGGAGAACTGGTGCTGGCGGATCATGCCGCGCGTATCGCGGCCCGCCGCACCGGCTTCAGCGCGGAAACAGGCCGTGTAGGCGGTGAAGCGCTTCGGCAGCTCTTCTTCCGAGAGAATGCTTTCGCGCACAAGGTTCGTGAGCGGTACTTCCGCGGTCGGGATCAGCCAGTATTTTTCCTGATCGTCCCGGCTCTGGCCCTTGAAGGTCGCAAACTGGTCGTCGGCGAACTTCGGCAGTTGCGCCGTGCCGAACATGGCGTCGTCGCGAACCATGAGCGGCGGCATGACTTCTTCATAGCCGAACTCGGTTGTATGGAGGTCGACCATGAAATTACCGATGGCGCGTTCGAGCCGGGCGAGCGGGCCTTTCAGCACCGTGAAGCGCGAGCCGGAGAGTTTCGCCGCGGTCTCGAAATCCATCAGGCCGAGCGCCTCGCCGAGATCGAAATGCTCCTTCGCCTCGAAGTTCAGATCGCGGGGTTTCCCGTGCTCATGGCACACGACGTTGGCGCTCTCGTCGGGACCGACTGGCACGTCGTCGAAGGGAATGTTCGGGATCGCCGCGAGCGCTGCTTCAAGCTCTGCATCGACCGCCCGCTCCTCTTCCTCGCCCTTCTGAATGCGACCCTTGAGCGAAGACACCTCGTCTATGAGCTTCTGGGCGAGTTCGTCGTCCTTTTTCGCCTTCGCCTGCCCGATCTGCTTCGAGGTGTCATTCCGCTGCTGCTGCATTTCCTGCAGCGAGGTGATGATCTTGCGGCGGCGCTCGTCTATTTCGATGAGGCGCGCGGATTGCGGCTCGAGCCCGCGCTTCGCGAGGCCCGCATCGAAACCCTGAGCGTCGTCGCGAATGGCCTTGATGTCGAACATGACACCCCAGATGGAATGAGATTTTCCGGAAGCCGGAAGCTTTAGAAGGCCGAATCAGCCCTCTGGCCGCCCGGCCCTCTTTCGGCGCACTGTATACGCGGGAAGGCCGGAAGCGTCCAGACAAGGGCCGTCCGGGAACGCGATCAGGCCTCGCTCTCTTCCTGCTCGCCTTCTTCCTTCTTCTTCTCCATCCAGCGGACGCTGAAAATGGAGAGTTCGTAGAGCAGCAGCGTTGGCACGCCGAGGGCGATCTGGCTGAAGAAATCCGGCGGTGTCAGAAAGGCCGCAACAGCGAAAATGATGACGACGGCATAACGGCGTCCACGCTTCAACTGAGCGGAGTTCACGATGCCGGCGCGCGCCAGCAGCGTGAGGATCACCGGCAACTGGAAGCAGATGCCGAAGGCGAGAATGAAGGCGGTAACAAGGTTCAGGTACTCGCTGACCTTGGGCAGGAGTTCGATTGTTGCCGCGCCGTCGCCGCCTGCCTGCTCCATGCTCATGAAGAAGTTAAGGGCGATGGGGAGCGCGCCGTAATAGACGAGTGCCGCGCCCGTGAGAAACAGCACGGGGGTGGCAATCAGATAAGGAATGAAGGCGCCGCGCTCATGCTTGTAGAGGCCGGGCGCGACGAACATGTAGACCTGCGCCGCAATGATGGGAAAGGCGAGGAAGATCGCCCCGAACATCGAGAGCTTGAGCTTGGTGATGAAGAATTCCTGCGGCGCCGTGTAGATCAGATGCGCGCCCCCTTCTGCCGTCACGATCCGGTTATAGGGATCGACCAGCAGGTTGAAGATGTCGGTCGAAAAGAAGAAACAGACCGCAAAGCCGACGATGAAGGCGAGCATCACCTTGATGAGGCGCGTGCGAAGCTCGATCAGGTGGTCGAGAAGCGGTGCCCGGGAAGCTTCGACGTCGTCTTCAGGATTGGGCTCGGCCGAGGAAGCACTCATGTGACAGACAATCCGGCATGGGCCTCAGGTCGGCTCTTTCTGTAAACAAGATACATGCCCGCCGCCTGAGCACCGAGCCCGACGATCAGGATCGTTTGCATGGCGCCGTTGACATAATCGATCATGAATCCGCCCCAGAGATCTTCCCGAATGAAAGCGGATATCGCATCCGTCGGGGGGTCGCTCTGTGGGGGCATCATCGTCGCCACCATTTCGCACCAGAGAGGCAAACCTGCCAGATAGACGACCAACAGTCCTGCCACGAAAAGCAGCGGCGTGTACCGCATCCGGAACCAGGAGGTTTCATCCTCTTCGATCCCTTTTCGGGCGAGGAAAAACCGGCCGGCTTTCGTCAGGACCAAAGGCAGTACGACGCATGCCGTGACGAATGCCCCAAGTCCAATCTTCATCGCAAAGTACCGGGAGGGACTGGTGAAAATAACCTGCCCCGGCATCTTGTCTGCCAGCGCAGCATTGAGAGGCGCGACCAGCAGGTCGAACGCGACTTGCGAAAGGGAAGTCGCCGTAACGAACAGGACGAGCAGGCCGGCGGACCAGATCACAGCCCGGAGAAAGACCGGCCGATCGGAAGGCTGGATGCCGGCTGCCCCCTGCTTCATGCATCGCCCCGGGTCTTGGCCGCATCGCCGTTCGCCGAGGCGGCTTCAGGCGCGGCAGGCTCGCCCGCGTCATAAGCCTCAACGGCCTCCGCCTCGCGGATCGAGTCCGCGATGCCGTCCGAAACGCCGCTGGTGTCGAGCGGTTCCGCCTTCTCCTCCTCGGCCTTTGCCGCAGAAGCGGCGGCTGCCGCGGCACCCGCGCCGCCGCCGCCGATTTTCACCGGCTTGTCCATTTCCTGCTTGAGAGAGCGGAGCGGCGCCGTCGCTGTGTTCTTGAGGTCAGAGACTTCCTTGCGGAGTTCCTCAAGCTCGGTCTCCCGGGCGAGGTCCTCGAAGGAGCTCTGGAAATCGCGGGCCATGGCCCGAACCTTGCCGACATACTGCCCGATCGTCCGCATCATCCGCGGCAGGTCCTTCGGACCGACGAAGATGATGGCGATCGCCGCGAGAATGAGCAGCTCTGACCATCCGATGTCGAACATGAGGGGTCCCGCAAAGCCTCAGCCGCCCCCGGTCAACCGGTTCCGGCGCGGCGTATCAAATCCTAGCCGTGAGACGCCTTGTTCTTCGTCTCGGCGCTTTCGTCATGCGAGACGGTGGCGTCGATGGTCTTGGGTTCGGGCTGAGCGGTCTGGTTCTCGTCCTCGTCGGAGAGGCCCTTCTTGAAGCTGCGGATTCCCTTTGCGACGTCGCCCATCATGTCGGAAATCTTGCCCCGTCCGAACAACAGCACGATCAGCACGAGGACAATGAGAATTTGGGTCCAACCCGGCATTTCTATCTCCACAGGCAACGGGAACCCCCGCGCCTTGCTCTGAATGAAGCACTACCTTCAATCAATATGGGCGTTCCGCGCGGAAATTGCGATAGCAATCCCTTCCGGGGATTGGCCAAATCTCCGCAGAGATTTGGTTAACGCTTATACACAACCATCTGGTTTCGCTTTGTTTTCGTCCTGCACTTCATAAACAAGGCGAAGATGGCATCAGTCGTCTTCCGACGTCTCCTGCGCCAGATGGTCGTCGATGTCGGCGCCATATTCCTCTTCGTCCGCGAACTCGCCATCGCCCTCGCCGCCCGCCTCGTTCGGGTTCGGAATATCGAACCCCGGCGGCAAACGGCCATCGAGCAGACCGGCGGCCTTGAGTTCGTCGACGCCCGGCAGGTCACCGATATTCTCGAGACCGAAATGGACGAGGAATTCTTCCGTCGTGCCGTAGGTGACCGGCCGGCCGGGCGTGCGCTTGCGGCCGCGCAGCCTCACCCATCCGGTTTCCATCAAAACATCGATGGTACCCTTGGAGACGGAAACGCCGCGAATTTCCTCGATCTCGGCCCGTGTGGCGGGCTGGTGATAAGCGATGATGGCGAGCGTCTCCATCGCCGCGCGGGAGAGCCGTTTCTGCTCCACCGCCTCCCGCTCCATCAGGAAGGAAAGATCATCCGCCGTCCGGAACATCCACTTGTTGGCGATCCGGACCAGATTGACGCCCTTGTCCTCATAGGCCTTCTGCAGATCCTCGATCACCGCGCCGACATCCGCGCCTTCAGGCAGGCGGCCCGCAATGCTGTCGATATCGAGCGGCTCGGCGGCGGCAAAGAGCAGCGCCTCGACCATGCGCATGAGCTGCGCGTGTTCCGTCGCATTGCCCGGGAAACGGACGACGTTTTCGGGGCCACCAGCGGCCTCCTCGTCCTCTTCCGGCTGTTCCGGTTCGTCCATTGCCATTTCTCTACCGTCTTCGACTTCGGCTTCGCTCAAGGTCGTTTCGTCGTTCATTCTTCCGTCTTCTCAGGCTCGCCGGCCGGGCCGGACGGCTGTTGGTCGGGTGTCTGTTCGCGGCGGCGCACGAAAACCGGGCTGAACGCGCCGGATTGCCGGATTTCCATCAGCCCGTCCTTGGCGAGAACGAGCGCCGCACTGAAAGTGCTCGCAATCGCAGAGCGGCGGAGCGCAGGGCTCATCTCCTCGAGAGGCAGGTAGCCATCGATGCGGCCCCAGTCGAACATCATGCCCATCATCTTCTCAAGCCGGTGGCGGGCGGCTTCGATCGCCATGATGGGAAGACGCTTCGGTTCCCACTTGGTGTCGTGCCCCTTCAGCCGCTGGTCCGAATAGGACTTGAGAAGCTCGAAGAGCGTTCCCTGATACTCGCTTGTCTTTATGAGGCGAATGCCCTCCGGTGCGCCGCGCTGGAAGACGTGCATCCCCATGCGGCACTGGCGCGCGAAAATGTCCTGCGACGCCTTTCGCATCGCCTCCAGCCGCTGAAGCTGGAAGGCGAGCCGGGCCGCCATCTCCGCGCCCGATGGACCTTCCTCCTCCTCGGGCGGCGGCAGCAGCAGCTTCGATTTCAGGAAGGCGAGCCAGGACGCCATCACCAGATAGTCGGCGGCAAGGTCGAGCTCCATCCGGCGCGCCTGCGTGATGAAGTCGAGATACTGCTCGGCAAGCTTCAGGATCGAAATCTTGGTCAGATCGACCTTCTGATTGCGCGCGAGCATCAGAAGAACATCAAGCGGCCCCTCGAAGCCGTCGAGATCGACGATCAACGTGTTTTCGTCGTCTTCCGACGGACCGCGGGGCGGACCTTCCTCGAAAGGCGCAGCGCCATCGATGCCGGCAGCCTCGTCGGGCTGCGGCCCACCATCTGCGTCGCTATGAGGAGGCGCCCCGGTCATGACTGCCTTTTGCATTCGGCCCGAAATGTTGAATTCCCCGTATCCCCAAGCCGTTTCCCGCCGGCCAGGGGACGATTGGCCTTTATACCCCGCACCCCCCGGCGCGGGTACCCCGTTTCTCGGCTTATCCCCAGCGATCTGTCACGAAGTCGCAATAAGCCCGGAGAATTGCCGCCAGGCAGAATCCATATCAAGCGAGGCAGCGGCCGTCTTGCGCTGCGATATGGCCGCTTCGGACCTCTCAAGCGGCCTGCCGGAGAGAATCGGTACTTCGGCCGCCACAGCCTCCATCTCTCCCATCTTGCCATTGCAGTGGAGAACGAGATCGCAGCCCGCGTCCAGGCTCTGGCGCGCCCTTTCCCCCAGGCTGCCTTTCAGCGCCTCCATGGAAAGATCGTCGGACATCAGCACGCCGTCGAACCCGATCTCCCCCCGAATGACGCCGCCGATAATCGACGGAGAGGTGGTGGCCGGACGGTCGCGATCGAGCGCCGTGTAGACGACATGTGCGGTCATGGCGAGCGGCATGTGGCGAAGCGCATGAAACGGCGCGAAGTCGATCCGGGAGAGTTCGTCCGCCGGCGTGTCGACGACGGGCAGGCTCTTGTGGCTGTCGACCCCGGCGCGGCCGTGACCCGGAATATGCTTGATGACGGGCAGCACGCCCCCCGACAGCAGTCCTTCGGCGGCGGCGAGGCCAAGTGCCGCGATCGGCCCCGGCGTGTCCGCATAGGCGCGGTCGCCGATCACGTCGTGCGCGCCGGGTACGGGGACATCGAGCACCGGCAGGCAATCGACGGTGATACCGAGGTGGCGCAATTCGGCTGCGATCAACTTCGCACCGAGGCGGGCCGCATGCAGCCCCTGCTCGACATCGGCTTCGTAAAGCTCGCCGTAGCGCCGTCCAGGCGGGAAACCGCGCCAGTTCGGCGGCGTAAGGCGCTGGACCCTGCCACCTTCCTGATCGATCAGCACTTCCGCTTCGTGGCCCGCCGCCTCGCGCAGTTCCTCGACGAGCTGCCTGACCTGCCCGGGATCGGCAATGTTGCGGGCAAAGAGAATGAAGCCCCAGGGCTTTGCTTCCCGAAAGAAGTGCCGCTCGCCTTCCGTGATGCCGGTTCCGGCGCAGCCATAGATGGCCGCGCGGACGCTCACCTTTCCCTCACGATGCAGCCCGCACCTTGTGCTTCGAGCCGCTCGCACAGGGTTGTTGCCGCCGCCTTATCCATGAAGCCCGCACGGGCACGATAATAGATGCCCTTGTCGCCGAGGTCGGCGCGCTGGATATCGAGGCTGAGGCCGCCAAGAAGATCGGGATATTTCGATTGCATACGCTCGAAGGTCGCACGCGCCGAGGCTTCGTCGCGCAGCGCGGCCAGCTGGACGACATAGGCCCCGCCAGACGGCGGCGCCGCGGTTTCGGCGGGGGCCGCTTCTTCCTGCACAGGGGGAACCTCGGCAGCGGGCGGCGTCTGTGTCTGTTGTGTCTGCGCGGACGGCGTCTGTTCCGCGGGCGCTTCTTCCACCGGTTCGATGGGCGCGGTTTCTATCGCCTGCGCCATACGGTCCAGCGCCTGCTGATCCTGCGGCGTCGGAGCCGGGTTGTCGATCGCGAGCGGCTCCTCGGCCGGCGGCAGCAGCTGCTCGCCGTCGCTGGAGCCAGTCTGCCCCTCGCCCGTGATCCGGTCGTAGACGCCGGCATCCTGATGCGGGAATTTCTTGCCGCCCGGGTTCTCGGGCAATTCCTTAGTCGGCTCGCCATCCGCACGGAGGATCGGCGGCGCGCCGTTCACGCCCCGCTGGGAACCCTGCCGATAGGCCAGAAAGACAACGCCCGCGAAAACGACGAGAAGCGCGACGACGCTGAGAAGCATGAGCGTGCGCTTGTTGCCGCCGCCTTCCTCTTCCTCATCGTAGCGTTCGTAATCCTCGATATCGGGATCGATGTCGTATTCCGGTTCGTCGTCCCAGCCGCCATCCTTATGCGACATCAGCGCATCTCCTCGATCGGTTCGACCCCCAATATCCCCAAACCGGCGGCAATCACATGGGCCGCAGCGCGAATCAGCGCGAGCCTTGCAAGGGTACCATCCCGGTCTTCCTGCTGGATAAACCGGAGCGACGGGTCGTCCTTGCCCTTGTTCCAGAGGGCATGGAAGGCCGCCGCCAGATCGTCGAGATAAAAGGCGATGCGGTGCGGTTCATGCGCAAGCGCAGCCTGCTCGACCTGGCGGGGAAAGGTCGCCATCAGACGGACCAGCGAGAGTTCCGCCTCGTCGGCGAGGCACGAGAGGTTCGCGTTGGCGAGCGCCGCGTCGGACAGGTCGTAACCGCCCGCCTCTGCCGCGTTGCGCAGCACCGAGTGGATGCGCGCATGGGCGTATTGCACATAAAAAACCGGGTTGTCGCGCGACTGCTCCATGACCTTGGCGAAGTCGAAATCGAGCGGCGCGTCATTCTTGCGCGTCAGCATCATGAAGCGCACGACATCCTTGCCGACTTCGTCCACCAGATCGCGCAACGTCACGAAGTCCCCTGCCCGCTTCGACATGCGGACCGGCTCTCCGTTCCGGAAAAGCCTGACCATCTGGCAGACCTTGACGTCGAACTCGGCCTCGCCGCCGGTGACGCCCGCTATCGCCGCCTTCATGCGTTTGATGTAGCCGGAATGATCCGCGCCCCAGACATCGATCATGGTGCGATAGCCGCGTTCGAACTTGTCGAGGTGATAGGCGATGTCCGGCGCGAAATAGGTCCAGCTCCCGTCGGACTTCTTAAGGGCCCGATCGGTATCGTCGCCGAACTCGGTCGAGCGAAAGAGCGTTTGCGGACGAGCCTCCCAGTCATCCGGCACCTCGCCCTTGGGCGGCTCAAGCGTGCCGATATAGATGAGCCCCTTTTCCTCGAGCCTCTCCAGGGTCTTCTCGACAGCGCCGGATCTGTGGAGCGAAAGCTCGGAGAAAAACACCTCATGCGTGATGCCGAGCACGGCGAGGTCGCCGCGGATGAGCTCCATCATCGCTTCGACGGCAGCTTCCCGCGCGATCGCCAGCGCTTCCGCTTCCTCCTTTTCGAGGAGGTCCTTGTCGTAGGTCGCTGCGAGCGATTGACCGACCGGCTTCAGATAGTCGCCAGGATAAAGCCCCTCGGGGATGGCGCCTATGTCATGCCCGAGTGCTTCGCGGTAGCGCAGAAAGGCGCTCCGCGCGAGGACTTCGATCTGCCCGCCAGCGTCGTTGATGTAGTATTCGCGGCAAACGCGATAGCCGACCTTTTCGAGCAGGTTCGCGAGCGCATCGCCGAAGACAGCTCCGCGGACATGGCCGACATGCATCGGTCCGGTGGGGTTCGCCGAGACATATTCGACGTTGACGGCCTGATCGGTGCCGAGATCGCCGGCGCCGTAGGACGCTCCGGCTCTGAGAATGTCGGGTACACGCGAGCGCCAGAAGGACGGATCGAGCCGAAGATTGATGAAGCCGGGCCCCGCGACGGATACTTCCGTTACCGCTTCTTCGGTGGCGAGCCGGGCGGCGATGAGCTCCGCGAGGTCGCGCGGCTTCGCGCCCGCAGGCTTCGCGAGCACCATCGCGGCGTTGGTGGAGAGGTCGCCGTGGCTCGGGTCGCGCGGCGGCTCCACCGCAACGCGGGTGAAATCGAGGCCGGCCGGCAGCGCACCCTCGGCCACAAGGGCCTCAAGCGCCGCCTGCACCTTTTCCTCGAAATACCGAAAAATATTCATTCTTGCCGCCACTTATGGACCCGCCGGGCGCGCACTCTAGCCGCGCACCTCCCACGTTTCCAGCCCTTACCTTGAGGGTGGTCAGGACCTCGGATCGTGGAGATCGAAGAGGCGCTGATGCTCCTCGATGGCGAATTTGTCAGTCATTCCGGCGATGAAGTCGCAAACGCGCCGCGCCGTCTTGAACCCTTCCGGCCCATCGCAGCCCTGCTGCCATTCCGGTGGAAGCTGTTCGGGCGAGCGATGCAGCAGGCCAAAAAGATCGCGCACGATGCGTTGCGCCTTGCTCATCGACCGGTTGACCCGGTAGTGGCGGTACATGCGCTCGAAGAGGAAGGCCTTGAGGGCAGCGTTGTGCTCGTTCATTGCGTCCGTGAAGCCGACAAGCGGGCGGTCCATGGCGCGAATATCTGCGGCGGAAGCAGGCTTCGCCTCGGCGAGCCGCCGCCTCGTTTCTTCAAGGAGATCGCCGATCATCTCGCCGATCAACTCGCGCACGGCCTCGTGGATCACGCGCGTGGTTTCGAGACCGGGATAGCGGTCCATCACGCGCTGGAAGACATCCCCGACCAGCGGCAGCGCCATGAGATCGTCGATGGTGAAAAGACGGGCGCGCAAACCGTCGTCGATGTCGTGATTGTTATAGGCAATATCGTCGGCAAGGGCCGCGACCTGCGCCTCCGGCCCCGCGAAGGTTTCGAGTTCGAGATCCTGCGTTTCCGCATATTCCACGATGGCGCGCGGCAGGTCATTCAGGCTGCGGCCAGGCACGATGACGGGCCCGTTGTGCTTCACCAGCCCTTCCAGCGTTTCCCAAGTGAGATTGAGACCGTCGAACTCGGGATAGCGGCGCTCCAGCTTGGTGACGATCCGCAGCGTCTGGGCATTGTGGTCGAAGCCGCCATAGTCCGCCATGCACGTGTCGAGCGCCGTCTCGCCGGCATGGCCAAACGGTGTGTGGCCGAGATCGTGCGCGAGCGCCAGAGCCTCGGCGAGGTCTTCGTCCAGACCGAGAACGCGGGCGACGGAGCGGGCGATCTGCGCCACTTCGAGCGAATGGGTCAGGCGCGTGCGGTAGTTGTCGCCTTCGTGATAGACGAAGACCTGCGTCTTGTATTTGAGCCGTCTGAAGGCACCGGCGTGGATGATTCTGTCCCGATCGCGCTGGAAGGCCGTGCGGGTCCCGCTTTCCGGTTCCGCAAACAGCCTGCCCCTCGTCTCTTCCGCTTTCGTCGCGAAGGGCGCGGTGGCGGCGGGATTAGCGATCGGCACGATAAACCCTCGAAATTCTATGGGGTTAGCAGACAGGCCGTTTGAAAAGCAACCGATCCGCGCTTACATATCTGCTAAGCTAATTTCCCGAGTGTTGGAAGCCGAAAGCAGCATGACAGAGACCGTGACAGCCGAAACCCCGACGACCGGCACGCCGATCACCCTGACGGCGCGGGCCGCGAAGCAGGTGGCCCACGTCCTTGAGGGCGAGGAGAGTGGCACAATGCTGCGCGTCGCCGTGCAGGGCGGCGGATGTTCCGGCTTTCAATATGGTTTCACACTGGACGATCAGAGGAACGATGACGATCTGGCGCTTGAGCGGGATGGCGTCACTGTGCTGATCGACGCCGTTTCGGCCGAATACCTTGCCGGCTCGGAGATCGACTATGTGGACGACCTGATCGGGTCGGCCTTCAAGATCAACAACCCGAACGCGACGGCATCCTGCGGCTGCGGAACGTCTTTCTCGATCTAAGAGATCAATTTTTTCGGATACATTCAAATTTACTGTGCCGTTTTGGCACAATTAGCATTTTACCTTGGAGCCGAGCCGCGTATCCTCCCGGTACTGGGTGATTCTACGTATGGGGGTACGGACGTAACTCTATGGAGACAGGCGCAGAGACCGATACGGCCGGAAAGCTCGAACAATACTGGAAAAAAACAAGAAACGACGGTGAAAAGGTTCCCCTGCGAAGCGCTTTCAAGCTGTCGTCCGAAATTGCGCCGCTCCTGCCCCATCTCGTCATCATGGAAGTCGTGGCGGAAGATATCGTGTTCCGGCTGGTCGGCACCGGCCTCGCGGCGCATCAGGGAATCGACATCACGGGAAAACGGTACGGAGACTTTGCGGCGCCCGATCAGGTGGCGCGCGCCGTCGCGCGGGTGAGAGCCTTTCATGCGTGGCCGTGCGGATTCCTTTCCGTGCATACGGAGGAATACGGACGGGGCCTGTCGTCGGAAATCGAGGTTGCGGGTTTTCCGCTGCGAGGCGAAGGTCAGACGGGTCCGATGATGGTGCTCGCGGTTACGCCTGCCGGCCGCGGCGGGCTCGCATCGAAAAGCGAAACACCGCTGTTCCTGAGGCCCGCGTCACGCATCGAATTCGTCGATCTCGGATACGGCATACCGGACGACGGCAAGATCATGAAAGAGATGGCGGACCGGACGGCCGCGAAGTGCTGAGAGGGGCGTCATGAAAATCGCGAGCTTCAACGTCAATTCGATCAAGGCGCGTCTTGCGAACCTGACCGACTGGCTGAAGGAGGCGACACCGGACGTCGTCTGCCTGCAGGAACTGAAATGCGTGGACGAGGCCTTCCCGCGCGGCGAGATCGAGGATCTTGGCTACAACGTCGCGACGCATGGTCAGAAGACCTATAACGGCGTCGCCCTTCTCTCGAAGCTGCCGCTGGAAGATGTAACCCGAGGCCTGCCCGGCGGCGACGGGGACGAACAGTCGCGCTACATCGAAGCGGTCGTGACGGCGAAGGACGAGGCGCTGCGCGTCGCCTCGATCTACCTGCCGAACGGCAATCCGGTGGACAGCGAGAAGTTCGAATACAAGCTGCACTGGATGGACCGGCTGATCGACCACGCCGGAAAACTCCTTGCGTACGAGGAACCTCTCGTCCTGGCGGGCGACTTCAACGTTATTCCGACGGCGGACGATGTGCACGACCCGAAGGCCTGGGCGGACGATGCGCTGTTCCGGCCGGAGACGCGCGCGAAGTTCCGCGAACTCGTGAATCTCGGCTTCACGGACGCGTTCCGCGCCTGCCATACGGAGGCGCATCGCTACACGTTCTGGGACTACCAGGGCGGTGCCTGGCAGAAGGATAACGGCATCCGCATCGACCATCTTCTGCTGTCGCCGCAGGCGGCGGACCGGCTGACGGCGAGCGATATCGACCGCAATGTGAGGGGGCGTGAAAAACCGTCCGACCACGTCCCAATCTGGGCGGAACTCGAGATCGGCTGAGCGGGGATATCCCGAAAACGGGGATAAAACGGCCCGACTGTCATCGAACTGTCACACGAACGTCATATCTCGCGGATTTCGACCACGCCGGGGACCGCCTTGATGGCGCCGCGGATCTGCGGCGTCACCTTGTAGCGTTCCCTGAGCTTGATTTCGACCTCCCGGCCGCCCTCGCCCATGAGCACGAGCGATACCAGACCCTTGCCCTTTTCGGAGAGACGGGTTCTTACCGCTTCAAGGGGCTCAGGCGTGTCCACGAAAATCTTCAATCCCGCGCCGGTGTCCTTGATGGCGTCGTCGACGCTGCGGATGGACTGGGCGCGGAGCTTCACCTCCTCGCCGGTGCGGTCGATCTCGACAGCGACGACGACGGCGTTGCCCGGCTGCATGAGCTCGCGGGCGCTGTTGAGGACTTCGGAGAAGACCACAAGCTCGAACTGGCCGGTGGGGTCCGACAGGCCGAGAAAGGCGAAGGGGTTGCCCTTCTTGGACTTGCGCTCCTGACGGGCGGTGACGGTGCCCGCTATCTTCTCGGCGCTGTTGGTGCGCTTCAGGAGTTCGGCATAGGTGACGACGCCCGCGCGCTGCAGCTCGGCGCGGTAGTCATCGAGCGGGTGGCCGGAGAGGTAGAAGCCGACGGCATTGAATTCCTCGGTGAGGCGCTGCATCGGCGTCCATGCCTCGACGGCGGGAAGCGAGGGCTGCGCCGCCTCGACGCCGCTGTCGCCGCCGAACAGGCTGTCCTGCTGGCTCTCGCGCTCCTGTGCGGCGACATTTGCGGTGCCGAGCAGGAGGTCGGCGGAGGCGAGCACCTGCGCGCGGTTCGGGTTCAGCGCATCGAAGGCGCCCGCGCGGGCGAGATTTTCGAAGGTGCGCTTGTTGATGAGGCGTGGATTGATGCGGCGCGCGAAATCGAAGAGATCGCGGAAGGGACCGCCCTCGTTGCGCAACTCGACCAGATGCTCCATCGCCTGGCGGCCGACATTCTTGATGGCGGACAGCGCGTAGAGGACTTCGCCCTCGGCGACGCCGAACAGCGCCTCCGAGCGGTTGATGCAGGGTGGCGAGACCTTGATGCCGAGGCGCTCGGCTTCCTGCTTGAAGAGGCCGAGCTTGTCGGTGTTGTTGAGGTCGAAGCTCATCGAGGCGGCGAGGAACTCGACCGGATGGTTGGCCTTGAGCCAGGCGGTCTGATAGGCGACGACGGCATAGCAGGCGGAGTGCGACTTGTTGAAGCCGTAGCCCGCGAACTTGTCGACGAGGTCGAAGACGAATTCGGCCTGCTTCTTCTCGACGCCGCGCTCGACCGCGCCGGTGACGAAACGCTCGCGCTGCGCGTCCATCTCGGACTTGATCTTCTTGCCCATGGCGCGGCGGAGCAGGTCGGCTTCGCCGAGCGAGTAGCCCGCGAAGACCTGCGCGATCTGCATCACCTGTTCCTGATAGATGATGACGCCGTAGGTATCCTCGACCACGGGTTCGATCGTCTCGTGCAGGAATTCGGGATCTTCGCGCCCGTGCTTGCAGGCGAGGTATTTCGGGATGTTCTCCATCGGGCCCGGCCGGTAGAGGGCGACAAGGGCGATGATGTCCTCGATGTTGGTGGGGCGCGCCTGACGGACGAGGTCGCGCATGCCCGAACTTTCAAGCTGGAACACGCCGACCGTTTCGCCGCGCGTCAGCATTTCGTAGCTCGCGGCATCGTCGAGCGGCAGCTTGTCGATATCGACCTCTATGCCGCGCCGCTTCAGGAGGTTCACGGCCATCTGGACGACGGTGAGCGTTTTCAGGCCGAGAAAATCGAACTTCACGAGGCCCGCGGGCTCGACCCATTTCATGTTGAACTGGGTGACGGGCATGTCGGAGCGCGGATCGCGGTAGAGCGGGACCAGCTCGTCCAGCGGACGGTCGCCGATCACGACGCCCGCCGCATGCGTCGAGGCGTGGCGGTAGAGGCCTTCGAGGCGGCCGCCGATTTCGAGGAGGCGCGCAACGGTCTCGTCGCTGCGCTGCTCTTCCTGCAGGCGCGGCTCGCCGTCGATCGCCTGGCGCAGCGTGACAGGGTTCGCCGGGTTGTTGGGCACAAGCTTGCAGAGCCGGTCGACCTGACCGTAGGGCATCTGCAGCACGCGGCCGACGTCGCGCAGGACAGCGCGGGCCTGCAGCTTTCCGAAGGTGATGATCTGGGCGACCTTGTCGACGCCGTAGCGATCCTGCACGTAGCGGATCACCTCGTCGCGGCGCTCCTGACAGAAGTCGATATCGAAGTCGGGCATCGACACGCGTTCGGGGTTGAGGAAGCGTTCGAAGAGAAGGCCGAAGCGGAGCGGATCGAGGTCGGTGATGGTGAGCGCCCAGGCGACGACCGAGCCCGCGCCGGAACCACGGCCGGGGCCGACCGGGATGCCCTGCTGCTTCGCCCACTGGATGAAGTCGGCAACGATGAGGAAGTAGCCGGGGAAGTCCATCTTGATGATGACGTCGAGCTCGAAGCGCAGACGCTCGCGATACTCTTCCTCGGGCGCGACGGTTTCGAGTTCGGCAAGACGGGCGGTCAGCCCTTCTTCCGCCTGGCGGCGAAGCTCGTCGGCCTCCGAGGTGCCGGCGGCGAATTTCGGCAGGATCGGTTTTCGCGTGCGCGGCCGGTAGGCGCAGCGGCGCGCGATCTCGACCGTGTTGGCGGTCGCTTCCGGCAGGTCGGCGAAGAGCGCGAGCATTTCCGCCTGGCTCTTGAAGCGGTGCTGGGGCGTCAGGCGGCGGCGATCCGCCTGCACGACATAGGCGCCCTCGGCGATGCAGATGAGCGCGTCATGCGCTTCGTATTCGGCCTCGGTGGTGAAGAAGGGTTCGTTGGTCGCGACGAGCGGGATTTCATGTTTGTAGGCGAACTCGACAAGCGGGCCTTCGGCCTGACGCTCGCGCGGCATGTCGTGGCGCTGGAGCTCGACATAGAGGCGATCGCCGAAAATCCGGCGGAGGCGGAGAAGCAGAACCTCGGCGGCGTCCTTCTGGCCCTGCTCGATCAGCCTGTTGACGATGCCCTCCGGCCCGCCGGTGAGGCAGATCAGGCCTTCCGCATATTGCTCGACGCGCTCCAGCGGGACCTGCGCCGCCTCGCCCGACTCCGGCTCGAGGAAGGCAAGGCTCGACAGTTTCATGAGGTTTTCGTAGCCGCGCTCGTCCTTCACCAGCAGGGCGAGGGAGCCCGCGGGCTCGCGGCGGAGCGGCCCGCGCGAGGGCTCCTCCGGCTCGTCGAGGCGGACGGGCAACGTGCAGCCGGTGATCGGCTGGATACCGGCCTCCGCCATGACTTCGGAAAATTCGAGCGCGCCGAAGAGATTGGCGGTGTCGGTGAGCGCGACCGCCGGCATGCCTTCCTTGCGGCAGAGCTTGGGCAGCTCCTTGATCCGGATCGCGCCCTCAAGGAGCGAATAGGCGGAGTGGAGACGCAGATGGATGAACTGGGGCATCGAGTCGGCCATGGAGCATTGTCGGGTGCCCTGCTCCCGGAGTCACGGACAGCCGATGCCGAAACGGCATCAAAGCTGTGGACAAGAGTTCATGCCAACGGGCTCCCAGCCCCCGCCGCGAATTTTGCGGGGCAAATTTCGACCCTCCCCAAGAGGAGGATGGGAAGTTGGTCCCTGCCCGCCTCAGCCGATCATGACTTCGGCGATGGTCACCCAGGTGGCGGCGACATAGAGGAAGGCGCCGACGGAAAAGAGCGCCGCCAC
>MRWF01007816.1_pt1 | contig 52046 bp, 47 predicted proteins | sample 1013331 | NCBI WGS metagenome assembly MRWF01 (sample SAMN06117577, study PRJNA244670) | biofilm metagenome | biome: Water; feature: Cathode Biofilm; material: Biofilm; isolation source: microbial consortium enriched at the cathode of a solar microbial fuel cell | place: USA: District of Columbia ... | reverse complement strand
TCGGCCATGTTGAAGGCGGAAGGTGAAGCGGTCGGGCGCTATAAAGCAGCCCGGTTGATGGCCGAATCCAGCCTGGAGAGTCGCCAGCCTGGGCACCGTTACAAGAAAACCGGCGGCGAAGCCGTGATTGCCCCCAATCACTTGAACAGAGCGTTTACCGTGAACCGCCCCAATGAAGTGTGGTGTGGGGACGTGACCTACATCTGGGCCGGCACCTGCTGGGTCTATCTGGCGGTGGTGCTGGATCTGTATGCGCGAAGGGCGGTGGGCTGGGCGATGTCGGAGTCCCCGGACTCGGCGCTGACCACGCGGGCTTTAGCGGTGGCCTACGAAGCACGAGGTCGACCCAAAGGGGTGATGTTCCACTCCGATCAGGGGTGCCAGTACACCAGTGTCGCCTTCCAGCAACAGCTGTGGCGTTACCGGATTAAGCAAAGCATGAGCCGGCGCGGCAACTGCTGGGATAACGCGCCAATGGAGCGCTTCTTTAGGAGCCTGAAATCGGAGTGGATACCTTCACAAGGATACCCCTCATCCGGGCAGGCCATTGCGGACGTACTGGTCTACGTCAATCAGTACTACAACCACGTCCGCCCTCACAGCACGAACCAGTACCAAACACCCGGGGCAAGGGAAAAAGCGGCCGCGTGACCAGAACCTAAGAAACTGTCCAAGATCACTTGACCACTTCACCCTGCCCGCGAAAGGGAGCGAAGCTCCCGGCAGGATCCCAGAGGCCTTTCTAACGGCAGCACAAAACAGCGTCTCTGGTATCCCGCCGGGTGGCTATAAGCCACCCTTTCGCGGGCGGGGCCCGCTCCCACAAGGGCTCACTCCCCCAGGCCTGCTCCCCCGCGAGTCACAGGTCGTCTTTCTTCACCCATTGTTTGGCCTGCGGGGGCTGGTAGGCGGTCATGCGGTCGAGCAGGGCGGCGGGCTGTGATTCCACGATCAGCATGCCCCGGTGGTGCGGGCGCAGGAATTGTTCTTCGGTGGCGTGATCCAGGAAGGTGCCCAGGCCGTCGTAGTAGCCGGCCACGTTGAGCAGCGCGCAGGGTTTGTGGTGCCAGCCCAGCTGCGCCCAGGTCCAGATCTCGAACAGCTCCTCCAGGGTGCCGACGCCGCCGGGCATGGCGACGAAGCCGTCCGCCAGCTCGGCCATGCGCGTCTTGCGTTCGTGCATGGAGCCGGTCACGTGCAGCTCGGTGAGGCCCGGGTGGGCCAGTTCTTTCTCCTGCAGCGCTTGCGGGATCACGCCGGTAACCCGGCCGCCCTCGGCCAGCACCGCGTCCGCCACCGCGCCCATGACGCCCACACTGGCGCCGCCGTAGACCAGCCCCAGGTCCCGCGCCACCAGCTCACGGGCGAACGCCCGCGCCGCCGCCACATAGTCGTCCCGCCGACCGGGGCTGGACCCGCAATACACGCACAGATTCCGCATCGGTTGTTTCTCCTCGCTGGATTAAGGTCTCTACGAAGCCCGCTTTATACCAGAGACTTATTATTCCACGCAGGCACCGGCCTGCCCGTGATCACGGATCTGCGCCATCACGCTCTTGGCGCGCAGGGTCATGAAGGTGCGGATGTCCACGCCGCCGTCGCGCAGCCGCTGGGCGGTCCAGGTGTTGCAGGTGCGCCCGAACCAGAAATGGCCCCGGGCGGGAAAGAAACGGCTGTCGCCGTACAGGCCCGGGTCCGCCGCCAGGGGCCGGCCGTCGGCGTCCAGTTTGAAATCCCCGGCCAAGGCGGCCTGCAACCGTTCCAGGCCCTCGGCGGACAGGCACAGTGCCTGCACGTCGCTGTTCGGCAGGTCCGCCGGGTGTTTGTCCAGCCCGACCACGTGCAGCACCGTGTCGGTGGGCCAGAACAGCGCCTTGCCCAGCAGCCAGAGGTTGTCCGTGCGGCGATAGAAGTCGTTGTCACCCCAGCCGATTTCGTACCACACCGGGTCACTGAACCGCTCGTCCAGGAACGCCAGCGGCGGCGCCAGCCGATCCGCCGGCAGCACAATGCCGGTGTGCCAGCGGTGGCGCACCACCAGCACCGTGGCGGTCTCGTCGCCGGCGCGCGCGTCCTCCGGCGCCAGTGTGATCAGCAACGCTGTTACCAGGGCGGCCATCAATGTTTTCATGGGGCGATGTTAGCGAGACGCCGGGTGGTTGTAACCCGGCGCGCGCCGGCTACCAAGGATGGGAGTGGTTATGCGGAGCGGACAAACGGTGCCCGGCATCGGCTTGGTGCTGGTGGCATTGGCGGCGCTGTGTTGGGGCGTCTCAGGCGGCATCGCCGGGATACTGATCGAGCAGGGCTGGGACGCCTCGGTGGTGTCGTTTTACAGAGCGGCGGTCGGGCTGGTGCTGGTGGGTGTTTACCTCGCCATTCGCCCCGGCGGCAGCGGTATCCGGCATCCCCGCCTGTGGCTGTGGGCGGTCCTGGCCGGCCTGGGGGTGGCGGGCAACTTCAGCTTCTACTTTCTCAGTATCGCCGAAGGCGGCGTCGCGGTGGCGGCCACGCTGATGTACTCGGCGCCGGTGTTCGTCTACCTGGTGGCGTTCGGCTTCAAGCTGGAGCGGCCCACGCCGGCCAAAGGGCTGGCCATCGCCCTGGTGATGCTCGGCATCGTGCTGCTCACCCGGCTGTACAACGTGGATGTCGGCAAGGTGACGGCGGCGGGTATCGGCTTCGGGCTGCTGGCGGGGGTGTCCTACAGCGTTTTTATCTACGGCTTCAAATACGCCGCCGGCCACGGCAGCCCGCAGGCGGTGCTTACCATCGCGTTGGCCTGTGCCGGCGTGATTCTGCTCGGGGCGAGCGACACGACGCAGGTGGTGGCCGTGTTGAACGCCCCGCAGTGGTGGCTGTTCGCGCTGCTCGGGGTGCTCGGCGCCGGGCTGTCGTTCGCGTTTTATGTGGTGGGCCTGAAGCGCACCGCGCCCACCCTGGCGGCGATCGTCGCCATGGTCGAGCCGGTCACCGCGTCGTTGTTCGGCGTTCTGGTGCTGGGGGAAACCCTGGCCGCGCTGCAGATCCTGGGTCTGGTCCTGATTCTGGTGACGGTCACCGGGCTGAGCCTGTACTCGAACCTGGGCCGTTGAGGCGCGGGCCGTCCGACCTGGCTCAGCGGCGGCGGGCCTTCATGGCCCAGCCGACAATCACCACCGGGGCCGCCAGGCCCACCCAGGACACCCAGTCGAACACGCCGTTGCCGAGCAGGGCGGCCAGCAGGCCGACCAGGCTCAACAGCGCGATCAGTGTAGGTGTGGCGAAGATCTGCCAGGGGGTCTTGCGGGCTTGGATCCGTTGCGAGTCCATCAGGGCTTGCCTCCGGCGGGCTGTACCGGCACGGCGGCGCCGTTCCGTGCGCGGGCGCCGGCCGGGCTGGCGCGGCGGCGCGCCACCCACAGGTAGAGGCCGGTGATCAGCACCACGATGGTGATCACATCCAGCACCGCCCAGAGAATTTTCAGCGGCAGGCCGCCGTAGTCGCCGAAGTGCAGCGGGCCGGACAGTGACAGGGTTTTGTTGTACCAGGGCATTTCGCGCATGTCGGCGAATTCACCGCTGCGGGCGTCCACCAGAGCCGGGGTGATGATGTGTTCGGTCAGCGAGGTGTTGCCGTGCAGGAAGATCGCGAAGTGGTGGTCGGTGGACCAGCCGCCGCCGGGGAAGGCGACGAACTGCAGCGTCATGTCCGGCGCCGCCTCTTCGGCCTGGGCCACGGCGCGGTCCAGCGACGCCATTTCATCCGGGGTGGGCACGGCGGCGTCTTTGTAGCCCTCGGTGAGGTCGGCCAGGGCCTGGGTGCGCCAGGTGTCCACGATCGGGGTGGAGAGCGTGTTGATCACGCCGGTGAGCCCCACCACGGTGAGCCAGGCCACGGTGACCACGCCCAGCAGATTGTGATAATCGAGCCATTTGATGCGTTTGGAGCGTTCGGTGCGCAGGGTGCCGAAATCCAGCTTGCGCATGAACGGCGCGTACAGCACCACGCCGGACACGATGGCGATAAACAGCAAAAAGCCCATCGCCCCCAGGAACAGCATGCCGGGCAGGCCCAGGAACATGTCCGTGTGCAGCTTCAGGATGAAGTCCATCACGCCGCCTTCGTGGTGGCCGGGGACCAGCTCGCCGCTGGTGCGGTCGAAGGAGGCGAAATGCATCTCGCCGTCGGAGGCGTCCGGCGTCGGCCCGCTGGTGACGTTCACCACCGGCCGGTCGGTGTCGAAGCTCATGAACAGCGGCACGTGATCGGGCCGGTTCTCCAGCGCCGCGTCCAGCATGCGGTCCAGCGACAGCAGCGGGCCGTCCGGATTGGCCGGTTGCCAGGTGCTGTCGTCCAATGCCGCGTCGATCTCGTCGTGGAAGATCAGCGGCAGGCCGGTCAGGCACAGCATCAGTATGAAGGCCGTGCAGATCAGGCTGGTCCATTTGTGTACCGCCGACCAGGCGCGGATGGTGCTCTGTTGCATGTTTGACTGCCTGAGCGCCCCGGTTTGATACCGGGGCGCCTGAGTTGTCGTTTAAAAGTCCAGGGTGGCGGACACCAGCACGGTGCGCGGTGCGCCGATGGTCAGGTAGCCGGCGCCCGGGAAGCCGCCGGCGGAGGCCCAGTAGTCTTCGCCGGTGACGTTCTCCACCCGGCCGCGCAGGGTCAGGAACTTGCTGTCGCCGAGGGCGATCAGGTAGCGCGCGCCCAGGTCCAGACGGGTCCAGCTGTCCACCTTCTGCTCGTTGGCTTCGTCCGCGTACTGCGAGCTGGTGTAGATCACGCGGCCGTCCACGGCCAGGTCCGGCAGCTGCGGTACCCGGTATTCCAGGTTCAGGTTGGCCTGGGTGTCCGGCGAGCCGATGGCGTCGTTGCCGTCCACGTCCGCGTCCAGGAAGCTGACACCGCCCAGCACCGTCAGGTTCCGGGTGGCGTTGCCGTAGGCCATCAGCTCCACGCCGGTGTTTTCCTGGTCGTCGATTACTTCATAAACGTTGGCGGCGTTGAGGCCGGCGATCGGCTTCTCGCTGCGATACACCGACACACTGCCGCCCAAGCCGCCGCCATCATACTTCATGCCGACCTCGGCTTGTTCGGTGGTGTAGGGATCCAGCCTCTCGTTGGGGTTCACGGCACCATTGCCAAGGCCGGCGCTGTCGCCTTTTTGCAGGCCTTCAATGTAGTTCGCGTAGGCGGACAGTGAGGGCGTGAGCTTGTACAGAACCCCTACGGTCGGCGTGATCTCGTCTTCGTCGTAGCTGGTGTCTGCATTGCGCACGCCAGTGTCGTAGTCGTAATCGTCGGTTTTCAGCTTCTGGTAACGCGCGCCGAGAGTGACCAGCAGACGCTCATCAAACATGGAAAGTTGGTCGGCCACCGCCAGGCTTTGGAAGCGGGTTCGCGCCGTCAGTTCGGGGTTATCAAGATCGCCGCCGAAGAATGTATTTGCCGGGCGGGGCACTGTTACCGGGTCATAGATATTGCCAGCCACCCCGCCGAACGAAAGCCCATAGGCATTGTCGGATTCGAGCTCATAGGTGGAGCCGGAAACGCTGACCTTATGGCCAATGTTGCCGGTGTCGAAGGCGAAGCGAACACCGGTCTCGCCGGTGATCACAGTGTCTTCCCGTGCGGTATCAAAGCGGCCCGCGGTGTAGTCGCCTTCAGCATTGGCAACATCGGGATTTGCGAAACTTGAATTTTCCTCACCCCGGCGCGCGCCCACGGCGGCCCAGCCGGTTATGTTGTCCGCGAAGTCATACTCGGCGCGGAGTGTGCCGAAGACGTCGTTGGAGTCCGAATAGGTCCAGGGCTGGCCGATGGATTCATCCGCGTCGGGTGCATCGGTGATCGGCACGCCGGGAAGAAAGGTAATGTTAGGCTGGCCGCCGTCGATGCGGTGCTTCTGGAAGCCCAGATCGGCGGACACCCGGAAATCCTCTTCACGGAAGTCCATGCCGAGGTGGGCCATGGACAGCTCCGCTTCCTCGCCATCCACGGCGGTGTCGCCGTCGCGGCGGGCCACGTTCAGACGAATGCCGAAGCGGCCGTCGTCGGAGCGGTTGGCCATATCGGCGGCGGCGTAGCCCTGGCCGCCGCTCTGGGTGCCCAGGGTCACCTGGTTGAGTGCCCGGTTCGGCGCGCGCTTGGGCACGATGTTGACGGCGCCGCCCAGGCCACTGCCGCCCGGCGCCGCGCCCTTCAGGAAGGTGTTGGCGCCACGGAACACCTGCACCCGCTCGATGAACTCCGACGCCAGGTACTGGCGCGGCAGCAGGCCGTACAGGCCGTTATAGGTGATGTCGTCCGAATACACCGGCAGGCCGCGCACCAGGTACACCTGCTGGTAGTTGCCGAAGCCGCGCGCCACCCGCACCGCCGGGTCGTTGAGCAGAATCTCGCCGACGCTGGCGGCCTGCTGGTCTTCGATCAGCTGCTCGGTGTAGTTGGTGACGTTGTAGGGGGTCTCCATAACGTCCTGAGCGCCCAGGATGCCGATGCTGCCGCCTTCCGCCACCTGGCCGCCGGCGTAGGCCGGGCTCAGGCCGCCCTCGGAGGCATCGGCGCTGGATTGCACCTCCACCGGGGCCAGGGTGTTGCCGCCGCTGCCTTCGTCGTCGCTGGTTTGCGCGTAGGCGCTGGGAAAGGCGCCGCTGGCGAGAATGGCGAGGGAAAGCGCGGAAAGCCGGAAAGCAGGATGTCGCATGGTGAGCCCCGAATTCGAGTTATGGGTAGTTCCGGGGCGGAATTCTACCCAAAATGAGAATTGCTTGCATTCTCTTTCGGGGAGGGGAGAGAGGGCGCGGGAGCGGGCTACGCCCGCTCCCGCAAAGGCGCTTACACCTCGAAGGCGTCGTTGAGCTTCTTCGGCACGGCCACCAGCTTGAGCTGCGCGAACTGGGGCAGGCCGTTCTTGTAGGGCGGGTAGGATTCGCCGCCGATCAGCGGTTCCAGGTAGGCGCGGCCGGAGGGGGTGATGCCGAAGCCGTCCTTGCTGATGAACTTGCGCGGCATCTTCTTTTCCACGTTGGCCACTTTGCTGAGCGGTGCCTCGCCGATGGTCCAGGCGTACTTTTTTGTGTCCTTGCGGACAATCGTGGGCATCACCGCGTTTTTGCCGGCGACGGCGAATTCCACGGCGGCGCGGCCCACGGCGTAGGCCTGGTCCACGTCGGTCTTGGAAGCGATATGACGGGCCGCGCGCTGCAGGTAGTCGCTCACCGCCCAGTGGTATTTATAGCCCAGCTCGCTTTTCACCATCTGTGCCAGCACCGGGGCCACGCCGCCGAGCTGCTTGTGGCCGAAGGCGTCGGTGGTGCCGGCGTCGGCCAGGAAGGTGCCGTCGGCGGTGCGCGCGCCTTCGGAGACCACGATCACGCAGTAGCCCACTTTCTTGACGGTGTCGTCGACTTTCTTCAGGAACGCCTTCCGGTCAAAGGCGATTTCCGGGAACAGGATGATGTGCGGGGCGTCGTCCGGGTTGTCCTTGGCGAGGCCGGCGCTGGCGGCGATCCAGCCGGCGTGGCGGCCCATCACTTCCATCACGAACACCTTGGTGGAGGTGGCGCACATGCTGGCCACGTCCAGAGAGGCTTCGCGGCAGCTCACGGCGGTGTATTTGGCCACCGAGCCGAAGCCCGGGCTGACGTCGGTGATCGGCAGGTCGTTGTCCACGGTTTTGGGCACGTGGATGGCCTGAATCGGGTAGCCCATTTTTTCCGACAGCTGGGAAATCTTCAGGCAGGTGTCGGCGGAGTCGCCGCCGCCGTTGTAGAAGAAGTAGCCGATGTTGTGGGCCTTGAACACTTCGATCAGCCGCTCGTACTCGCGGCGTGAACTTTCCAGGTCCTTGAGCTTGTAGCGGCAGGAGCCGAAGGCGCCGCCGGGGGTGTGCTTGAGCGCTTCGATGGCGCTTTTGCTTTCTTTGCCGGTGTCGATCAGGTCTTCGGTGAGGGCGCCGATGATGCCGTTGCGGCCGGCGTAGACCTTGCCGATGGTCTGCTTGTTCTCCCGGGCGGCTTCGATCACCCCGGCGGCGGATGCGTTGATCACGGCGGTGACACCACCGGACTGAGCGTAGAAAGCGTTTTTGCGCGCCATTGCGGACCTCCTGCTTGAATTGGCGCGCATTTTAGCCTGCCTGGGGCGTCACTAACAGGCTGCCAGGGCATGGTGTCGAGCGCGGCGCTCTGGAACAATACGCGCCGGGAGGAACCATGAACGCTTTATTGAACGTATTCGCCCGCCTGTGCGTATTCCGTCGCGGGCCGGAAGACATGCCCTACGCGCCGCCCCTGGTGGGGATTCTGCTGGCGCTGTGGATGGTGATCCAGTTGCTCAGCGCCGCGCTCCAGGACGGGCTGTCGGTGGCGCAGATGGTGGGCGTGCAGCTGTTGGCCATGGGGCTGTTGCTGGGATCCAGCGCCCTGGTCCTGGCGTTCAAAAACCTGCTGGGCCGCTGGACGCAGACCGCCATCGCGCTGATCGGCGTGGACATCGCGCTGTCGCTGCTGGCCCTGCCGATGCTGCTGATCGGCCACGCCGCCGGCGGCACGCCGTCGATACTGGAGGGCGTCTATCTGCTGCTGGTGAGCTGGCAGCTGGCGGTGCAGGCGTTTATTTTCCACCGCGCCTTCGCCATCGGTCCGTTGCTGGGCCTGGCGATGGCGTTCGGTCTGTTGATTCTCACCTTTATGCTGGTGGGCGCCCTGATGCCGGAAGTGCTGCAGGCCAGCCAGGCGGCGTAACGGCTCAGGTGCGGGTCAGGCAGCGCAGCGCCATGGCCGCCGCGGCGGTGCGGTTTTCCACCCCCAGTTTGCGGAACACCTGCTCCAGGTGCTTGTTCACGGTGCGCGGGCTCAGCGACAGGATCTGGCCGATCTCCCGGTTGGTCTTGCCCTGGGCGATCCACAGCAGCACCTGGGATTCCCGCCGGGTGAGCCGTAGCTGCTGGCGCAGCAGTTCGCTTTCCTCCTCGCCGTCGCGCTGCAGCAGCCGGAACAGCGGCTCCCCGGAGCCGGTGTCGCCCAGGTAGCGCAGTCGCAGCTCGCCGTGGTCGCTGTCCAGGGCGGACTGGTCGCCGGGTTCCGGGCGGCGCTCCAGCCAGCGGCGGATGTGTGCCGCCAGTTGGGCGAGACGCTCGTCACGCTGGCCGCCGGCCTCCGCGAGCAGGTGTTCCGCCCGGGGCGTGGCCCAGCGCCAGTGGCCCTGGCGGTCGGTGGAGAACGACGCCTGGCCGAGCCGGTCCAGGGCGGTGTGAGCGCCCTGGGTCATGCGCGCGTTGTGCAGGTGCACGCGGATGCGGGCGATCAGCTCGTCCGGGCGTACCGGCTTGGTGACGTAGTCCACGCCGCCGGCTTCCAGGCCGCGCACCACATCCTCCGCGTCGGTGAGGCCGGTCATGAAGATCACCGGCACCGCCGCCAGTTCCGGGTGCCGTTTCAGACGGCGGCAGGTTTCGAAGCCGTCCATGTTGGGCATCACGGCGTCCATCAGGACCAGGTCGGGTACCATTTTTTCCGCGATGCCGAGGGCTTGTTCGCCTTCCAGGGCGACCAGGGCGGTGAGCCCGGCCTGGTCCAGGGCGTGGTGGATCATGCCCAGGGAATCCGGAGAGTCGTCCACCACCAGAATCACGTCCTTACGGACCGAAGGGGTCATGGGGTCTGCTCCAGCAATTTGATCAGGGCCTGGAAATCGAAGCGTTCCAGGGGCGCTTGCAGGGTGCCGACCAGGGAAGGCGGCAGCCGCCGGTCCTGCTCGGCGCGTTGCAGGGCGTCGCGCAGGCCGGCCAGGTGGCCGATCTCCGCCAGGGCCAGCAGTTCATCGCGCAGGCCTTCGTCCAGGCGGATCTGGGACACCGGAATGCGCCGCGTCTCACGCAGGTCGCCGTCCAGATGATGGCGCCAGGTCAGGTCCAGGTGGCGCGCCAGGGTGTCCAGCAGGCCGCCCAGTTTGAACGGTTTGATCAGGTAGTCATCGTGCAGGCCGGCGGGGGCGTCGGTCTGGCTCTCGCGGGCGTTGGCGGACAGCATCACCAGGCTGCCCCGGTAGCCGTTGGCGCGCAGCGCGGCGGCGGTTTGCCAGCCGTCCAGGCCGGGCATGGCGATGTCCAGCAGGATCAGGTCCGGGTTGCTTTGCCGGGCCATGTCCAGGCCGGTCTGGCCGTCCGGCGCTTCGGTGACCTGGAACCCCAGCGGCGTCAGCAGGTCGCTGACCAGGCCCCGGTGGGAGGGGTCGTCGTCCACCACCAGCAGGGATTTGGGCGGCCCCTGGTAGCCCACCACCGGGCGCTGGCTGTCCCGGTCCGCGTCCGCGTGGGCGACGCTGGACAGCATCACCCAGAGCCGGAATTCGCTGCCCTGGCCCGGCGTGCTGCTGACCTGCAGATCGCCGCCCATGATATCCACCAGCAGCTTGGTGATGGTGAGCCCCAGGCCGGTGCCGTGCACCGCCGGCATGCCCGGTTTGCGGACCCGCTCGAAGGGGCGGAAGATGCGCTGCTGGTCTTCCTCGGCGATGCCCACGCCAGTGTCGCGGATGGTGAACTCGGCGACCTGGTTGCGGTAGCGGATATGCAGCACCACCCGGCCCTGGCTGGTGAATTTGATGGCGTTGGACAACAGGTTGATCAGCACCTGGCGCAGGCGCTTCTCATCGGTGGTCACCCATTCGGGGATGCGCCCCTGGCTGTGGAACTCAAAGCCGATGCCTTTTTCTTCCGCCTGCAACTGGAACATGGTGACCAGCTCGTCGATCAGTGAACGCACCCTGACCCGGTTGCGGTACAGCTCCAGGCGGCCGGCTTCGATCTTGGAGATTTCCAGCAGCCCTTCGATCAGATCGGAAAGATGGCCGGTGCTGCGGCGGATGGCCGCCACCGCGCCGCGCCGGTTTTCCGGTATCGAAGGGTCGTTCTCAAGCAGCTGGGCGTAGCCGAAGGCGGCGTTGAGCGGCGAGCGCAGCTCATGGCTGAGCCCGGTGAGGTAGCGGCTCTTGGCCTGGTTGGCGGCCTCCGCCAGTTCCTTGGCTTTCTGCAGTTTGCGGTCGGTCTTTTCGTGGGCTTTGATTTCCGCCATCAGCATGCGGGTCTGGCGGTGGGATTCTTCCTGGGCCACCACGCGGCTTTCGTGGGCCAGCACGAACAGCCAGGCCACCACGCCGCTGATAATGATCAGGATCGCGAACACCTTGGCCAGGGTGGTGGCCATCAGGTCGCGCACCTGCGGATCGGTGATCGCCACCTGGGTGTAGACCAGCGTCAGCAGCCCGGCCATCACCAGCGTGACCAGGGTCAGCAGCCCGACGAAATGCCCCAGGCGCGAGCGCAACTGAACCAGGATGGGGCGGGGCAGAATGCCGCCGAGCCAGTCCATCAGCTGTTCCTGAAAGCGGGCGTGGTGCTTGCAGGCGTCGTTGCAGCGCGCGTCCAGGGAGCAGCACAAAGAACAGATCGGGCCGTTGTAGGCCGGGCAGAACGCCATGTCCTCATCGTCGAAGCGATGCTCGCAGATGCAGCAGGGGCGGCCGCGGGTGGCGGTGGCCGGCTCCGGGGTGCGGGCGATGTAGTAGCGGCCGTCGGTGAGCAGCGCGATCAGCGGCGACGCCACGAACGCGGTGAGCAGCGCCAGGAAGGAGGCCAGCGCCTCGGCGTCGCCGCCCCAGAACCCGCTGCGCGCCACCAGCCCCACCAGGGTCGCCATCACCATGGCGCCGAAGCCCACCGGGTTGATGTCGTACAGATAGGCCCGTTTGAATTCGATGCCCTTGGGGCTCAGCCCCAGCGGCTTGTTGATCACCAGGTCGGCGACCAGGGCGCCGATCCACGCCACCGCCACCATGGCGTAGCTGCCGAGGATGGATTCGAACGCCCGGTAGATGCCGATCTCCATCAACACCAGGGCGATCATCACGTTGAATACCAGCCACACCACCCGGCCCGGGTGGCTGTGGGTGAGCCGGGAAAAGAAGTTGGACCAGGCGATGGAGCCGGCGTAGGCGTTGGTCACGTTGATCTTCAGCTGCGACAACACCACGAAAATACCCGCCAGCGCCATGAGCGTGGCCGGGTGCGCGGTGATATGGCTGAACGCCACCAGATACATGTGCATGGGTTCCTGGGCCTGGCTGTGCGGCAGGCCATGGGAGAACGCGAGCACCGCCAGGAAGGAACCGGCCAGCGCCTTGAGCCCGCCGACGATGATCCAGCCCGGGCCGCCGGCCAGCATCGCCAGCCACCAGCGCCGCCGCTGTTTGCGCTCCGGTCCCGGCTCCGGCATGAAGCGCAGGAAGTCGACCTGCTCGCCGATCTGCGCCACCAGGGAAAACATCACCGTGGCGGCGGCGCCGAACAGCACCAGATTGAAGGCGCCGTCGCCGCCCATGGCGCCGTCGAAGCCCTGCCAGCGGCTCAGTGATTCGGGGTCCTGGAACAGGATGAACACGAACGGCGCCAGCTGCAGCACCACCCAGACCGGCTGGGTCCAGAGCTGGAAGCGGCTGATGTAGGTGATGCCGTGGGTCACCAGCGGTATCGCCACCAGCGAACTGACCACATAGCCGAGCGTCAGCGGGAGGCCGAACAGCACCTCCAGGGCCATGGCCATGATCGCCGCTTCCAGGGCGAAAAAGATAAAGGTGAAGGAGGCGTAGATCAGCGAGGTGAGGGTGGAGCCCAGATAACCAAAGCCGGCCCCACGGGTGAGCAGATCGATATCAACGCCGTAGCGTGCCGCGTAGTAACTCACCGGCAGGCCGAGCAGGAAAATCACCGCGCTGACCACGGCGATCGCCGCCACCGCGTTGGTGAAGCCGTAGTTGAGCGTGATGGCGCCGCCGATGGCCTCCAGGGCGAGAAAGGAAATGGCTCCCAGGGCGGTGTTCGCCACCCGCCCCGCCGACCAGCGGCGCGCCGCCTTGCCGGTGAAGCGCAGGGCGAAGTCTTCCAGGGTCTGGTTGGCGACCCACTTATTGTAGTTGCGCCGCACCCGGAAGATGCGTTGTTCGATGGCCATGCCTGATCGTCCGCAATACCCGAAAGCCGGGCCAAGAAGAAAGCACGATTCGTGCCGTACCCCCGAAGCGTGGATACCCCAAGGGCGCAGCCTAAGGCCGGCGCCGGCAGCGCGGAATGCGTCAAATGACGTAGGGCTATGGCGTATTCGCCGAATGGGAGCGGGCCGGTGGCCTTCCCATACTCGTTAGCGAGGGTCGACGGAGCCATCGGGCTCCCGGGGATCCATGAATTTCGCTAACGAGGGGTTAACCATGAAGACACCGAAGCATTCCTTGCCGTCGCGTCCGCGCCGCCGCCTGCTGGCCGGGCTGCTGGCGTTGCCGGCGATACTGGCGTTAAGCACGCCGTCGTTCGCCGCGCCGCCCACGTCCGAGGTCAACACCTCCGGCCTGGCGGTCACCGAAGACACCGTCAAGGTGGGCATTCTGCATTCCATCACCGGCACCATGGCGATCAGTGAGATCGGTTCGGTGCAGGCGGAGAAGCTGGCCATCGAGCAGATCAACGCCCAGGGCGGCGTGCTCGGCCGGCAGATCGAATACGTTCAGGAGGATGGCGCCAGCGACTGGCCCACCTTCGCCGAAAAAGCGCGCAAGCTGCTGCGCCAGGACGACGTGGCGGCGATCTTCGGTTGCTGGACCTCCGCGTCACGCAAGGCGGTGCTGCCGGTGATCGAACAGTTCAACGGCATGCTCTATTACCCCACCTTCTATGAAGGTCTGGAGCAGTCCCCCAATGTGATCTACACCGGCCAGGAAGCTACCCAGCAGATTCTTGCCGGCATCGACTGGGCGGTGAAAGAGAAGGGCGCCAAAACCTTCTACCTGCTCGGTTCCGACTATATCTGGCCGCGTACCTCCAACAAGATCGCGCGCATCCACATCGAGAAGAAGGGCCTGAAAGTGGTGGGCGAGGAGTACTACCCGCTCGGCCACACCCAGTTCAACTCGGTGATCAACAAAATCAAGCTGCGTAAGCCGGATGTGATCTTCGCGTCCGTGGTGGGCGGTTCCAACGTGGCCTTCTACAAGCAAATGAAGGCCGCCGGTGTCGATCTCACCGAGGAATCCCCGCTGCTGCTGACGATCTCCGTGACCGAGGATGAAATTCGCGGTATCGGCGGCGAGAACGTGGAAGGCGTGTACGCCTCCATGAAGTATTTCCAGAGCCTGGACAACCCCAACAACAAGGAATTCGTGGCCGCGTTCAAGGAACGCTGGGGCGACGACATGGTGATCGGCGATGTCACCCAGGCCGCCTATCTGGGCCCGTGGCTGTGGAAAGCGGCGGTGGAGAAAGCCGGCTCGTTCGATGTCGACAAGATTCGCGAAGCGTCTCCCGGTATTGAGTTCAAGAAAGCGCCGGAAGGCTATGTGCGCATCCATGAAAACCATCACCTGTGGTCCAAGACCCGCATCGGCGTGGCGCAGACCAACGGCCAGTACAAGGTGGTCCACGAAACCAAGGACCTGATGGAGCCGGACCCCTTCCCTGAAGGTTACAAGTAACCGTCCGTACCCGGCGCCCCCGGTGGGCGTCGGGATTTTTTAACCGCAGGGGAGCATTGCCATGTTTGCTGATTATTCCTCAACGGAATTGATGTCCATCTTTGCCATGCAGGGGTTCGCCGGTTTGTCCCTGTTTTCCGTGTTCGTTCTCATGGCAATGGGCCTGGCGATTATTTTCGGCCAGATGGGCGTGATCAACATGGCCCACGGGGAATTCATGATCCTGGGGGCCTATACCACCTACCTGACATCTCAGTTTTTTCAGAATTTCATGCCGGAGTTATTCGCCGGTTCGTTCTTCGTCGCCATGGTGCTGGCGTTCCTGGTATCCGGCGCGCTTGGCGCCTTTGTCGAATGGGCCATGGTCCGGCATCTCTACCGGCGGCCGCTGGATACGCTGCTCGCCACCTGGGGGCTGAGCCTGATTCTTCAGCAGGCCTACCGGTCGATCTTCGGCGCCCGGGAAGTGGGCGTGGATCTGCCGGATTGGATGATGGGCGCGTTTAACGTCACGGATTTCGTGCAACTGCCGATCAACGGCCTGTTCGTGATGGTGATTGCCCTGTCCATCGCGCTCGCGGTGTATCTGCTTATGTACCGCTCCGGCTGGGGCAAGAAGGTGCGCGCGGTGGTGCAGAACCGGCCCATGGCGGAAGCGGTGGGCATCAACACCGCCGGCGTCGACCGGGCCACCTTCGCGCTGGGTTGCGGCATCGCCGGCGTCGCCGGCAGCGCCTTCACCATGATTGGCTCCACCGGCCCGTCGTCCGGCCAGGCCTATATCGTCGATACCTTCCTGGTGGTGGTGTTCGGCGGCGCGCAAAGCCTGGTCGGCACCATTATTTCCGCCTTCGGTATCTCCCAGGCCCAATCCACCATGGAGTTCTTCCTGAGCGGTTCCATGGCCAAGGTACTCACCCTGCTGGTGGTGGTGGGCATTCTCATGTTGCGTCCGGAAGGCCTGATGGCCTTGAAGGTCCGTCGCTAGGAGTCCGTGATGAAAACCAACTCTCCCCTTCAATGGCTGACCTCCCGGGAAGGGATCTACTACCTGCTGCTGGCCTTGCTGCTGGTGGTGGTGCTGCCGCTGCTGCTCGATCCCTTCCGACTCAACATGGTGGGCAAGTATCTCACCTACGCCTTCGCCGCCATCGGCCTGGTGATGTGCTGGGGCAAGGCCGGCATTCTCAGCCTCGGCCAGGGCGTGTTCTTCGGCCTGGGTGGCTACTGCATGGCCATGTTTCTGAAACTGGAGGCGTCCACGCCGGAGGCCACCAAGAACCAGTCCACGCCGGGCATTCCGGATTTCATGGACTGGAACCAGATCACTGAGCTTCCGGGGTTCTGGCAGCCGTTCCACAGCTTCTCGTTCACCCTGATCGCGGTGATCGCGGTACCGGTCTTACTCGCCTTCATCATCGGCGTGGCCATGTTCAAGCGGCGCGTGGGCGGCGTTTACTTCGCCATTATCACCCAGGCCATCGCCGCCATTCTGACCATTCTTATCATCGGCCAGCAGGGGCTCACCGGCGGCGTCAACGGCATCACCGACCTGCAAACCCTGATGGGCTGGAATATCCGCACCGACATGGCCAAGACCACGCTCTACTTCGTCTGCGTCGGGCTGTTGTTCCTCAGCCTGCTGGTCGCGCGCCATGTGCAGAACGCCAAGCTGGGGCGGATTCTGGTGGCGATGCGCGACCAGGAAAACCGGGTGCGCTTCTCCGGTTACGACGTGGCCTCCTTCAAAGTGTTCGTGTTCTGTCTTGCGGCGGGCCTGGCGGGCATCGGCGGGGCGCTGTTCACCCTGCAGGTGGGCTTCATGTCGCCGTCGTTCGTGGGCATCGTGCCGTCCATCGAGATGGTGGTGTTCTGCGCGCTGGGCGGCCGTTACTCCCTGCTTGGCGGTGTCTACGGCGCCTTGCTGGTGAACGCGGCCAAGAGCGGCTTCTCCGAATCCTTCCCGGAACTCTGGCCCTACGCCATGGGGGCGCTGTTTATCGGTGTGGTGCTGGCCTTCCCCAACGGTCTGGCCGGGCTCTATGAGCGCTACATCATGCCGCTGGAAAAACGCCTGCCGGTGATCGGCAAGTACCTGGACAAGGACAAGCCCGCACCGCAGGCGCCGCCGGTGGTGTCCGATCAACTCAGCGCGGAGAAACCCTGATGAATGCACAAAAGGAAAACTTCCTGCTCGCCGTGGAAGGTCTGACGGTGTCGTTCGACGGCTTCAAGGCGGTGGACGACCTGTCCTTCTATCTCGACCCCAAGGAGATCCGCGTGATCATCGGCCCCAACGGCGCCGGCAAAACCACGGTGCTGGATCTGATCTGCGGCAAAACCCGCGCCACCGCGGGCTCGATACGCTTCGGCGGCAAGGAGCTCACCAAGATGAAGGAGCACCAGATCGTGCACGCCGGGGTGGGCCGCAAGTTCCAGAACCCTTCGGTGTTCGAGGACCTGACCGTGTTCGAGAACCTGGAGGTCTCCTACCCGCAGGGCCACACGGTGATGGGGGCGCTGGCGTTCAAACGGGACGCGGCGGTGGTCGAAGCGGTGGAAAGCATCGCTGAAACCATCTTCCTGAGCGACCAGCTCAACGAGCCCGCCGGGCTGCTCAGCCACGGCCAGAAGCAGTGGCTGGAAATCGGCATGTTGCTGATTCAGAAGCCGGACCTGCTGATGCTCGATGAGCCGGTGGCGGGCATGTCGGTGGCGGAACGCAAGAAGACCGCCGAGCTGCTGCGTGTGATCACCCGCGATCATACGGTGCTGGTGATCGAGCACGACATGCAGTTCGTCGGCGACATCGCCGACCGGGTCACCGTCATGCACCAGGGCAAGGTGCTCTCCGAAGGGTCCATCGAACACGTCAAGCAGGACCCGAAAGTCATCGAAGTCTACCTGGGGCACTGATCATGCTGAAAGTATTCAATCACTCCGTGGCCTACGGCCAGAGCACCATCATCCGCGATCTGAATCTGGACGTGAACGACAACGAGATCGTCGCGGTGGTGGGGCGCAACGGCATGGGCAAGACCACGCTGATGAAATCCCTGATCGGCATGACCCCCAGCCGTGCCGGCAGCGTGTCCCTGAACCACACCGACCTCAGCGCCATGAAAAGCTTTCAGCGGGTGCGCGCCGGGCTCGGTTTCGTGCCCCAGGGGCGGATGATTTTTCCCGCCCTCACGGTGCGCGAAAACATCGAGACCGGCCTGGCGGCGGTGGGCGAAAAGAAGGTGCCACGCGATCTCTATGAATTGTTTCCGGTGCTGGAAGAAATGCAGCACCGGCGGGGCGGCAACCTGTCCGGCGGTCAGCAGCAGCAACTGGCGATCGCACGGGCACTGGCCACGCGCCCCAAGGTGCTGCTGCTGGACGAGCCCACCGAAGGCATCCAGCCCTCCATCATCCAGGAGATGGCGCGCACCCTGAAACGTATCCGCGACGAGCGCGGCCTGTCCATCGTGGTGTCCGAGCAGGTGCTCAGCTTCGTGATGGAGATCGCCGACCGGATTCTGGTGATCGAAAAAGGCGACATCGTTCACCAGGAAGACAAAGAGGACGCCGACCAGAACAAGATCGCCAGCTATCTGGCGGTCTGAATCCGCTCAACGAAAGCGAGGAGCCAAGTTATGCGACACGGTGATATTTCCAGCAGCAGCGATACCGTCGGGGTGGCGGTGGTCAACTATAAGATGCCGCGCCTGCATAGCCGCGCCGAGGTGCTCGATAACGCCCGCGCCATCGCCGAGATGATCAAGGGCATGAAGGTGGGCCTGCCGGGCATGGACCTGGTGGTGTTCCCGGAATACAGCACCATGGGCATTATGTACGACCCGGATGAAATGATGGACACCGCCGCCACCGTGCCCGGTGACGAGACCGCCATTTTTTCCGCCGCCTGCCGGGAAGCGAAAACCTGGGGCGTATTCTCCCTCACCGGCGAACGCCACGAGGAACACCCGCACAAATCCCCCTACAACACTCTGATTCTGATCAACGACCAGGGCGAAGTGGTGCAGAAGTACCGCAAGTGCATCCCCTGGTGCCCGATTGAAGGCTGGTACCCCGGTGACACCACCTATGTCACCGAAGGCCCCAAGGGCATGAAGCTCAGCCTGATCATCTGCGATGACGGCAACTACCCGGAGATCTGGCGCGACTGCGCCATGAAGGGCGCCGAGCTGATCGTGCGCTGCCAGGGCTATATGTACCCGGCCAAGGAGCAGCAGGTGATGATGTCCAAAAGCATGGCCTGGGCCAACAACTGCTATGTGGCGGTGGCCAACGCCGCCGGCTTCGACGGCGTCTACTCCTACTTCGGCCATTCGGCGATTATCGGCTTCGACGGCCGCACGCTCGGCGAGTGCGGCGAAGAGGAAATGGGCATTCAGTACGCCCAGCTCTCGATCAGCCAGATCCGCGACGCGCGCGCCAACGACCAGTCCCAGAACCATCTGTTCAAGCTGCTGCACCGGGGCTACACCGGCATCCACGATTCCGGCGACGGCGACAAGGGCATCGCGGACTGCCCGTTCGAGTTCTACCGCACCTGGGTCATGGACGCGCAGAAAGCCCAGGAAAACGTGGAAGCCATGACCCGCTCCACGGTGGGCGTGGCGGACTGTCCGGTGAAGGACCTGCCGGTGGACGGTAAAGAGAAAAATGCCTGAGGCCGCCATGCCCTTTATCAATGACCGCCTGCAGGAGAATCAGGAACGGCTGGCCCGGGAAGAACGGGCCAGCCGGCCGGAGCGGGCACCGCGCTTTGTGTTCGAGCCGGAGGCGGTGATGGCGCGCCTGCGTGCCCGCATTGTCGGTCAGGCGCCGGTGCTCGACGCCATGGAAGACATGCTGCGCGTGGTCAAGGCGGACATCGGCGACCCGCACCGGCCGCTGGCGGTGAATCTGTTCATGGGCCCCACCGGGGTGGGTAAAACCGAAACCGTGCGGCTGATCAGCGAAGCGATCCACGGCCGCGCGGGCGGCTTCTGCCGTATCGATATGAACACCCTGGCCCAGGAGCACTACGCCGCCGCGCTCACCGGCGCGCCGCCGGGCTATGTGGGCAGCAAGGAAGGCCACACCCTGTTTGATGTGGATCTGATCCAGGGCAGTTTCAGCAAGCCCGGCATCGTGCTGTTCGACGAGCTGGAAAAAGCCAGCACCGAAGTGATCCGTTCGCTGCTCAATGTGCTGGAAAGCGGCCGGCTGCTGCTGTCCGGCGGCACCCGCAGCATCGATTTCCGCAACACCCTGATTTTCATGACCAGCAATGTGGGCGCCCGCGAGGCCGGCGATTACCGCGCCCGTTTCCGGCACGGCTGGCGGCACTGGCTGGGGCTGTCGCCACGCCATGAGGGCCGGGTTCTGGAGCGCGCCCTGCATCGCCGCTTCGACCCGGAATTCATCAACCGCATCGACCGGGTGCTGCCGTTTCAGCGGCTTGATGCCGCCTGGCTGGACACCCTGCTGGACATCGAGCTGGGCAAACTCAACCAGCGTCTGGCGCGGCGCCGCGCCCGCCTGGAGCTGGACAACGGCGCGCGCCAGTTTCTCTGCCGCGCCCACGACGACCGCTTCGGCGCCCGGGATCTGGCCCGCCGCCTGCGCGCCGAGCTGGAACCGGCGCTCGCCCGGGCCCTGCTGGAACGCCCCGCCGACGACACCTTTTTGGCGCTGCTCGACGGCGACCGGCTGAGCGTGGTGCCGGTGAACCGCTGAGCCGGGCAATACGTCATCTGACGTAGTCGCCGGGGCCTTTTCGCGAATGGTGAGCGGTGCGCCGATCACCGATATTGAAACCCACGGAATCACGCTTGCCCGAAAAACTGGAGGAACCGACACCATGGCTGAGACCATCATTAAAATCGATCTCGACACCTCGCCCTACGACAACGATATGGTGCACAACCGCTGGCATCCCGACATTCCCATGGCGGCGATGGTGAAACCCGGCGACGACTTCATCGTTGAATGCCACGACTGGACCGGCGGCCAGATCCATAACGACGACAACGCCGAGGACGTGCGCGACGTGGACCTCACCCAGGTGCATTTCCTGTCCGGCCCGGTGGGCGTGGAAGGCGCCGAGCCCGGCGACCTGCTGGTGGTGGATATCCTCGATATCGGCACCTTCGAGGAAAGCCAGTGGGGCTTCAACGGCTTCTTCTCGAAGCAGAACGGCGGCGGCTTTCTCACCGAGCATTTCCCGGAAGCGCAGAAAACCATCTGGGACTTCAACGGCATGTTCACCAAGTCGCGGCATATTCCCGGTGTGGAGTTCGCCGGCCTGATTCACCCGGGTCTGATCGGTTGCCTGCCGTCCAAGGACATGCTCAACGAGTGGAACACCCGCGAAAAAGAACTCTACGACACCGAGCCGGATCGCGTGCCCGGTTTGGTCAATCTGCCGTTCGCCGACACCGCCCATATGGGCAAGCTCAAGGGCAGCGAGAAAGCGGCGGCCGCCGCCGAGGGCGCGCGCACCGTGCCGCCCCGCGAGCACGGCGGTAACTGCGACATCAAGGACCTGTCACGCGGTTCGCAGATTTACTTCCCGGTGTATGTGAAAGACGCCGGCCTGTCCGTGGGCGACCTGCACTTCAGCCAGGGCGACGGCGAGATCACCTTCTGCGGCGCCATCGAAATGGCCGGCTGGATTCACATGCGCGTCAACCTGATCAAAGGCGGCATGGAGAAGTACGCGATCAAGAACCCGATCTTCAAACCCAGCAAGATCGCGCCCAAGTACGACGACTACCTGATCTTCGAAGGCATCTCCGTGGACGAACAGGGCAAGCAGCACTACCTGGACGTGCACATCGCCTACCGCCAGGCCTGCCTGAACGCCATCGAGTACCTGAAGAAGTTCGGCTATACCGGCGCCCAGGCCTACTCGCTGCTCGGCTGCGCGCCGGTGCAGGGCCACATCAGCGGGGTGGTGGACGTGCCCAACGCCTGCGCCACATTATGGCTGCCCACCGACATCTTCGACTTCGATCTCAAGCCCGGTGTCGACGGCCCGCAACACAGCGTCGCCGGCAGCACCGACGTGCCGCTGGCCAAGGATAAATAGGGGAGGGCGCCACCATGCCGTTGTACGACTATAAATGCACCGAGCACGGCCTGTTCCACGAGCTGGTGCCGGTGCAGGCGTCCGGGGAAACCTGCCCCTGCCCCACCTGCGGCGTGCTGTCCGCGCGGGTGATCCTGGTCGCCCCGGAGGTACTGGACATGGCCCCGGAACGGCGCTCGGCCTTCGAGCGCAACGAACGGGCCCGCCACGAACCCCGGCGCGGCAACCAGCACTCGGAAAAGGAGCAGGGCTGCTGCCACCACGAACGCCACAAACCCAAGGTCTTCTACACCGCCGAAGGCAATAAGATGTTTCCGTCGGCGCGGCCCTGGATGATTAGCCACTGATTCAGTTAACAGTTAACAGTGAATAGTTAATAGCGACGCGGGCAACGCCCGTGGAGCCCGAAACGCAAGAGGCCGCGCCCAAACCCTGGGCGCGGCCTCTTTGCTCTCGGACCTGCGCATAGCCGGCCCGCGTCGCTGTTAACTATTCACTGTTAACCATTAACTAAAAAAGCACCATGCCGAGGCTTTCGGCGACGCAGGCGGGTTTGTCGCTGCCTTCCAGTTCGATGGTGACTTCGTTGCAGAGCAGGTAGCGGCCTTCGCCCTTGGCGGCCACGGATTTCATCACGAAGCGGCCGCGTACACGGCCGCCGGCGGGGACCGGGGTCAGAAAGCGGCAGCTGTTGAGGCCGTAGTTAAGACCCGCCTTGGCGCCTTCCACGGTGTAGATCTCGTCCTTGAACATCGGGATCAGTGACAGGGTCAGGTAGCCGTGGGCGATGGGGCCGCCCATGGGCGATTCCTTCTTGGCGCGTTCCACGTCCACGTGAATCCACTGGTGGTCGCCGGTGGCGTCGGCGAACTGGTTGATGCGCTCCTGGCTCACCGTCATCCATTCGGTGACCCCCAGTTCCTTGCCTTCCCAGCTTTTCAGCTCTTCCGGGCCGTTGATTGTCAGCATTGGTCTCTCCTCGAACGATTCAAAAAAAGAGATAGCTTCAGGCTTCACGCGGCGGGCTTCAAGCTCAAAAACAGCGGCGCCGGCGGCCGGCCGGCTTGTGGCCTGAGGCCGATGTTGTATCCTGCGTTCAGAGTTTCTTCGAGGTCTTCCATGCACATCCATATTCTCGGCGTCTGCGGCACCTTCATGGGGTCGCTGGCGCAGCTGGTCCGGGCCCAGGGGCACCGGGTCACCGGTTCCGACCAGAACGTCTACCCGCCGATGAGCGATCAGCTCAGCGCCGCCGGCATCGAGCTGATCCAGGGCTATGACCCCGCTCAGCTGGAGCCGGCCCCGGACCTGGTGGTGATCGGCAACGCACTGAGCCGGGGCAACCCGGCGGTGGAGCATGTGCTGGACCAGGGCATGCCCTATACCTCCGGCGCCCAGCTGCTCGCCGAGGTGGTGCTGCCCGGCCGCTGGGTGCTGGCGGTGGCGGGCACCCACGGCAAGACCACCACCGCCTCCATGCTGGCCTGGATTCTGGAAGACGCGGGCCTCGATCCCGGCTATCTGATCGGCGGCGTGCCCGGTAACTTCGGCGTCTCCGCGCGGCTCGGCGGCACGCCGTTTTTCGTGGTCGAAGCGGACGAGTACGACACCGCCTTTTTCGACAAGCGCAGCAAGTTCGTGCACTACCGGCCGCGCACCGTGGTGCTCAACAATCTCGAGTTCGACCACGCGGATATCTTTCCGGACCTGGCCGCCATCCAGACCCAGTTTCACCATCTGCTGCGCACCGTGCCGTCCCTGGGCCGGGTGATTCTGCCCCACGGCGAAGCCGCTCTGGAGGAAACCCTGGCGCGGGGCTGCTGGAGCGAGGTGGAGCGGTTCGGCGAGCAGGCCGACCCGGGCTACCGGCTGGAACGTCCGGACGGCTCCCGCTTCACGGTGACGGAAAAGGGGACAGACATCGCCGTGGTGGACTGGTCGCTCACCGGCCGCCATAACGTCAATAACGCCATGGCGGCGCTGTTGGCGGCGCGCCATGTGGGCGTCACCCTGGAAGACGGTGCCGCCGCCCTGGGCCGCTTCCAGGGCGTGAAGCGCCGCATGGAGCTGCGCGGCGAGGTGGACGGCGTGCGCGTCTACGACGACTTCGCCCACCACCCTACGGCCATCGCCACCACCCTGGACGGCCTGCGCCGTCGGGTGGGCGACGAACAGGTGCTGGCGGTGATCGAGCCCCGTTCCAACACCATGCGTCTGGGCCGCCACCGTGAGGCCCTGGCGGCCAGTGCCCGGGACGCGGATCAGGTCATCTGGTATCAGCCGCCGGGGCTGGAATGGTCCCTGGACGCGGTGGTCGCCGAGTCGCCGGTGCCGGCGCGGGTGGAAACCGACCTGGACGCCCTGGTGGCGTCGGTGGCGGCCCAGCCCGGGCCCCTCAACGTGGTCATCATGAGCAACGGCGGCTTCGGCGGCGTGCACGAAAAACTGCTGGCGGCGCTGCGACAGCGTTTGCCTCAAGGGAGTGAAACCCATGACGGATAGCACACGCCAGCGTGTCACCCTGGCGTTTACCGGCGCCTCCGGCGCCCCTTACGGGTTGCGGTTACTGCAGTGTCTGCTGAGGGCGGACTGCGAGGTGTTCGTGATCCTGTCCAAGGCGGCGCGGGTGGTGATCGGCATGGAGACCGATCTCAGCCTGCCCGCCGGCACCGGCAAGGCGGAAACCGTATTGCGCGAGTACGCCGACACTGACCAGGGCGCGCTCACCGTGTGCGGCCTGGAACAGTGGACCGCGCCGGTGGCCTCGGGCTCCGGCGCGCCGGCGTCGATGGTGGTGTGCCCCTGTTCCACCGGCACCCTGTCGGCGATCGCCAGTGGCGCCAGTGACAACCTGATCGAGCGCGCCGCGGACGTGGCCCTCAAGGAACGCCGCCAGCTGATTCTGGTGCCCCGGGAAAGCCCGTTCTCGGCGATTCATCTGGAAAACATGCTCAAGCTGGCCCGTCTGGGCGTCACCATCCTGCCGGCGGCGCCCGGGTTCTATCACCGTCCGCAAAGCGTCGACGATCTGATCGACTTCGTGGTGGCGCGGATTCTCGACCAGCTCGGCGTCGAGCAGACCCTGGTCAAGCGCTGGGGCGAGTGACCCCGCGCCGGGCTACAGGCTGTAGCGAATCGGTACGGTCACTTTAATCAGTTCCGAAGCCAATTCCGAGGGCGGTTCCGGGAAGCGCAGCCGGCGCACCAGTTCCAAGGACTGCTGGTCGAGGATGCGGCTGTCGGAGCTGCTCTTCAGGTTCACATCCTGGGCACGGCCCTCGCTGTCGAGAAAGAATTCCACTTCCACCACGCCCTGCTGGCGGCGCATCCGCGCCCGAGCCGGGTATTCCTTGTTGTATTCGATGGTGTCGCGGACCTTGCCCAGATAGCGATCCAGCAGGTTGTCGTGGTCGCCGCTTTTACGCACGCCCTCGCCGGGGTCGCCGGCCATGCCTTTCTGGCCCTGGGGTTGCTGCTGGGACTGGTCGGCGGTGCGGGTTTCGGTGTCCTGCTGCTGTGCGGGCGCCGCCGGTTCGGTTTCCGGCTCCGGTTCGGGCTCAGGCTCCGGTTCCGGCGTGGGCTCCGGCTTGGGCTCCGGCTTGGGTTCAGGCTTCGGCTTCGGTTTTGGCTTGGGTTCGGGTTTCGGTTCCGGCTTGGGCTTGGGTTTCGGCTCAGGCTTGGGTTCCGGCTTCGGCTCGGGCTTGGGTTCCGGCTTCGGCTCGGGCTTGGGTTCCGGGGCCGGCTCGGGGGCCGTGGCCACCGGGCTGTCGCTGGGCTTTTTCGCCAGGTTCAGGGTCACCGCCTGCTGTTGGCCCTCCTTGGCGGGGCGGCCACCGGCCAGGGTCATGCTGCCCACGCCCACCAGCAACACGGCATGGGCGGCGAGGGCCAGGCTCCAGGCGAGAATCACGCGGGGTTTGGGCATCACGGTGTGTTCTTACTCCGGGTTACCAGGCGTACTTCTTCCACGCCGGCGTCGCGCAGGGTTTCCAGGCTGTTACGCAGCGTGCTGAGCGCGGTGTCGGCGTCGGCCATCAGGCGCACCGGCTGGGGCCCGTCGGTATCGGTGGGCGGTGCGCCGTCCACCGCGGTTGTGTCGGCGTTGTCCTCGGTCGCCGCGGCGGCGCGGCGGTGCTCGCGGATCAAATCCGCCATGCGTGCGGGGTCCACCGGCTCGCCCTGGTGCAGCAGCCGGCCTTCCTTGTCCAGCACCAGCATGAACTGCTCCAGGTTTTCCTCGGTGTCGGCGCTGGCGCTGTCCGGTGCTTCAACGTCCCCTTCCGGTCGCGGCGCCAGCTGGCCCGCCACCATAAAGAAGATCAACAGCAGAAAGACCACATTGATCAGCGGCAGCACCGGCTCCAGGGGCGGCCGGCGGCCGCTGTCCGGAGACTCCAGGTTCATGGCATCAGCTCCAGCTGCACGTCCTCGATACCGGCGGCGCGGGCCGCGTCCAGGGTGGCCAGGGCGGCTTGCAGCGGCGCGTCCGCTTCGCCGGTGATCAGCACGGTGGCGTCCCGCCCTTGCAGGCGCTCCGCCAGGTCCGACACCGCGTAGCGTTCGCCCTCCATCTCCACCTGGCCGTCGGCGGTGACGGTCAGCGTCAGCCAGTCCTGATCCTGGCGCTGCTCGCTGGCCTCGCTGGGCAGCACATTGACCGGCAGATCCTTCCAGTCGCCAAAGCGGCTGGCGAGCATGAAGAAGATCAACAGAATGAACACCACATCAATCAGTGGTGTCAGGCTGATGGTCGGGGAGCGATGGCGTTCCGGTTCCAGGTGCATGGATCAGCCGCCGACGGCGACCCGGCGCGGGGCCTGATCGCGGGCCGGTGCTTCGCTGTCCCGGGTTTGTCCGGCGCCTTGCCGGCGCACCTGCACCTTCAGGCGGGCCAGGCGGTCCTGCATTTTTTCACGGCACAGCTCAATGGTGCGGTCGGCCCAGTGGAAGGCCGCCAGCGCGGGGATCGCCACGGTAAGGCCGGCGGCGGTGGTGAGCAGCGCTTCCCAGATGCCGCCGGACAGAATCGACGGGTCCACCTGGGAACCGGCGGCTTCCAGGGCCTGGAAGGCGCCGATCATGCCGAACACGGTGCCCAGCAGGCCGATCAGCGGCGACAGCGCACTGATCACTTCCAGGGTGCGCAGGCCGCCGCGCATGTCTTCCAGCGCCTCGCGGCCGCGCCGCAGGCTGTCCTCTTCCCAGCTGTCCGCGTCCATGGCGCGGTTATGCCAGGCGCTCAACACCACCTGATCCACCGGCGAACGCCCGGCGTCGCCGACCACCGGCGTATCGCCGCGCTCCAGGCTTTCCAGCAGGGCGTCGGCCTGTTTGCTGGCCACCGGCCGCAGGCGGGCGAACTGGAGCATCTTGGTGAGCAGCGTGGCGAGGGCCACCACCGACAGCACCGCCAAAAGCCACATGGCGACGCCGCCGGCGACAAACCACTCGGGGAGTTGAAGCTGCAAGGAAGACATCATGTCCGGACTCCTGTTGGCGGGCGCATACCGCCATCACGGAAAAAAGGGCAGAAAAAGGGCGATATCGCCAGAGAGCCGGAGTCTAGCATCTCGCGGCCTGAATGCAAGTCATTCCTATTTACATTTCAGGCGGCGGGTCCGGTGGGACCCGCGCTTGTGGGAGCTTGCCTTGCAAGCGAAAGGCCGGCTTTGCCGGCCGGCAAAGGTTGCCCCGCAGGATTCCAGAGTCCTTAGCGCTGCATCAGCGTGTAGTTGAAGTCGGACTCGATCGGCTCGCCGTCGGCGTTCAGCATTTCCACCGCGTTGGTGGCTTTCTGCAGAAAACGGAACTGCTCGGACGGATCAGTGGGATTAAGGATGAACAGCGGGTAGGACTTGCCGTCCACGGATTGCCGCTCGGCGATCCAGTTGCCGCGGTCCACGTCACTGCCGCCGGCCTTGGCGCCGTCCAGAAACTTCTGGCGCAGTTCAAAGCGTGACGGTTGGTCCGCCTCATCCCGGTACAGCGTCAGGGTGGTCTGGATCCCGGAACAGTCCGCGCAGGGCAGCACGCCCTGGTACACCGTTTTGCTGGCTTTGGGATCCGGTTGCGGCTCGGGGGCGGTCTGGCAGCCGGCCAGTGCGAACAGCGCGCCAAGCGTAAGAACGGAAAGGGCCTTTTTCATATTTGGTCTCCCTGACATCAATTAAGAAGCATCAGTATAGACCGCGCTGCGTGAACCGGTTCACAGCTTTAACAGTGTTTAACCGTGAAGAAGGGCTCAGTCCCGGCGGCGAGCCAGGTAGCGTTGCACCCCTTCCGCGATCAGGAAGACCACCCCCAGAGCGATTAGAAAGTACAGCAGAATCATGTTTCCCCAGACCAGTGAGTCAGCCGAAAGCTTGATGCCAAGCCATTTTTTGCATTCGAGAATAGGGCAGCCGGGGCCCTTAAAACAGTAACTTACTGTTAATGCTTGTAAGAATAACGACCTATGCAATTAGCGTCATTGGACTTTAGTGGAAAGCGGACCCGGGTCACAGTTCGCGGCGATACGGTGCGCCCCGGGGCCGAAAAGGGAGGGGGAAAGGGTTCAGCCGAGCAGTTCCAGCGGGCCGGTGCGTTCGATGCCGCGCTGATAGGCCGGGCGGGCTTCCACGCGCTGGATAAAGTCGCGGATGTGCGGCAGGGCGTCCAGGTTGGCGCGGGCGCCGGCGGCCTGCAGCGGGAAACTCATCTGCACGTCGGCGGCGGTCAGTTCTTCGCCGGCGAACCAGGTGTGGCTGGCGAGGTGGCTTTCCACCAGGCGCAGCTGCTCTTCAATGCGCGGCTGCACGAAGCCGCCCACCATGCCGCCGCTGATTTTCTTCGCGATCGGCTTGGCGAAGAACGGCATCGGCGCCTTGGGCACCCGGCTGAAGATCAGCTTCATGACCATCAGCGGCATCAGCGAGCCTTCCGCGTAGTGCAGCCAGTATTGGTAGTTCAGCCAGTTGGGGTCGTCCACGGCGGGCTTGAGGCGGCCGCCGCCGTGCTTTTCCACCAGGTACTCGATAATGGCGCCGGATTCCGCCACCACGGTGTCGCCGTCGGTGATCACCGGCGACTTGCCCAGGGGATGCACCCGGCGCAACGACTCGGGGGCCAGCATAGTGTTGGGATCGCGCTTGTAGTGCTCGATCTCGTAGGGAATGCCGAGTTCCTCGAGCAGCCAGACGATGCGTTGCGAGCGGGATTTTTCCAGATGGTGGACGATGATCATTGAGCTTCCCCGATACGGTAAGGGTGATGAATGCAGCGCAGAGCATAGCATCGGGCGGCCTGCTTTACCGTCAAGGTGGGGCGCTCCGGCCGTCAGCCCCCGGCGCCGGGGGTGCCGGCTTCGTTCCGGGTCACCGCCGCGGCCTGGGCGCCGGGCAGGCGGTGCACCGCTTCCAGCACGTCGTCGAGCACCGCCTGGCTTTTCCAGGCCGACGGGGTGTTAACGATGGCGGAGACCGCCCAGGTGGTGTTGTTGCTGTCGCGGGTGAAGCCGGCCACCGCGCGCACATTGGTCAGTGAGCCGGTTTTTATGTGGCCTTCGCCGCGCAGGCCGGTGTCACGCAGCCGGTTGTGCATGGTGCCGTCCATGGCCACCAGCGGCAGGGACGCGATCAGCTCGGCGGCGAACGGGCTGCGCCAGGCCTGCTGCAGCATCTTGATCTGTTCCATGGGGCTCATGCGCGCGTCGCGGGACAGGCCGGCGCCGTTGTCCAACACCACCGCGCGTGGATCCATGCCTTTCAGCGCCATCCAGTCCTTGATGGTGCGCTCGGCGGCGGCCAGGTCGTCGCGGTCTTCCGCCAGCCGGTGTTCGGCGCCGATGGTCAGGTAGAGCTGGCGCGCCATCACGTTGCTGCTCCACTTGTTGATGTCGCGGACCATGGTGACCAGGTCCGGCGATGAGGTGGTGGCGAGCAGGTCGACGCCCGCCGGCAGGCGGTCGAAACGGGTGGCGCCGGTGATGGTGCCGCCCAGCTGTTTCCACAGGCCGCGAATAATGGCGGCGGTGTAGGTTTCCTGGCTCATCAGCGACAGATAGTTGCCGGCCCGGCAGCCCGGCGGCAGCGAGCCGGAGACCGTGACGGTGATACGGCCGTTGTCCTGGTAGCTGGGTTCCACCTTGAGACGGCGGCCGGAGGGGCAGCGGCCGCCGCTGGTCAGGGTGATCTGATTATCCAGTGTGATGGCGTCGGCGACCGGGTCCACCCAGGCGCTGACGCCGTCCTTGCGGGCGGCGAACTGAAAGTGGAACACGTTCAGGTTGGTGAGCAGGGCGTGGGGCTCCACCAGGAAAGGGGCGTGGGGGTTGTCGCCGTCGTCGTCGAAATGCGGCTGGCCGTGGGGCAGCCGGAAGTAGGAATCGTCCAGCACCAGGTCGCCCTGGACCTGACGGATGCCGTAGGCGCGCAGGTCGCGCAGCAGCTGCCAGAGGCGCTCCTCGGTGAGCTTGGGGTCGCCGGCGCCGACCAGAAACAGGTCGCCCTCCAGCACGTCGCCGTTCAGTTCCCCGTTGGTGTAAACGCGGGTGTGCCATTTGAAGCTGGGGCCGAGCAGCTCCAGCGCCGCGTAGGTGGTCAGCAGCTTCATGGTGGAGCCCGGGTTCATCACCCGGTCCGCGTTGACGAAGCGCGCCTCGCCCGGGCCGTCCAGGGGCACGGCGGCGAGGGCCAGGGCTTCATCCGGCAGTTGCAGCGCTTCCATGCGCTCCATGATCCGGTCCGGCCAGTCTTCGGCGCCGGCGGGGGCGGTCAGGAGGGTGGCGGCGACAACAATCGACAGAACACGAACGGCAAGCCGCATAAGTCCGGAACTCTCCCTGTTTAGGGTCCAACGGGTTAGTGAACACTAGCGTAAAGGAAAAGCCGCGGGCGGTCAGGAGGGCGATGGTGGGGTAATTGTAAATTCTTCCAGCGCGCCACGGGGCGGGGTTCGCCGCCGGGGTTTGCTATAGTGGCGGCGCCGTTCGTCCACCTGCCCAAAGAGGAAACCTGGATGTCGAAATTGTTGCTTAACCTGCGCCGGGTACCCGACGACGAGCGCGATGAAATTTGTGCGTTGCTGGATCAGCACGGCATCCCCCATTACCAGACCGAACCCAGCGTCTGGGGCGTCTCCGCCGGCGGCATCTGGCTGAGCGACGATCAGGATTGGGAGCGGGCCCGGCCGCTGCTGGCGGACTATCAGCGGCGCCGTCTTGAGCAACAGCGCGCCGCCTTCGAACAGGCGCACCGGCGCGGTGAGCCCACCACCGTGTGGCGCAACCTGCGCGCCCGGCCGCTGCGGGCGGTGGCGTTTCTGATCGCCGCCATCGCGGTGCTGCTAATCACAGTGGTGCCGTTCGTGACGCTGGGTTGACCCGCCTTGTGCGAGCGGGCCCTGCCCGCGAAAGGGAGCAAAGCTCCCGGCAGGATCCCAGAGACCTGTCTAACGGCAGCTCCCTCAGCCTCTCTGGGATCCTGCCGGGTGGCTGGACGCCACCCTTTCGCGGGCGAGGCCCGCTCCTACAAGTTGGTTAGAGCTCGCGGGCCAGGTTCTCCGGATCGCCGACGTCGATGCCCTTGTGCTGCAGGTCGGCGTGGTAGGAGCTGCGCACCATGGGGCCGGAGGCCACCGAGGTGAAGCCCATCTTGCGGCCTTCCACGGCGAACATCTTGAAGTCGTCCGGGTGCACATAGCGCTCCACCGGCGCGTGGAATTTGCTGGGCTGCAGGTACTGGCCGATGGTGATCATGTCGACGCCGTGGTCGCGCAGGTCGCGCAGCGTTTCCAGCACCTGATCGTTGGTCTCGCCCAGGCCCACCATGATGCCGGACTTGGTGGGCACGTCCGGACGCCGCTCGCCGAAGCGCTGCAGCAGGTCCAGGGAATGCTGGTAGCGGGCGCCGGGCCGGGCTTTTTTGTACAGGTGCGGCACCGTTTCGATGTTGTGGTTGAACACGTCCGGCGGGGTGGCGTCGAGAATATCCAGGGCGTCGTCCAGGCAGGGCCGGAAATCCGGGGTCAGGATTTCCACCTTGGTGTCCGGGCTCAGGGCGCGCACTTCGCGGATGCACTCGGCGAAGTGGGCGGCGCCGCCGTCGGGCAGGTCGTCCCGGTCCACCGAGGTGATCACCACGTACTTGAGCCCCAGGTCGGCCACCGATTCCGCCAGATGCTTGGGCTCATCCGGGTCCAGCCCGTTGGGGCGGCCGAAGCCCACGTCGCAGAACGAGCAGCGGCGCGTACAGATGTCGCCCATGATCATGAAGGTGGCGGTGCCGCCGCCGAAGCATTCCGGCAGGTTGGGGCAGGCCGCTTCCTCGCACACGGTGTGCAGCTTCTGCTTGCGCAGCATCGATTTGATGCGCTGGATCTCGCCGTTGGCGGGCACCCGCACGCGGATCCAGTCCGGTTTGCGCTCGCGGGCCGGGCGGACTTCATTGACCAGCGGAATGGTGCGGACCTTGTCGGCGCCGCGTAGTTTGTCGCCGACTTTAACCTTCGCTTTCACCGGGCGGTCGGCCTGGGCTTCGCTCATGGGAACGTCTCTCGAAGTTATCTGCCTTGTGGGCTCTGCAATGGAGTGTACCAGTCCGGCGGCGGGGCTGTCCGGGGGGTGAGCCCCAGCCGGCGCGACAGAATGGTAACCAGATCCTGCTCCAGCGCCTGGCGGGACACCGTCACGCCTTCAGCGGCCAGGCTGGTGACCGGCTGCCCGGCGTAGCCGCAGGGGTTGATGCGTCGCCAGGGCGCCGGGTCCGGCTCGCGGTTGAGCGACAGGCCGTGGTAGCTGCCGCGCTGGCGGATGCGCAGCCCCAGCGAGGCGATCTTGGCGCCGGCCACATAGACGCCGGGGGCGCCGGGCCGGTTCTGCGCGTCCAGACCCTGGTCGCGCAGGTATTCCACCACGCTGCCCTCAATGGCGGTGACCACGGCGCGGGCGCCCAGGCCCAGCCGGCGCACGTCCAGCAGCAGGTAGACCACCGTCTGCCCGGGGCCGTGGTAGGTCACCTGGCCGCCCCGGTCACTGTGCACCACCGGGATGTCGCCGGGGTCAAGGATGTGCTCCGGTTTGCCGGCCTGGCCCAGGGTATAAACCGGCGGGTGCTCCAGCACCCAGAGTTCGTCGCCGGTGTGCGCGTCGCGCTGCTCGGTGAAATCCTTCATTGCCTGCCAGCAGGACGGGTAGTCCACTCTGGGGAAATGACGCACGGTGACCGGCGTGGTGGGCATGGCGGGCGCCGGCTCAGAGGGTGATTTTGACGTGCGGGCAGGCATCCAGATCCCGGTAGATGCTTTCCACCTGTTCGCGGTGGCGCAGCGTCACGCTGGCGGTGATCGACACGAAGTTGCCCTTGGTGCTGGGGCGGCTGCTCAGGTGGGCGTGGCGGTCGAAATCCGCCACATGCTGCTCCAGGATGTCCGCCACCGCGTCTTCCAGGGGCGCGTCGGCGGCCCCCATGACCTTGAGCTGCATGTCGTGGGGAAAGTCCCACAGGTCTTCGCGGATCGCCATGGTCGGTCTCTCGTCGTCGGGTCGGGCTTCGGTTTGGTGTCTCAATCCAGGCCGCAAAGGCGGCGCTTGAACTGAATATAGTGGCGCGACAGCGTTTTCCAAGTGTCGCCGGGCCGGCCGTCGCCCACCGGGCGGTCATTCAGGCGGGTGATCGGCACCACATCCTTGGTGGAGCTGCTCACCCAGATTTCGTCGGCGTCGTGGAGTCGCGCCTCCGGAATCTCCCGCTCTTCCACCGGGATGCCGTGCTCGCGGCACAGCTCCACCACCAGATCGCGGGTGATGCCGCCCAGGATGCGCGCGCTGTGCGGTGGCGTGCTGACCTCGCCGTTATGCACCGTGAACAGGTTGCTGGCAGCGCCTTCGGTGACCAGGCCGTCGCGCAGCAGCACCGCTTCCACGGCACCGGACGCCACCGCCTGCTGGCGCAGCAGGATATTGGGCAGCAGCGAAATCGACTTGATGTCGCAGCGTGCCCAGCGGGTGTCCGCCAGGGTGATGGCGGCCGCGCCACGGATCTGGTGCAGGCTGTCGGTGGAAGGCACCGGCATCGGCGCGCTGGTAAGAAACACGGTGGGCGCCACCGGCGGATCCGGAAAGGCGTGGTCGCGCTTGTCGGCCACGCCCCGGGTGATCTGCAGATACACGGACAGATTGCCGCCGCCATTGGCGGCCACCATCTCCTCGCAGAGCCGCCGCCATCCGGCCCGGTCGTGGGGGTTGGCGATGGACACCTCCGCCAGCGACCGTTCCAGGCGCTGCAGGTGAGCGTCGAGGCGGAATAGCACGCCGTTGAAGGCGGGAATCACCTCGTAGACGCCGTCGGCGAACAGAAAGCCCCGGTCCATGGGCGAAATACGGGCCCGCTCCGGGTCCAGAAATTCGCCGTTAAGGTAGACCTTGCCGTTCGCCATGAGCGGCCTCTAGCTGAACAATCCTTTAAAGAACAATACGACGTGGTCCCAGATCTTGGCAAAGAAGCCGGCTTCTTCCACGTTTTCCAGCGCCACCAGCGGGCGCTGCGCCACGGTCTCGTCCGCCAGGGTGACCGTCAGGGTGCCGTACTGTTCGCCTTCGCGGATCGGCGCGCGCAGCTCCGGCCGGATCGACATGGACGCCTTCAGCTGGTCCTGGCTGTCCTTGGGCACGGTGAGAATCAGGTCCTCTTCCAGGCCCAGACGCACCTGATTGGCGGCGCCCATCCATACCGCCGGCGTGTCGAGCACGTCGCCGGCGCCGTAGCCTTCATAGGTTTCGTAGAAGCGGAAGCCGTAGCTCAGCAGCTTCTGGGATTCGCGCGCCCGCGCCGCCTCGGAATCGGTGCCCATCACCACCGCGATCAGGCGCATGCCGTCCTGCTTGGCGGAGGACACCAGGCAGTAGCCGGCTTCCTCGGTGTGGCCGGTTTTCAGGCCGTCGACGCTGTCGTCCCGCCACAGCAGCAGGTTGCGGTTGTGCTGGGTGATGCCGTTGTAGGTGAATTCCTTCTGGGCGTAGAGATCATAGTGTTCCGGGAAGTCACGGATGATCGCCCGCGCCAGAATCGCCAGGTCGTGGGCGGTGGTGTAGTGGTTCTCCGCCGGCCAGCCGGTGGCGTTCATGAAGTGGGTGTCGTCCATGCCCAGTTCGCGGGCCTGGTTGTTCATCAGGTCGGCGAAGGCTTCCTCGGAGCCGGCCACGTACTCGGCCAGGGCGACGCTGGCGTCATTGCCGGATTGGATCACCACGCCTTTCAGCAAATCCTGCACCGATACCCGGGTGCCTTCCTGAATGAACATGCGCGAGCCGCCCATGCGCCACGCCTTGACGCTGATCGGCACCATCTCCTGTTCGGTGATATTGCCGGCGGCGATCTCCTTTTCCACCAGATAGGCGGTCATCATTTTGGTGAGACTGGCCGGCGGTAGCTCCTGCTCGGCGTTGTGCTCGACGATCACCTGGCCGCTTTTGGCGTCCATCAACAGATAGCCGCGTGCGTCCACGTCGGGGGCGCGGGGTATCAGGCCGTTGGCGGCGCTCAGCGGCGCCAGGGTGAGCAGGGAGAGACAGATGAACACCCGGAACAGCAGGGTTTGCGGGGAAAGGTATTGAGTCATCATTTCAGCCTTACGGGCGGATCAGTTCACGGGGATGGGTGGGGTAAAGCCCGCCTGGCGTATCGCCTGGCGGGCCCGGTCGCGGGCCTCGTTGCTGGCAAACGGGCCCAGCCATACTTTGTACAGGGCACTGCTTTCCGGCTGCCGCACGGACACCGGCAGTTTCAGTTCGTCGCGCAGGGCACGCTCCAGGTTGCGGGCGCTGTCCAGGGCCTGGAAGGCGCCCGCCTGCAAGTACAGTTCGTCGCCCTCGGCGGCCTTGGCCGTGTCCGGCGGCGGGCTGTCCACGGCGGCGCGCACGGCGGTGGGCACCGTGCCTTCGCGGCTGGGCTTGACCTTCTCGCGCACGGTCAGGGCCTCCACGCGCACGCGGCCGGTGCCCTTGCCCTCGATGCCGAGCCGCGCCGCCGCCGCCCAGGACAAGTCGATAATGCGCTCGGAATGGAACGGGCCACGGTCGTTGACGCGCACCACCAGGCTTTTGCCGTTGTCCAGGTTGGTGACCCGGGCGTAGGTGGGCAGCGGCAGGGTCCGGTGGGCGGCGGTGAAGCGGTACATATCGAACGGCTCACCGCTGGAGGTGCGGTAGCCGTGGAACTTGCGCCCGTACCAGGAGGCCAGGCCCTCTTCTTCATAGCCGGCGGCGGATTCCATTACCTGATAGGTCTTGCCCCAGACGCTGTAGGTCTTGGGGTTGCCGTAGGCGCTGAGCGGCTCCTCTTTCGGCACCGGCTCGGGCTGGCTTTCCACGTCCGGGCGCTGCTCGGGTCCGGAATCCACCTTGTGCTCGTAGCGGTCGGAGCCGGGCGCGCCGTCGGCCGGTTTCGGCGTCTGGGCGGGGGGCTCGGTGGGCGCCGGCGCGGTGGCGCAGGCGCCCAGGGCGAGAGCCGTGGTGACGATAAAAAGCGCTCTAATCACAGAGATCGGGCCTCCAGGGCATCGGCGATACGGTGGGACAGTTGCAATACCGCCATGGCGTACAGTTCGCTGTGGTTATAACGGGTAATGACATAAAAGTTGTCGCTTACCAGCCAGAACTCGTGGCCATCGTCGCCGATCAGGTCGAGCATCGCCACGGAGGTGTCGGCCGGCAGGTCGAAACAGTAGTCGCTGCTCAGGCTATCACCCTCGCAGGATACTGCCACTACGCCGTTCTTCCGGGCCTGCGCCAGCGTAAAGCCCGGCTTGTAACCCTTTTTCACCAGCGCGTCGTAATCGTCGCCGTCAACGCGGGCGCGGGCGGCCACCGGCAGGCCGGGCTGCCACTTGTGCGCGGCGAAGTAGCTGGCCACGCTGCCGATGGCGTCCGCCGGGCTGTTGACCAGGTCGATCACGTCATCGCCGTCGAAATCCACGGCGTAGGCCTGGTAGCTGGTGGGAATAAACTGCGGGAAGCCCATGGCGCCGGCGTAGGAGCCGGTGATGGTGCTGGCGTCGATGTGCGCGTCGCGCTCCATTTCGAACAGCGCCACCAACTGCTTGCGGAAAAACGACGCCCGCGGCGGATAGTCGAAGCCCAGCGTGGCCAGGGCGTCGAGCACCCGGTAGCGGCCTTTGTTGCGGCCGTAGCTGGTTTCCACGCCGATAATGGCGAGAATGATCTCGCGGGGCACATCGTATTTCTGCTCGGCGCGGGCCAGGGTGTCGGCGTGTTCGCGGGCGAACTGCACCCCCTGTTCCACCCGGGTATCGGTCAGAAAGATGCGGCTGTACTCGGCCCAGGTAAGGGATTTCTCCGCCGGCCGGGCGATGGCTTCCAGAATGCTGTCCTGGCGTTTGGCGTCGGCCAGCAGGCGGCGCACCCGGTCGGTATCGAAACCCCGTTCGCCGAGCGCCTCGATCACCGCGCCGGCTTCCGGATGTTCCGCGTAATTGCTGGTTTTGGTGGTCTCGGCCAGGGCGGCACCGTTGAGCAGGACGCCCGCCAGGGTCGCCCGCAGTACAACCGACAATCCTTTTTTCACCAACTCTCTCCTTTAATACGTCATCAGACGGCGATGGGTGTGAATCGACATCAGCATGCCGAAGCTGGCCATCAGGGTTACGATCGAGGTGCCACCATAGCTCACCAGGGGTAAGGGTACGCCCACCACCGGTAAGAGTCCGGACACCATGCCGACGTTCACAAAAATATAAATAAAAAACGTCATTGTCAGCGCCGCCGCCAGCAGCCGCGAGAAGGTCTCCTGGGCCTGCCAGCTGATAAAAAAGCCGCGCCCGACGATCACCAGATAGATCGAGATCAGCAGCACGAAGCCGATCAGGCCGAACTCCTCGCCGAGCACGGCGAGAATGAAGTCGGTGGACGATTCGGGCAGAAAATCCAGCCGCGACTGGGTGCCGTCCAGCCAGCCCTTGCCGGTGACGCCGCCGGAGCCGATGGCGGTCTTCGACTGGATAATGTTCCAGCCGGCGCCGCGCGGGTCCGCCTCCGGGTTGAGAAAGGTGTCCACCCGGCTGCGCTGGTAGTCGTGCAGGACGAAGAAATACATCAGCGGCGCGGCGATCACCAGCACCAGCACCGCCAGGCTGATCAGCCGCCAGGACAGGCCGGCCATGAACAGCACCACCAAGCCGGCGGCGGCAATCAGGATCGAGGTGCCCAGGTCCGGCTGCACCGCGATCATCACCACCGGCAGGAAAATCAGCCCCAGCGCCGCCAGCACGTCCAGCTTGTTGGGCGGCAGGTTCCGTTCGCTGAAGAACCACGCCACCATCGCCGGCACCGCCAGTTTCATCAGCTCGGCGGGCTGGAAACGGCCGATGCCCGGCAACGTCAGCCAGCGGGTGGCGCCCTTGGCCTCGGTGCCCACCAGCACCACCAGGGCCAGCAGGATCACGCCGATGGCGTAGATCACCGGGGTCCAGAAGCGGTAACTGCGCGGCGGGATCTGCGCCAGCACCAGCAGCACCAGAAAGCCCGCGCCCAACCGGATCGACTGGCGCACCACCAGGTTCAGGTCGCCGCCGCCGGCGCTGTAGAGCACGGCGAGCCCGCCCAGCACCAGAAGCAACAGTGCCGTCAGCAACGGCGCGTCCAGGTGCAGGCGCGCCGACAGCTTGGTGCCGAGACCGCCGCCCAGGGGCATCTGCCGTTGGTATTCCCGTACGCTCATGGGGTGCCTCCCGGGGTCGTGCCGGCGGTTTGCGTTTGCGGGGTGCGGTTCAGCGGCGGCGGCACCGCCAGCTCGCCGTTGTCGTCGAGCAGCCAGGCGTCCATTACCTGGCGCGCCACCGGGCCGGCGGTGGAGCCGCCGTGGCGGCCGTTTTCCACCAGCACCGCCACCGCGATGGCGGGCTCTTCCACCGGCGCGAAGGCGATGATCAGGGCGTGGTCGAGCAGCCGCTCGGCCAGTTCGTCCTCGTTGTAGGTCTCTTCCTGGCCCACCGAGAACACCTGGGAGGTGCCGGTCTTGGCGCCCATCCGGTAGGGCGCCCCTTCGGCCATGACCTTGGCGGTGCCGCGCTCGCCATGGACCACCTCGGCCATGGTGTCCTCCATGCGCTGCCAGTTTTCCGAATGGCGCAGCGTGACGTCCGGCCGCGGCGGCACGCGCAGGGCGTCGGCGGCCAGGGTGGGCGTCACCTGCTTGCCGTGATGGGCGAGAATCGCCGTGGCGGTGGCCAGCTGCAACGGCGTGGCGAGCATGAAGCCCTGGCCGATGCTGGCGTTGATGGTATCGCCGTGGTACCAGGTGGCGCCGCGCGCCGCGCGCTTCCACTCCTTGGACGGCAGCAGCCCCGAGGACTCGTTGAACAGGTCGATGCCGGTGGGCTGACCCAGCGAAAAGTCGCTGAGGAAATCGTGCATGCGGGAAATACCCAGCTTGAAGCCCAGGTCATAGAAGTAGGTGTCGCAGGATTGCACCACCGCCTTGTTCATATCCACATGGCCGTGGCCCCAGCGCTTCCAGTCCCGGTAACGGTGCGGGTTGTCCTCCAGCTGGTAGTAGCCGGGGTCGAAGATGGTGCGCTGCCAGTCGGTGACCCCGGCATCCAGGCCCGCCAGCCCGATAAACGGCTTCACCGTGGAGCCGGGCGGGTAGCGGCCCTGCAGCGCCCGGTTGAACAGCGGGTTGTCCAGGTCTTCCCGGTAGCGGGCGTAGTCCTGGTGGGAGATGCCGTTGACGAACAGGTTGGGGTCGAACACCGGGCGGCTGACGAACGCCAGCACGCTGCCGTCGCGGGGGTCGATGGCCACCACCGCGCCGCGCCGGTCGCCGAGGGCTTCGTCGGCGGCACGCTGCACGTCCATATCCAGGGTCAGGCGCAGGTTTTCACCGGGCACCGGCGGCTTCTGCTCCAGCACGCGCAGTATCCGGCCGCGGGCGTTGGTTTCCACCTGACGGTAACCCACCTGGCCGTGCAGGCGGTTCTCGTAGTAGCGCTCCACACCGCTGCGCCCGTAGTAGTGGGTGCCGGCGTAATCGCCTTGCTCGGTGAGGGTCATGCCGTCCAGGTCTTCCGCGTTGAGCCGGTTCACGTAGCCCAGCACGTGGGAAAACAGCTTGCCGTGGGGGTAGTGGCGCACCGGGTTGGCGGCCACGCGCACGCCCGGCAGCCGGTGCTGGTTCACGGTGATGCGGGCGATTTCGTCCTCGCTGAGGCGCCCGCGCAGCGGGATCGGGTCCCAGGGCCGGCGCGGCCCCTGCAGACGCTTGTTGAAGCGTTCGATGTCGTCGCTTTCCAGCGGCACCAGCTGGTGGATCTCGCGCAGGGTGCGCTGCAGGTCGGGAATCTGCTCGACGATCACCTCCACGGTGAAGTCCGGCCGGTTGGCGGCCAGAATCTCGCCGTTGCGGTCGGTGATCAGGCCGCGCGGCGGCGGCACCGCCTGGGTCTGCACCCGGTTTTCATCGCTGAGCGTGGTATAGCGGCTGTGCTGGAAAATCTGCAGCCAGGCCATGCGCCCCACCAGCCCCACGGTCAGCAGGGTGACCAGAATGGCGCTCACCAGCAGCCGAAAGCTGAAAATCCGCTGCTCGTGGTGGTGGTCTTTTAGGGTCAGAGGTCGGCGCATTGGGCCCTGATAGTCGGTGGTTCAGCGATGATACGGATGGCCGGCGAGCAGCGTCCAGCCGCGATACAACTGCTCGGCGAGCAGAACCCGCACCAGCGGATGCGGCAGGGTCAGCGGTGACAGAGACCAGCGCTCATGGGCGGCGTCGGACACCCGTGGGCAGAGACCGTCCGGCCCGCCCACCAGCACCACCAGATCCTGGCCCAGATCCCTCAGGGTACCAAGGCGCTCGCTGAGCTGCTCGGTGGAGAGCGCGCGGCCGCCCACTTCGAGCGCCACCTGATGGGCGCCGGGGTATTTCGTCAGCCGCTTCTCCAGTGCTTCGCCTTCGGCGCGCACCAGGGCGGCGGTGTCCCCCTTGCTTCTCTTAGGCAGCGGAATCTCCTCGAGTTCCAGGCGCATGTCCGGCGGCATCCTTTTTTGATACTCGCCGAAGCCCTGAACCACCCAGGAGGGCATTTTGCCGCCGACAGCCAGAAGATGAATACGCAAACAACACACCCGCCGCGCAAGTGAATGGCAAAGGGTCAGTCGCTTTGCGGCGACCGGTCCGGATGGTGCGCCGGATTCTGCCAGAGGCGCTCCAGATCATAAAACTCCCGGGTCGCCGGCAGCATCAGATGCACCACCACGTCGCCCAGATCCACCAGGATCCACTCCGCGCCGCGCTCGCCCTCGGTGCCCAGGGGCTTATAGCCGGACTTCTTGGCCTTTTCCATCACCGAATCCGCCAGGGCTTTGACGTGGCGGCTGGAGGTGCCGCTGGCGATTACCATGTCGTCGGCGACGCTGGTGACGGCGCGCACATCCAGGCTGGTAATGTTCTTGGCTTTCATTTCTTCCAGAGCGTCGATTACCAAATCCAGCAAAGGGGGTTGAGAACTCATGGGGCCTCGTTGTGTGCGTGACGGGTTGGGTGAACGGTGTCGGCATTATACAGGCCCAGGCGTCGGATATGGGCCAGCACCGCCGGTGTCAGGTGATAATCGGCGCCATCGTGCCGCAGAGCACGGCGGATATCGGTGGCGGCCACCGCCATTTCCGGGCGGCGCAGCATCAGGCGCCGCCCCGCCGGCCGCCGGCGCAGCAGCGCCGCCGGCGCCGCCGGGAAGGCGCGCTGCACCGACAGCGGCGCCGGCGGGCTGTGCGGGCGTGGCACCACCGCCAGATGGCAGAGGGCGGGAAATTCCCGCCAACGGTGCCAGCGATGCAGACCGGCGAAGCTGTCCGCGCCCACCACGAACACCAGAGGGCGCGCGCCGATCAGCCGTTTGTAGTGCTTCAGAGTGGCCAGCGTGTAGGACGGCCCGCTGGGGTGTCGCAGCTCCCAGTCGTCGGCGACCAGCTGTTTGTGCCCGGCGCAGGCGCGGCGCACCATGGCCAGCCGCTGCTCGCCGGTGGCCAGGGGCTGGGGCCGGTGCGGCGGCACCGCGTTGGGCAACAGATGCACCGGCGCATCGCCGAGCGCCCGGGATACCGCCAGGGCGGCCCGCAGATGGGCACGGTGAATCGGGTCGAAAGTACCGCCGAACAGGATCAAAGGAAGGTCGGACGCGGTATCACGTCCGAACATGCCCGTCCCCGAGCACCACCCACTTCTGGCTGGTGAGCCCTTCCAGACCCACCGGCCCGCGGGCGTGGAGCTTGTCCGTGGAGATGCCGATCTCCGCGCCCAGGCCGTACTCGAAGCCGTCGGCGAACCGGGTGGAGGCGTTGACCATCACCGAGCTGGAATCCACCTCGGCGAGAAACCGCCGCGCCAGGGTGTAGTTTTCGGTAATGATCGACTCGGTGTGCCCGGAACTGTAGCGGTGGATGTGCTCCAGCGCCTCGTCCAGGCCGTCCACCAGCTTGATCGCCAGCACCGGCGCCAGGTATTCCTCGGCCCAGTCGGTTTCGGTGGCTTCGCCGATGCCGTCGAGCAGCGCCCGGCTGCGCTCGCAGCCGCGCAGCTCCACGCCGGCGGCCTGATACTGGGCGGCCAGCTCCGGCAGCACCCGTTCGGCGATGCCGGCGTGCACCAGCAGCGTTTCCATGGTGTTGCAGGTGCCGTAGCGCTGGGTCTTGGCGTTGTAGGCCACCTTGATCGCCTTGCCGGCGTCCGCCTGGGCGTCGATGTAGACGTGGCAGTTGCCGTCCAGATGCTTGATCACCGGCACCCGGGCGTCGTTGCTGATGCGTTCGATCAGGCCCTTGCCACCGCGCGGCACGATCACGTCCACCCACTCGGGGTGGGTGATCAGCTCGCCCACGGCGGCCCGGTCGGTGGTCTCGATCACCTGCACGGCGGTTTCCGGCAGGCCGGCTTCGCGCAGGCCGATGCGCAGGCACTCGGCGATCGCCTGGTTGGAATCGATGGCCTCGGAGCCGCCGCGCAGAATCGCCGCGTTGCCGGACTTCAGGCACAGCGCCGCCGCGTCGATGGTGACGTTGGGGCGCGACTCGTAAATGATGCCGATCACGCCCAGCGGCACGCGCATCTTGCCCACCTGGATGCCCGAGGGCCGGTAGTTCAGGTCGGTGATGCCGCCCACCGGGTCGGCCAGGGCGATCACCTGCTCGAGGCCTTCCACCATGCCGTCGAAGCGCTCCGGGGTCAGTTCCAAGCGGTCCAGCAGCGCCGCGTCCAGGCCGCTGTCACGGCCGCGCGCCAGATCAAGCTGGTTGGCGTCGAGAATGGCGCTGCGGTGCGCGCGCAGGGCGCCGGCGATGGCGCTCAGGGCGGCGTTCTTGTCGCCGGCGGTGGCCCGGGCCATGGCCCGGGACGCGCCGCGGGCCTGTTCGCCCACGGTCGCCATGTACTGCTGGATGTCCATGTTCTCTGCGATGCCCATTGTCTGACCGAAAAATGTTTGACCGGAAAAGAATCGGAAGGCGCCTAGTATAGGCGTTTCCCGGCCCCGGGCGAAACCAGCGCTTTCAGGAGACGGAAGCTTCGAGCACGCGCACCATGGGGGTGCCGCGGGTGCGGGGGATGGGCAGGGCGGTGTAGAAATCCGCCGGGTCGTGGACGGTGAGGGCGTCGAAGCCCTGGTTCAGGAAGTGGCGCCCGGTGTCGGCGTCGGAGCGGAAGTGGAACGCCACCTGGCTGCGCGATATCGCGCCCAGCAACCCGCCCAGGGTTTTCAGCGTGCGGTGGAAGCGCATGTTGGCGTACAGCGGGTAGTTGTCGCTCAGATACACGCCGCGCGGAAAACGCCGCAGGCCGGCGGCCAGCCGCCCCCAGAACGGCGTCACCGTGTCCAGGCTGAAGTAGTTGATTAGCCCTTCGGTGATCACCGCCACCGACCGCGCCGGGTCCAGGCCGTCGAGCAGGGCGGCGACGCTGTCCGGGCCGTCCTCGGCGAGAATGTTCACCGGCACCACGCGGTGGGTGGCGCTTAAAAAGCCCTTGGCGGCCAGCAGGCGGCGTTTGCGGTCGGCCATGTCGGGCAGGTCCGCCTCCACGTAGGTGATCGACGGAAAGCGTTGCCGGAAGCGGCAGCCGCGCGGTGAGAGGCCGCAGGCGATCTCCACCACCTGCAAATCCGGATGCTGCTCGATCAGCGCCTCCAGGCGGGCGTCGATCAGATGGTGGCGCTGCAGCAGGAAGGTGCGGATATTGCCGCCCAGCACCCGCTTGCCGAGCGCTTCCATGGGGCTCATGGCGCCGTAGAGCAGCGCCCCCGAGCGGGTCTGGAAGAACGGCTCGGACAGGCCGTTGCGCACCCACACCTGGCCGGTATAAAGCGCGGTAAAGCTGATCGAGGAGGTGTCCGGGGCGTGCTTGTCCATGGCTATCCTGCCTGTGGTGGAATCGCAACGCCGAAGGCTAGCAAAGGCGACCCGGCGGCACCCGGGACGAAGAGGCCAAAACATGGCCTGTATTGCTTGGCCGGTTCCGGCGGCTACTTTTCCAGGATCGCCGGCAGCGGCTTGCCGCACAGGCGCAGCACCAGCCCGGCGAGAAACTGCCACGGGTCACCGGGCCCCATGCCTTTGACGGCCTGGTCGGCGCGGATCGCCAGCGCTTGGCACTGGTGCAGCTGGCGCGGCGGCATGCGCCCGGCCTGGGCCTGCAGAGCGCGCAGCCGCTGGGGCGGCAGGCGCGGCGGGGCGCCGCCGGTGGCGAGCGCGTCCAGGGCGCGGATTTCCCGGCCCAGGGCCCACAGCACCACCGGCGCTTCCACGCCTTCGGCGCGCAGGGTGCGCAGAATCCGCAGCGCCCGGTTGGCGTCGCCGCCGCTGGTGGCGTCGGTGAGGTCGAACGGCGTGTAGCGGCTGGAATCGCCCACCGCCTGCTGCACGGTGGCGGCGTCGACGCGGCCGTCCGTGGCCAGCAGGGCGAGCTTGTCCACTTCCTGGGCGGCGGCCAGCAGGTTGCCTTCGCTGCGCTGGATCAGCAGTTCCAGGGCGTCGTCGTCGATGGTCAGCTTGAGCCCGGCGAGCCGGTCGCGCAGCCAGTGTTGCAGCTGCTTGCCTTCCACCGGCCAGATCTCCACTACGGCGCCGACCTTTTCCACCGCCTTGACCCAGGCGCTGTTCCAGTCCTTGCGGCGGTCCAGCCGCGAGCATCGGATCAGAATCAGGGTGTCGTCGTTGGGGTGGTCGAGCAGATCGCGCAGGATCTGGCTGCCGGCTTTGTCCGGGCGCTTTTCCAGCAGCACCAGTTCCAGAATCCGGCGGCCGCCGAACAGGCTCATGCTTTGCGATTCATTGAGCAGGGCGTTCCAGTCGATGCCGGTGTCGGCGCTGAAACGGTGGCGCTCGTCGAAGCCTTTCTGGCGGGCGGCGGCGCGCAGGGCGTCCAGGCATTCGTCCTGCTGCAGGGGCTCGTCGCCGGCCACCAGATAGACCGGCAGCAGGTCGTTTTGCAGGTGCTTGGCGAGTTGCTCCACACGCAGGCGCATGGCGGCTAGCGGTTCCGGCTGTCGATTTTGCGGGCGGCGTTGGCCAGCTGGTTGATCAGCCGGTAGGCCACGTCCTCGTAGAGATCGTCGCGCACCAGTTCTTCCTCGTCGGAGGTGGCGGTGACGTTATCCGGCGAGTAGGCGAAGCTGCGCAGGGCGGAAATACGCCGTGGCGGGTTGAGCATCGCCTCGGTGTCGCGGTCCACCAGTTGCCAGGTGATCTCGTAGCGCAGCTCGCGCTCGGCGGCGCGGCCGCGGGCGTCCACCGCCGCGGTGCGGCTGTCCCAGCGTTCGTCGAGAATCATCACGATGTTCTGTGATTCGCCGTGGATCAGCACGCCGCTGGGTTCCAGCTCGTCCTCCAGGGTGTAGCGCAGCCGGGCGCTGGCGCCGTCCAGGGTGATCGACTCCAGCTCCGGCGTGGAGGTCTGACCGCGCAGTTGCCAGCCGGAGCAGGCCGCCAGCAGCAGGGCGGCGGCGGTGAGCAGCAGGGCGGTTCGGGCGTGATGTATCACTGGCGGTCTCCGATCAATGTTCAGTTGGCGACAATATTAACCAGTTTGCCCGGCACCACGATCACCTTGCGGATGGTTTTGCCTTCGGTGAAACGCACCACATTGGCTTCTTCCCGGGCCAGCGCTTCCACGCTCTCTTTATCGGCGTTGGCGGGCACGGTCAGTTTGGCGCGTACTTTGCCGTTCACCTGTACCACCATTTCCAGGCTGTCCTTGACCAGGGCGCTCTCGTCCACCGCCGGCCAGGGGGCGTCGATCACCGCCTGGTCGTGGCCCAGGGCGTGCCACAGGGCATGGGCGGCGTGGGGCACGATCGGCGACAGCAGCAGCACCGCCGCTTCCAGGGCTTCCTGGCGCACCGCCCGGGCCGGGCCTTCGTCGCCGCCCTCGTTGAACGAGCGGCTGACTTCGTTGCTCAGTTCCATCACCGCGGCGATGGCGGTGTTGAAGGTGTAGCGGCGGCTGATGTCGTCGCTGACCTTCTGGATGGTTTCGTGGGTCTTGCGGCGCAGCGTTTTGCCGCTGTCGTCCAGGGCGGCCGGGTCCAGCGCCGGCGCCGGGCCACCTTCCACGTGTTCCGCCACCAGCCGCCACAGGCGTTTGATAAAGCGGTGGGCGCCTTCCACGCCGGAATCGTTCCACTCCAGGGACTGCTCCGGCGGCGCCGCGAACATCATGAACAGGCGCACGGTGTCGGCGCCGAATTCCTCGATCATCTGTTGCGGGTCCACGGTGTTGCCCTTGGACTTGGACATCTTGGCGCCGTCCTTCAGCACCATGCCCTGGCACAGCAGTTGTTTAAACGGTTCGTCGGACTCCACCAGGCCGGTGTCGCGCAGCAGCTTGTGGAAGAAACGCGCGTACAGCAGGTGCAGGATGGCGTGCTCGATACCGCCCACATACTGGTCCACCGGCAGCCAGTAATTGGCGCGGGCCGGGTCCAGCATCGCCTGGTCTTCATCCGGGCAGGTAAAGCGGGCGTAGTACCAGCTCGACTCCATGAAGGTGTCGAAGGTGTCGGTCTCACGGAACGCCGGCTGGCCCTGGTATTGGGTTTTCGCCCACTCGGGGTCGGCCTTGATCGGCGAAACCACGCCGTCCATTTCCACATCCTCGGGCAGCGCCACGGGCAGTTGATCCTCGGGCACCGGCACCTGGCTGCCGTCTTCCAGGGTCAGCATGGGAATGGGGGTGCCCCAGTAACGCTGCCGGGAGACGCCCCAGTCGCGCAGCCGGTAGTTGACCTTTTTCTCGCCCAGCCCGCGCTCGGAGAGCCAGGCGGCGATGGCGTCGAACGCCTGCTCGGACGTCAGGCCGTCGAATTCACCGCTGTTAACCAGCTTGCCCTTGGCGGTGAAGGCTTCGTTGTCCAGGTCCAGGGTCTCGCCGTGGGCGGGCTCGATCACCTGATTGATCGGCAGGCCGTACTTGTGGGCGAACTCGAAGTCGCGCTGGTCGTGGGCCGGCACCGCCATCACCGCGCCGGTGCCGTAGCTCATCAGCACGAAGTTGGCGATCCATACCGGCACTTCCTCGCCGCTGATCGGATGGCGGGCGTAAACGCCGGTAAAGATGCCCTTCTTTTCCATGGTGGCGATGTCCGCTTCCGCCACGCCGGCGCGCTGGCATTCGTCCACGAAGGCGGCCACTTCCGGGTCGCGCTCGGCGGCCGCGCTGGCCAGCGGGTGGTCGGCGGCCACCGCCATATAGCTGACGCCCATCAGGGTGTCCGGGCGGGTGGTGTAGACCCGCAGCAGTTCATTGCCCCGCGGCCCCTCGATGGCGAAGTCCAGCTCCACCCCTTCGGAACGGCCGATCCAGTTTTTCTGCATCGCCTTGACCTGTTCCGGCCAGCCGTCCAGCTGGTCCAGGTCGTTGAGCAGTTCGTCCGCGTAGGCGGTGATTTTCACGAACCACTGCGGGATTTCCTTGCGTTCCACCAGAGCGCCGGAGCGCCAGCCGCGCCCTTCGATCACCTGCTCGTTGGCGAGTACGGTCTGATCCACCGGATCCCAGTTCACCGTCGACATCTTTTTATACACCAGGCCCTTTTCGTAGAGCTTGGTGAAGAACCACTGCTCCCAGCGGTAGTACTCCGGCCGGCAGGTGGCCAGTTCACGGTCCCAGTCGTAGCCGAACCCGAGCCGCTGCAGCTGGCCGCGCATGTAGTCGATGTTCTCGTAGGTCCAGGCGGCGGGGGCGCTTTTGTTCTTGATCGCCGCGTTTTCCGCCGGCAGACCAAAGGCGTCCCAGCCCATCGGCTGCAGGACGTTCTTGCCCAGCATGCGCTGATAACGGCTGATCACGTCGCCGATGGTGTAGTTGCGCACATGGCCCATATGTAGCCGGCCGGACGGGTAGGGGAACATGCTCAGGCAATAGAAGGTCTCTTTACCGGGTTGCTCGGTGACCTTGAAACTGCGGGCGGTGTCCCAGTGTTGCTGGGCTTCCTGTTCTACCTGGTCGGGGCGATACTGTGCGTCCATCGGCTCTCTTAATTGATAAGCGGGTAATTAATAAACGGGATGATATCTGCAAGGGGCCTAGGATACATGAGCATAAGGCGGGCAGACAGCGGATGCGCGGTATGTTGATCACCGCCGCCCTGGCACTGGTGCTGATCGGCGCCACCCTGCCGGCGGTGGTGCGGCAGTTCTATCCGCCGTTACCGGCCAAGGAGCCCGGTGCGCGCCCGGGCGCGATGGTGGTGCTGGGTGCCGGTCGGCAGCGCGACGGCCAGGACTACCGGCTCAACCCCACCGGCCTGCGGCGGGTCCAGGCCGGGCTGCGCGAGGCCTGGCAGCGCGACCTGCCGATCGTGTTAAGCGGCGGCGCCGAGGACCACGCCCCCGCCGACCCGGACGATTCCGAAGCGGCGATGATGGCGCAGGAAGTGCTGCGCGTCTGGCCGGAGGCCCGCACCCACATCGAACCGAACAGCCGCAGCACCTGGGAAAACGCCCGCAACACCGCCGCCCTGCTGCGGCCTCTGGGGGTGAAGTCGGTGGTGGTGGTCACCGACCGCGCCCATATGCCGCGCGCGATACTCTGCTTCCAGCGCCACGGGCTGCGGGTCGAGGCGGTGGCGCTGGAATCGCTGCCCAAGCCGGCCTGGGCGCCCTCTGCCGGGGCGCTGTCGCAGGTGCCGGTGATCTGGCGCGAGTGGGCCGCGCTGATCTGGTATTACTTGCGCTATTTCCGGTAGCGGCACGCTTCAAGCGTGTGGCTTGTCGTCGGCGGCCCGTTCGCTGGTCTCGGGGTCGAGCGTTGCCAGCGCCTGGTAGTGGGTCATGAACACCTCGCCGCTGAGCTGTTCGAGAAAGTCGCTGCGTTTCAGCTGGTCCATCACCGGGCCCTTCACCTCCGACAGATGCAGGGTGACGCCGGCGTCCAGCAGGCGCCGGTTCAGGCTTTCCAGGCTGTCCAGGGCGCTGGCGTCGATGTGGTTGATCGCCGAGCAGAGCAGCACCACATGGCGGCGGCCGTCGCAATTCAGCGCCATGTCGTAGATGGCGTCCTCGGTGCGCCGGGCGTTGGCGAAGTAGAGGGACTCGTCCACCCGGATCGACAGCACCCGGGGTGAGGTGATCACCGGGTGGCGGCGCACATTGCGAAAATGCTCGGTGCCCGGCATCTGCCCCAGCTCCGCCATGTGCGGCTGGCTGGTGCGCCACAAATGCAGCGCCAGCGCCGCGCCCACCCCGGCGATCACGCCGATCTCCACCCCCGCCAGCAGCACCCCGGCCAGGGTCACCAGCATGGCGGTGAAATCCGCCTTGGAGTAGCGCCAGGCGCGCCGCAGCGCGCCCAGGTCCACCAGGGCCAGCACCGCCACGATGATGGTCGCCGCCAGGGTGGCCTTGGGCAGGTAGTAAAACCAGGGGGTGAAAAACAGCGCTGTGAGCGCGATGCCGCCGGCGGTGAATACGCCGGCCATGGGGCTGCGGGCGCCGGCATCGAAATTGACCACCGAGCGCGAGAAGCCGCCGGTAACCGGGAAACCGCCACTGACCCCGGACGCCAGATTGGCGGTACCCAGGCCGATCAGCTCGGCATTGCTGTCGATCCGTTGGCGCCGCTTGGCGGCCAGGGTCTGCGCCACCGATACCGACTCCACGAAACCGATCAGGCTGATCAGCAGTGCCGGCAGCGCCAGCTGGCCCCACACCCCGGCGTCGAACGCCGGCAACGACAGCGCCGGCAGGCCGCCGGGGATGGCGCCGACTACCGCCACGCCCTGGCTTTGCAGGTCGCCGGCCGCCACCGCCACGGTGGTGCCGATCACCGCCAGCACCGGCCCGGCCTTGGCGAGCAGATCGGCGAGCATGGGCGGCAGCGGCGTGCGTGCCAGCAGCCGCTTCAACGGGCCGCGCGCCCACAGCAGGAAGAGCAGGGCGGCGGCGCCCACCAGCAGGGTGGGGCCGTTGACGCTGGCGGCCTCGCGGAACGCCGACAGTCCCAGTTCCCAAAGCGTGTCGCCTTGCATCGGAATGCCCAGCAGGTGCTTAAGCTGGCTGGCGGCGATCAACAGCCCGGAAGCGGTGATAAAGCCGCTGATCACCGAATGGCTGAGCAGGTTGGCGATCCAGCCCAGGCGCAGCAGGCCCATGGCGACCAGGAAGACGCCGGAGAGCAGCGCCAGTATCACCGTGGCCGCCAGGTAGGCGCCGCTGTCGCCGCCGGCCACCTGACCGGCGGCGGCCGCCGTCATCAGCGACACTACCGCCACCGGCCCCACCGCCAGGGTGCGGCTGGAGCCGAACAGCGCATAGCCGATCAGCGGCAGAATACTGGCGTACAGCCCCATCTGTGCGGGCACCCCGGCGAGCAGCGCATAGGCCAGGCTCTGCGGGATCAGCATCAGGGTGACGATCAGCGCCGCCATGCCGTCGGCGGCGGCGTCGCCGGGCCGGTAGCCTTTCAGCCAGGGGACCAGGGTCAGCCGGTGAGCCATTCACGGCCTTTCAGCATCAGGTCGAAGTAGATGCGCGGCATGGCTTTGGCTTTCAGCCACCAGTAGCTGCTGCGCGCCTTGGTCGGATCCAGCGGAAAGCTGGGTTGCAGCGCTCCCTGATAGCCGAATTCGGCGAGGATCACCTTGCCCTTTTCCACCGTCAGCGGGCAGGCACCGTAGCCCTGATAGCGGCCGCCCATGGGCTTGCCGTCCAGGGTGGCGAGCAGATTGGCGGCGACCACCGGCGCCTGTTTGCGCACCGCCGCGGCGGTTTTGGCGTTGCCGGTGCCGCTGGCGTCGCCGATGGCGAACACGTTCTCGAAACGGTTATGGCGCAGGGTTTCCGGGTCCGCGTCCAGCCAGCCGGCGTCGTTGGCCAGGGCGCTTTCCCGCACGCAGCGCCGCGCCCGTTGCGGCGGCGTGACATGCAGCATGTCGAAGGCTTCTTCGCGCTCCTGACGGTTGCCGTCCGCATCGGTGTCCACGAACCAGGCTTTACGGGCGCCGGCGTCCACCGCTTTCAGGGTGCTGTTGAAGTTCAGACCCACCTGATAGAGGCGCATGTATTCCATCAGCGGCGGCACGAAGGCCTCCACCCCGAACAGCACGCCGCCGGCGTTGTGGAACTGCACGTCGATGTTGCTCAGCCGGTGGTGGCGGCGCCAGTGGTCGCAGGACAGATAGAGCGCCTTCTGCGGCGCGCCGGCGCATTTGATCGGCATCGGCGGCTGCGTGAACAGGGCGCGGCCCTGGTGCAGGTCGCGCACGCACTGCCAGGTGTAGGGGGCGTACTCGAACAGGTAGTTGGAGGTGACGCCGTTGCGGCCCAGGCTGTCGCGCAGGCCCTCCACGCCGTCCAGGTGCAGCTCAAGGCCCGGGGCGGCCACCAGCATGCGGTAGCTGACCCGGCCGCCGTCGTCCAGCACCACTTGGTTCTGTTCCGGCTCGAAGGCTTCCACCCGCGACCGGATCCACTTCACGCCGCGGGGCATCACCGAGGCCATCGGCCGGGCGGTGTCGGCGGGGTCGAAGGCGCCGCCGCCCACCAGGGTCCAGGCGGGCTGGTAGTAATGGGTGTCGGCGGGTTCGATCACCGCGATGGTCAGTGACGGCCGGCGTTTGAGCAGGCTGGCGGCGGCCGCCAGACCACCGGCGCCGCCGCCCACCACCAGCACGTCCCAGGTGGTGGCCGCGGAATGGCCGGGTTGCGGCTGTGCCCCGGGGCCGGCGCGCCAGCGTTGTTGCAGCCGCGCTTCCTGCTTGCTCAGGTCGTAGCCCGCCTGATCGGCGGTGGCGATCAGCGTTTTCGGGTCGGTGCGCGCGCTTTCCGACAGCGCCCACAGTGAGCTGCTGCGGTTACCGGTGCGGCAAAACGCCAGAACCGGCCCGCGCGATTGCTGCATCAGCCCGGCGAACCCCAGGATGTCGGTATCGCTGATCTCGCCGGGGGTCACCGGCAGGTGGTAGTAGGCCAGCCCGGCG